>Ga0307928_10004255_pt1 | contig 10869 bp, 15 predicted proteins | sample AceLakmetagen232_FD_201815 | JGI IMG/M metagenome (GOLD analysis project Ga0307928, IMG submission 201815) | Saline water microbial communities from Ace Lake, Antarctica - #232 | ecosystem: Environmental > Aquatic > Non-marine Saline and Alkaline > Saline | place: Antarctica: Ace Lake...
TTGGTATTGCTGTGTCTGCTCCTGCTTCATCCAAGAAGTTCACAATATCAGGGGCCCCACTTGTTGGTCTGGTTAATAGATAACCCCCAATGTTCAAATCCTTATATGCAATGGCATCTCCAAAAGCTTCTTGAAATCCACCATCATCCATTTCAGTATAATTCCCAGTAATATAATTTCCAAAAGTTATCACTCCAGCAGTTGCTCCTGTTCCTGTTAAAAACCTAACACTTCCACCATCTCCTTGTGATACAAAACCAGTTCCACCATTTCCGGGCTTCATTAAAATATCTCCTCCATCTCCTCCAGTTGCTCCGGGTCCGCCACCTCCACCACTACCAGCAGTTATAGCAAACTCTCCACCTTTTCCAGCAGTTGCACCATCCCAACTTCCACCTTCTCCTGTTAGCATCCAAAAATCAGAACCATCAACACCTATGCCCGGAATAGCAAAATCAATTTGTCCTCTTGCCCCAAGAAAAGCAAATTTAAAATCCTCACTTGCTCCTAAAGTTAGTTCTTTACTATCAGCATCTATATGAATTTCTCCTGTTGTTGTTAAATCTCCACTTCCAAAATCCCAGTCTCCAGTCATACTCCCGTCGGTGATTGTGTTAGTTCCGAGGTCTAGTGTGTTTGTGTAAGTTGTTCCTGAAATATTAACATCACCATAGAAACTATAAGTATCATCATCCAAAACCCAATAGTTGCTTAATTCGTTATAACGTTGTTCATTATCTAACATTTTATGATAGTGTGCTAAAATTTGAGATTCAGAAAAATAACTAGTATAAAGTGCAACCTCATCAATCAAACCAATAAAGTCCTCTCCAATTTCTAAATCATCTGAGGAAGTTCCTGAACTTGCTAAAGCATCTGAATCTACTAGAACTCCGTTAATGTATAAATATAATGTTGTTCCGTCATATGTTAGAACTACAAAATAACCAGCTTCAGTATCTAAAGCATCTGAAATAATTGTTACCCCATTAACTGTTGATTCAATCTTCCAAGAAGGCGGAGGACCCATCTCTCTTACCCATTGAACATTATAATTTGCTTTATTCAATAAATAAGAAGTCGGAGACACCACATCATGTCTCGTCCAAAACTCAATTGTAAATCCTTCTCCTCCACTTAAATCTAATGTTCCATCATCAGAAACATTAATAGGGCCATCATTTTCCTCAAATTTTGCACAGTTACCAACAGCCAAACCAGTTCCTCCACCGGGCCACCCAGTTCCATCATGATTACTAAAACTATCCTCGACATTTCCCTCCATCTGCCAGTAAGCAATCATATCTTCAGAGTTTGTTCTATCTATTGTATTTGATACTCTTCTCTCGTCTTGATAGATTTCGTAAGCGCCAATATCTAAGCCCCCCGTCGCGCCTGTGTATGGTAAATAATCGTCAACTAAAGTTTGGTTAATCGTAGCTATCTCAGTATCTAGGAAGAATTTAGTAATTAGATCGTTTTCTTTCGAAGGATTTAGTTCGCCCTGCTCTATTTGGCCTCCCCAATTTATTCTATCTTTGCCAATTCCAGTCCAACCACCCATAAGTTTCTAAGAAATAAGAACTATTTAAAATTATGCTCCGAGGAAGATGTGTTCAATAAGACATACTGCGTCCGGATCCGTTAACTGAGGGACTCCCATCTCTACAATTCTAACTCTAGTTCCCTTGAATGCTTCTGTCTCTGTGTCTGATCTTAAACTTACTGATTGCTTCCATGTTCCACATGTTTTAGGGACTACTACTAATGCTTGAGAACTAGGCACTGAGTTTGAGACTACAAAGCTAACACCTGCAACCTTTCCAATCCTACCATTCCGAGCCATATCATTACCTACTGATGGGAATTGAGCTCCTTTCTCTGCAAGATAGTTTACAACTGCTCTATGGGTTTTCTCATTTATGAAACACATAAGGCCTGAAGTATCATAGTTTGCTTCTCCGATTAACTGCTTAGCATACATAAGGTCATCTATGATGGCTGCACTAGATCCATCCCAATAGTCTGCTGCACCTACACTTACTGATTGAATGTCTGCTGGGGTTCCTCCATCAGAAAGGCATGTGTAAATCCTATCATCAACTGTCTTGATTACCTTTTCAGTTAACTTAAAGATTGTTCTCTTCATGATGTCTACGTCATTACTTAGGATGTCTTCCCAGAAGATAGTATCTTCTGCACCGTATTTCTTAACCCACGCGTTAATCTCTTGGAATGTTACGCTCATTTGAGGGAAGTTAGATCCTCTTGGGATTCCTTCTACTGCGTTTCCTGTAACACTGTCTAATACATCTGGGTCCGCTCTAAAGAATGTGTTTTTCCATGCGTTAGTTCCTGAAATAGTTACTGCTTGTTTGAATTTGTATTTCCGAGGAGCAAATCCTTTTAGAACTTTATCGATTACTTCTGTCCTTAATGATGGAGCTCCTGTTCCTGCCGTTCCTGAAAAGTCTGTGTTGTTAGATCCAGTTGCCATTAGTATTTCTTCTCCTTCTTTTTAGGTTCTTCGACTACTTTCTCTTCCTCAATAATACCTAGGGCTTTCTTTTGCTCTTCTGGACTCATACGGTGTAAATTTCCTATAGCCATCTATCCACCAATCCCCATTCTTCTGAATGTAAATTTCTCTGCGTCTGCTGCGGTTTCTAATGCTACTCCTACAACCTCCGCCCCACTTGCTGGGACTGTTAGTCCTATCGTAGTCATTAATGTATTTGGGTAATTTGCGTCAGAAGCACTTGCCACCTTAGATCCTGCTGTGATAGCGCCACTTGCTACTCCTTCGAATACTCCATCCTGCCATACTGAGATTCTTGTAGACCAGTCTGCACTCTTTCCCATAGCTGCTATTCCAGAAATAGGTTCTTGAATTGTTGTAGCTGCTGCAGTAGTCCTAGGGTCTGATAGATCCATTAGAGTTCCTTTAGTAATTACTGCACTAGAAGCGATTGTTAAGCTGATTGGGTCTCCATCATTCTTATATCCGAACAATTCAACCTTTGTTATCTCGTTTGCCATAATTCTACTAGAAATAAATACTATTTAAATCTATCTAAATAGAGCACTTGGAAGAGTTTTATCAAAATTGCCCCATAAACTACTAATCTTATCTCTAAATCGCTTATCATAACATCTCTTGCTCATACCCGAAAGCAATATCTCTCCTGTCTTTCTTGATTCCTATAGGGTGGATTGAGGCGAATATTTTTAAATGACTTAGTCCCCTCCAGCTGTGTTTTATCGTCAGTGATGGAGGTATTGTTTCTGCTTCTTTTATCGCAGATAAAGGGATCTTCTTAAGTCCTAAGAGTTTCCTTAATCCAGCTAGTCTAACTCTGTTTTTTATAGTATAATCTATCCCTATTAGTTTCTTAGAAGTTAATCCCATAACTGCTAGGACTTCTGCTAGACATTCTTCCGGGAAGATATATTCCCATGTTCCCATTATAGAGGGCCTTAGAGATCCTTGAACTAAGACTTCTTCTTTCTTACCAGTCTTAATATTTGTTCTTATCCATTTCCAGTAAACTCCTTGAGCAAGAACTTTCCACTTTTCAACTTCTGAGTTAATTCCTCTGAGATAAAATACTAGGTGCATTACTCTTTTCCTAGATTTTTAATTATCGCCTTCGCTGTTAGAATATTAATGTTTGCCTTTCTTGTAACTTCCTTAGCAATTCTTAAATCGTTCTCTGCTGCTTTTATGATTTGCTTAGATTGTTCTTGGATCGCTTTAATGTCCTTCTTTGATATTTTCATTGGTCTTCGTCCTCCTTGAGAAATTTATCTGCTACTTCTTGATCTATGTCATCCTGAGTCTTAGGTTGTGTTTCCTTTCCTGCTGAGGAAAATCCTGCTAGTGCTTGTCTAGCGATTAAGGCCTCTTGTCTATCTAGATTCTTAACAGTATCAGCGTTTGCTTTCTCTAATCTTTCAGCGGCCGAGATTGCTTTATCTGCCATCGCTGTTCCTCCAGATAGATCCTTAACTTCTTCCTTTACTTCTTCAGTTTTAATTTCATCTTCTACCATGTTAAATACACACACACGACCTTTATAAACTTTTCTATGCTCTTAGGATTCTTTCTTTGTTTTCATCTATTGCTAATTGTGCTGCGTCAGCGTTTGCCATAATAATTTTTCGGAATGGCCATAGAATAGGGTTTAGTATTGTGGCAGTTTTTATAAAATTCCTTCCATCTTCTACAAAAGCGTCTCCTTCATTTATCTTTTCTAGTGCTTCTTCTTTACTTAATTTTCCGAATGTAACATCTTCCGCTAGATCTCTTGTGTAAATACTCATTGAACCAATTATATTATCTGAAGCTAGCCACGTCATAATTCCTGCGAAGGTTGTTATCCCTGTTACATATTTTCCTAATGTAGTCGTCATAAATTTTGTTAAAGGATCTCCTAAATTGTTTAATAATTTTCCTCCACTGGTTAGTGTTTGTGGTGAAGCCCCCGTTACCGCTATACCGGCTAAGAATTGTTGATAAGCAGGTAATTCATCAAAAGGAACTCTTCCTTCTCTCCTTGCATATGCTGCATTCATTTTATCTAAAGTTCCTATAGGTCTTTCAATTTGTCTTTCAAATCCTGATTCGTCGATGGTTGTTATGATCTCTGTATCTATCGCTGCTGGTTCTGCTGTTTTTGGAGGAGGTAATACTGTTACAGTCCCAGTTCCTTCTGGTTGATTTAATGCTCCTTCTGGAGCTGGTGGATTATTTATATTTTCTGTTGCTATCTTTACATCTATATTCCTTTGTGCCTGTTCTTCCGGGGTCTTCCCTGTAATAGTTCCTCTTCCTGAATCTTTGGCTTCTTTTGCTTCCTTCGCACTTCCCCTATACCCTCTTTCTGCTCCTAGTGCTTCAACTTCTCCTCTTTCTTTCTTAGAGACTCTAGCGAATGCGTATGGTGCTTCTTTCTTCTTTGGTTTTTTTTCCATTAGATAAACATGAATAGAGGTGTTGGGTTTGCGGTTCCCCAATACTCTCTGAATTTAGTTAAGAATACAACTAGAGACGCTCCTAGTGCTGCACAGATTCCTGTAGATGTTAAACCCCCACTAGCCATCGCACCAGCGAATACTAATGCTCCTGCTATTCCTGAATTGATTAGATTGTATATTATGTCTTTCTTATTCATTGTCCTTCTCCTGCGGTTGTTTCATTTGGTTGAATATTCTCTGCCCCATCTTTTGCTTTATCACTTAATAATTCATTCTCTAGCGACGCTGGGAATGTTAATTCTATTTCCATACCTAATTGAAGTCCTACCTGTTCTTCTATGAATAGTTGTTCTTCTTCTACATTCTGTTGGAATGCAAGATAAGCAATCTTTGCGGAGGCCTCTGTAAACTCCCCACTACCACCTAGAATAATCTTAGGGACTCCTACTGACTCATAAAAGAAGTTCCCCTGTTGATCTATCCATGCCTTAGGGTCTAGAGTAGAGTTTGCTGGGACTGATATAAGTTCACTCTCAGAGACATCATAGGGTTCGTATATGTTTCCCTTCCCTGTTGAAGCGTCCATCTTCGCCTTGTATGCTGCGATTTCTGTTAGATCATCTGTCTTAAGTTTGAACTTCCATTGAGGTTCTACGTATCTATGCATGACAGTTCTATAATCAGTAATAGCCTCGTTTCTAGCCAGAATTATATTTTCAACCGCGGCTATTACTGACACTCCATGAATCTCATCTCCGATTCTATTACGCGCTAGGTGGAAGATAGTTTCCGGTTTGAACTCCCTCTCTACCTTTTTGTTAACATGATTCAGTTGGACGTATTTCGTAACGATTCCTTGTCGATTTACTATGATTTTTATATCTCCCGGATTCAAGGGTTTAAGATTTATTAAGTTCTCTTTAGCGTCTCGGATAATCTCACAGAATCCATCCCCTCCGATGTAGTAAGTTCGGATCATGTTTTCTAGGATTGTGTTGAATGTATCCATCCCATTCCCTCTAATAGATTGGCAAATAAAAGTGGTCTGAGTGTCTGCTTTGAATCCCTTTCCAATAGTCCATGTCGCTTTAGCGTTGATTGCTGCATTAAGTTCTGGGATTTGCTTGAAGTAACCGAGGTATTCCGCCCATCTAGTGTTAGTCCAACTTGTCTCATCTTGATCTTGTGGGGAGTCTAGAGTTGCTGATTCTACTGTGTAGGCTTCTCTTGCGTCTCCTGAGTCCGCTGCTATTGTTGAGTCTATTCTATTTTCTGCCATTTTATATATCTAGTTTGAAAGGGATTGCTAATTTTAGTGGTTGTAAAACATTGGCGTCTGGCCCAACAACAATTCCTGCTGGGTCTATTCCAATTCCTTGATTTCCATTAGTTCCATCAAAATCTATTGTTAATCTTAAAATATCTCCTGCCTTAAAAACAGTTTTTGTTAAAGGTAATTCTACTAATATTTGTTCGTCTGTTCCAGCCACTAGCTGTTGTGTTTGTATTTGAGAACTTATATCTGTTTCAGTAGTTCCGGACAATTTCTTCAATTGAAATTTACAATAGGGTGTTCCATCTACACTATATATTGTGCCTGATACTGTAGCTACTCCTGAGATTGTTTTAGATGTATTAAAAGCAGTCAAATCAAAATCATGTTCTGCTTCTGCCCCTCGAAGCATTGCTATTCCTGCACTTGGGAGTGTATTTTGAGTCAGTATATATCCTACTCCTGAGCTTTTTTCTGTCAGTGCTGCATAAAAAATAAATACTCCGAGACCATTTGCAATATCAGTATAGTTATAACTGGTGATACTTCTTTCATTTGAACCTGCGTATGTTTCTGTGATTGCCATTATAGTAAACTCTCCAGTTTAGGAAATAAGTTTTGACTAGCTCTCTCATCCCAACTTACTGCGTGTCCCATAACTTTACTCAGTTCTCCCATATCCATCCCTCCACTCATTACTGCACCTAGAAGTCGTCCCCATTTTCCCACTCTATTTCTTTCATTGATTATAATTTCTACATCTTTTCCTAAGATTTGTGTTGATAGCCATTTTTGACTTTCTCTTCCCCCTCTCTCATTAAGCTCTGGCGCTGCTATATCTGCCATCCTTATTGGGAAGTCGAAGTTCCTTTCAGACATTGTTACTCTGACAGTGTCGCCATCAGTTACTTTTATAACTCTTGCCCTAAAATTCTCAGTTATTTGTTTATGGGGGGAATCGAAATAGTAGAATTGCATTTGGGAGTTTGTTAGTTCTGGGTAGTTCTTAAAATCATGCACCATCGATGAAGGTCTCCACTTTTTTATCTCTTAGTAAACTCGCAGCCACTTTCATCCTTTGATCTAGGAAGTTTAACATTAACCTTGCTTCCTCTCTTGAAGTGTAGCCCCCCATATCATAATTTATGAGATTACTTCCCCCATGACATGAACAATACATATCTAAGATTGCACTTACCCCGGAATCTAACCCTGCATAATCTGTAGTCCAGTCTTTACGAGTGATAGCCATTATCTCCGCTTCTGCTTCTTCTGAGTATTGAGTGAGTAGTGCGAGACTTGCCACAGCGTCAGAATTAGCTTGTGCTCCTGCCTTTGCTATTATTGCTTGACTCGAACATAGTGTAAATGCCATAGTTTTAACAGAAAGCCATTATATTTAATCCTTTGCTTTTTACTAACCATGCTGCTCTAATCAATCCTTCAGTGATATGAGAGTATCTTCCGAAGATTTTGATGTTTTTTGTGTCTTTATCTACTTCGAATTGGATAGAAGTTAGACTCCTTCTGAGGTCTTCTGTATCTTGGAATTTTATTAATCCTTGCTCCATCATAATCTTTAGGTTCCCATACATATCTTCTTTCAGTAGTTTCTTTACCCTTCCGTCAGCGTCGATAGAACGTGAAGCGTTGTTCAATCCTATAGTCTTTCTCTTTAGGGAGTTGTGAGTAAGGAGGTAGTCTAGAATTGGAGATCCTAGCCCCCCATCGTCAACTCCAATCTTTTTGAAGTCATGCCGGGCGTTGAGGGCTAGGATTTTATTTACAGTTTCCCATGCGGCCACCTTCTCTGTAGTTTCATAGGCTTTGATGAATGACATCTTATCTTTATTTTCAAGAGTTACGAAAGCATTTTGATCTCCCCCATACCCTCCGAAGTCCACACCTAAGAAGTTTCTCCCTTCTAATGTTGGGTTTCCTATACAAGTGTCTATCAGTGATTTACTAAAGAATTGTTGTAATGAGTCTAGGAACTCTGCCTCATACTCCTGACAGTATTGGAGTTTAGTCATTCGTTTCTTTTCTTGATCTAAAAATTCTTCTGTGATTCTCGGACAGTCTATACTTTTGATGTGGATATGGTGGAACTCTTCGGTTTGGAAGCAGTCGTAGAAAAAGCCTTCATTACCTCGTGGCGTGGATAATAAGTCCAAGGTTCCGCCCGTAGTTGCAAGCATAGGTCTAACAGCGACGAATACTGCATCAGGTATGTAATGCGCTTCATCCGCGACCAATTTATCAACCGTAAAGCCTCTGAGACCATAACCAGTTGCTCCTGCGGGTTCTGCCATGATTTTAGATCCATTTTTTAACTCGATCTTATGGAATGTAGGTCTCTTCTTGATCTGAGCCCCCGCAATCGTAACAATATGGGATTTGACCTTTTCCAGAAGTTCAATACTTTGTCTATCCACAGACGCGATAATAAGCGTAGTTGTTTTGGGGTTAAGTAGTGCGAAGAGGGCAACTCTAAGGGATTCTGCATAGGATTTGCCAGACTGCCGGCCAGCACGGACAACTGTGTTTCCTTCATGTGAGATATATTCTTTTTGCCAGTCATCTAATTTAATACCTAGTTTATTTTCTGCGTATTCTACCGCATTCGGAGCATTCCATAAGTTCTCCCCCTTTCCGGAACTCTTGGAGGAGCTCATCTGCTTCTCTAAAGATTCTAAGTCCATTGAGGATGGAGTCTTGGAGACTTTCGAGCTTCGCTTTTTCATCTACTTTCCCCATTTTAGAATTCCTTTAACGTCCCTCATCTTCCCCGCTGCAACTAAGAGTTTGATATATTCTAACATTGTTCTTCTAGAAGTCCCCCAGTCCATCATACACTCAGCGATAAGAGATTCTTTGTCGCAGGTTCGCAGTTTCATAACTGCTTGAGATATTTCCCATATCCTCTTTTTACGTTTCTCTTCGTTAGTCATGATATTGTGTGTGTGTTCTACTATTTAAATGTATCTAAAACAATAACTACTCTCTAGCTAGCTAAGCTTCCCTAAGCATAGCACTTCTAGCTAAGCGAAGCTTTCTATTGTATGCTCCTTTAGGGCCTTTTTGGCTTGGCTCTTTAGTAATATGCTCTGTTAGATATTACATAAGACACACACTCATTTGTTATTCATTAATTCGTCCGGTTCATTATCCCAAATCAAACCCCCCTATTTACTTAACTTAATAACCGCACAGGGACGTAAGGAGACATAAATTCCCTTATTCGTCATGATGGTCTTCATGATTGATTAATGGTAAGGATGGTCTTTTCAATACCCAGTTTTCGTATGATCCTAAGATCAGTGACACCATCTCCACACAGTTTTATCCGTGCTGCACTCTCTATAAAGTGCTCTTCTATTTAAGGATTCCGTTAACAGTGTTAACTTTTCTCTCTCTATGGTCCCGCAGTTATAATATTATTTTCTCTTGAGTCCTACACACAACAAAAAACAAAAAACACCAACAATCGCATAACACATACTAAACACTAAGCCAAGCCGGGCGAGCGAAGCGAGCCCGGTGGGCTATGCCCAGCAGGGCCAAGCCCAGCAGGCCATTAGTGGCTAGTGAGGTAGGCCAGAGGCAGCCCACTGGCCGTTGCACACTAGCCGTATTAGGCTTGAGCCATAGTATTGGCTAGCTTGCTAGCCCTATTAAGCCCTGAGATAGCTCGCTAAGCCCTGAGAAGGATTGTAAGCACTTTGCACCGGCAAAGTGAAGTCAAGCTAGCTTATAAGCTTTACGCGAGCTTGGAACCCACCACTACTGGCAAGCCATTGACTTCAGTATACACTTTTAAGGACTCCACATAAGCCAACCTCTTACATTCAAGATAAGCCCATGATTGCCACCACTGTTCTTCGTTTTCCATGTAAGTTAGGAAAACAAGGTTAAGTGTGGCCATGCTTATCATGTAGAGGTTTGCGAGCCTTAAACAACACTTGTTGCTCTGGATCCTTAACCACTCCATACTTCTTCCTTGATCTCTTTGGCTTAGCACTATTACCCCTATCTGACCTTGTTCTCCTACTTCCCATTATCAACTCCGTCATTTTCATGTAATGCGTCGCTCTGTTTATTTGCATTATACTCGCATAAAGTACAAGCGTTACAGTTGCACTCTTCAGATTCTTTTAATTCTTTTATCACCTTTCCGCCCTTATTCCAGTTTTTCTGATTTAGCTCTGAATGTATTTCTTCTAGACTTTCAAATCTTTTACGCCAATACTTCGAGTCTTTTTCTAACATATGATTATCTATTTGAAGCTGTTTCTTTTCTTCACATAATTCAAACCATAGTTTTTTGTAATCTACATCATCTTTCATTATACTGCCTCCGAGTCTCCACAGAAACCACAAACCCTCATTAACTTACCATCAACAACATCTACACCTAGTTTAGATGGTTGAAGTTCATTCTTACATTCTTTGCAAATCATTGGATTTAATATCATTGTGATTCTCCTTTGACATTGTTGTCGTCTTTAGATTCATGTAAGGCGAACTCTCTCCAATCATCATCTTCCTCATATCTTGTTTCAATCTTATAATCAACTACTTTTAGATTTGTTAATAAAAAGTTTAAAAATATATTCCAA
>Ga0307928_10004256_pt1 | contig 10869 bp, 13 predicted proteins | sample AceLakmetagen232_FD_201815 | JGI IMG/M metagenome (GOLD analysis project Ga0307928, IMG submission 201815) | Saline water microbial communities from Ace Lake, Antarctica - #232 | ecosystem: Environmental > Aquatic > Non-marine Saline and Alkaline > Saline | place: Antarctica: Ace Lake...
GGTCCGGTGGCGCCGTCGGACTGGTTATTTGTCCGAGCGCCTTGATTTCGCCCCGTCGGGGCGACTTCGCGGACACGACGCGCGACACCGCAAGCGGTAACGGCGGGCGCGGTCGACGGGTTGTTTTCGTTACCGTTCATGCGGTCAGGTAATCGCCGACGCCGCGGAGATCGTTATCACGCCGGCGACCGGCGTCACGACGACCGATGTGTTCGCCTTCGTGCTCGGGTCGCCCGACAGGTCGTCGATGTGGACGTAGCCGGTGCAGGTAAATTTGATGTGCTCGGCCGTGGCGTCGGCGATGCGGACCTTGTTGGCCTCGAGCTTCCGCAAATACCAACTGAACGCGGTGAGCTCCTCGCCGGAGATACCCGTGTTCGTCAGCGCGTAGGCGGTCTTGCTGGCGAAACGGAACTGGGCGTTCCGGCTGCCGATCCACATCTGCGTCGGATACGCGAAACCGTCAGAGGCGTCGACCTCCTCGCCGATCCCAAAGTCCAGCTCGCCGGTCTCCAGATCGTATTTCGTGGCGTTGATCGAGACCGGTCCGATCGTGTAAAGCTCGGAAACCGCCCCGGTGCCCGGCATGGTCGCCGAGTCGCTCAGCGTCACCGGATCGGTCCCGTCGGCAGACAGGGCGAGGGCCTCGAGGTCGATCGTCGCCAGCGAATCCTGCGACGCCGAGATCCGCCGCGGTAAAAGATACGCGTCGGCGAACTGGACGCTCTCGGCGGCGGCCGTGGTCCGGGTCCCGAACGCGACCTGTTTCTGGAAATACGCGATCAGGTTGCTCGTGATCGAGAGGCCCGAGACGCCCACCGAGCCGAGGACCGTCGCGATGTGGCGCGACGACATCAGCATCCGCGGGCGAGAGGCCATCACCGCGGCCATCTCCGGGTCGACGCCGACCGATCGCGGGAAAATAACCTGCGGGCCGGGCGGGCACGACAGGTTCGTCAGCCCGCCGATCACCAGGGCCGGGGTCGTCGAGGCGACGAGCCCCATGTAAAGTCTGTCAGTCTGTGCCATTTGTGGGCTCCTTCGGAGAGGCGTGGCAGTTGGCAGTTGGCAGATGGCAGTTGGCAACGGCCAACGGCTTGACAGCCCACCGCGTTTTTAATGTCGTTTGTCTTGTCGTCATGTCGTCGGCAACCGCCAGACGGAGCGTCACAGGACTATGACTCTCCGCTGGCGAACTTTGGCTTGTTTGAAACGGGTCTCGACGCCCCTGCGGACCAAACGCATTATTTGCTTGATCTCCAGTTCTGTCATCTCCGTCAACTCGCGCTTGATCTCGTGGGGGGCGGTCGGTTTGGAGTAGAGGTTGAGGACGCGGGCGTACATCGTGCCCCGGGCGGCGCCCTTGCGCTTGAATTTGAATGTCCTGGTGTCCAGGCGACGGAATAATTCGCTCCGCATCTTGCCTGTGAACATGAGAGGCTGGACGTGTCCCTGTTTCCTTTTTTTCCTGGCGAGGTATCCGATCGTGCGCTTGCCGTAGCGGTACTTCTTCTCCGCCGAGACGTAGAAATGGCGCAGGAGAAAACGGCGGTGCCACATGCGGATCGCGCCGACCAGGGCGTCCTCGGTGATGGATTTCTTGTCGGCGACCGCCAGGTCCGGCGTCCCCCGGTATGTGATCTGGACGTGTTTTATCATGGTCCCGGCTCATAGCTCCGCCCACTCGACGAGGAAGCCCATCGCGATTATGTCCAGTTCGCCGTTGGTGCGGGCCTTGGAAGACGGGCGGGCGGGTCCGAAAAAAAGCGAGTACTTCGTCACCAGCAAGTGGCCGCCGCGGCCCGTCTTCGTCTCGATCTCCGCCATGATCGCGCCGACCGCGTTCGTGAAGTTCAGAAAAATGTCGCTCTCGGTGTCGCCGGAGACCTCGGCCTCGAATATCAGCTCCAGCGTTCCGGAATGATCGTACGTCGGCGGCTCGGTCTCGCGGCGGGCCTCGGTCTCCTCGGAAAAACCGACAATCGCAAACGGGCGGGTCGCCAGGGCCTCGGCGCCGGTGAGATCCGAATCGTCGTTGGCGATGTAATGGACGTTCGACCAGGCGGCGCCCTTGTCGTCGGCGGACACCCAGGACTGGAACGCCGAACAGTCGGCGATTAGTTCGCCGAGCCCGAACAGCGGATACGAAAACATTCCCGCGGGAGTGACGGTCATATCAGGTCACCTCCTCCATCGTCGCGCGACCGGCTTCGCGGCGGCCGCGGCGGTGCTGAGCGAAAACGCCCTGCCAGGCCGTCGCGTCGGACCAGTCGATGCGGGTCAGGCCGTAGGTCACGCCGCCGAAGACGATCGTCACGCCGGCGACGGCCGGCGGGGGAGAAACGTCGGCGGTCTGGAACATCACGCGGCGGATCCGAACGTCGTGATCGTCGCCCTCGCGGCCCGGGCGATCGTCGATCTCCTCGGGCCCGACGATCGCCTGTATCTCGCCGACCGTCGGGGAATAGGTAACCGTGTCGCACGGGCTGCCGGGGTCGGCGGCATTGAACGCCGTCGCCGCGATGTCGACCGTCGCGATGTCGCTTAAATTGGAGATTTCGCTATCCTCCCACCAGTTTGAAGATTCCAAACGCGCCGACGCCGCCGGAGAAGCCGGCGCCCACCAGGTAGCCGACCAGGCGGGCCCGCGACAGTTCGAGAGACTTCACGCCGCCTTCGAGGGCACCGAGTCGACGATGGACCGCCGGCTGGCAGTTGTGTATGTGGTCGCCCATGACTTTCTCCGCCGCGGCGAATCCGGCCTTCGTCGCGATCGCCTCGACGATCGCCGAGAGAGGGACCTGGACCTTCGCGTCGGCCAGGAGCTCGCCGGGGGCGGGCGTCTCGCCGCCGGGGGCGGTCATTTGGCGACCGCTCCGCGGAAGGTCATCGCCAGGATAAGGCCGACGATCTCGGTGACGGCCGCCTCGGCGGTCTGCTGGCCGGTCGCCCAGGCGCCGGCGACGGCGACGATCGCCACGATCGCCACGATGTACGTCTTCTTGCCTTCGAGCCACTTCTTGATATCCATTTCCAGATCCTTTCAGTTCGTCGTTACCGCTTGCGGTGTCGCGCGGTTTTTCCGTTTCATCGGGGTCGCAGACCCCGACGGCAAGGCGATCGGACGACTCAACTCTTAAACGGCGGCGTCTCTGACTGCTCGTTCGTCCGTGCGCCTTGCCGTCGGACCCTTCGGGCCCGATGACACGGACACGACGCGCGATCCCGATGTACCCCGATGTGCTTCGGGACTTGAAGCATCGGGACAAGCGGTTACAGCGTCACGCCCGCGATCGCGGCGATCTCGTCGACCACGCGGATAATCGTTTCGGCGAATCCGACCTCCACCGCCGAAGCGCGGATACTCGTCATCGCCGCGGCGACCGTCTCCGAATCGCGGGCCGAGTGCATCTCGCCCACGGGCGGCGGCGGGGCGTGCTCGGAGAAGTCCGTCAGATCCTTCGGAGCAAGCGCGGGGGCCGGCAGCCGGCCGGCCAGGTCGCGGACCGTGATAAGGGCGTCGGTCAGCAAGACGCGGATGTCGTCGGGCGTGAGGTCCTCGTCGTCGGGCTGAGGGGTCGGGTCGGGGGTTGTGTTCGCTTCGGTCATGGGTTGCTCCTGGTGTCTTTTCCGATTGCGTTGACGTAGCGGCGGGCCTCTACTTCGGCGACCGCCCGGAGGTGAGTGGCCGCCGGGAACTTGCCGACCAGCGCGTTCCACCTCGAGCGGATTGCGAGAATCCCGTTGACGAGTTCGCGGCCGAGAAGGGCGTTGTCGAGGGCCTCGGCGTAACGGGACATCTCGAGGGCGGCGGCGGTTTCCTGGGCGAGCTTCATCTTGCGATACGACTCGAAGATCTCGACCGCCTTCGGGCCGCCGGAACTTGCGCGGAGATTGTCCTTGAGGGCGATTTCAAGCTTCGCGGCGGCCCGGAGGTGTGCGTTGGACTTGTCGACCGCGGCGGTCTTCCAGTTGGCGACGTTGATCTTCTCGACCTCGGCCAGGGCGGCGGTCGTGTCGATCTCGGCGATTAACATCCCGCAGCCGGTCGACGACAAGGCGATCGCCAGGACGATCGCTGATAAAATTCGTTTCGCTGGTCTCATGGGTCTTTCCTTTCGCTGTCGGTCGTTCACTTGAAAATTGGGTCCCGATGTACATCGGGATCGGCTGTTGGCTGTTCATCCGTCGCCGTTTCGCCTGGCGGGCGGCCGGCCCGGGACGGATCGGCCCGGACCGACCAAACCCACCAGCAGCGAAAGTCGGTTATCAGCCCGCCGCGTCGAGGTCCATGAAGTAGCCGGCGAACGTGGCGACCATGATCTCGTCGGTGAACTGGCGGGCGCGGACGACACGGGAGTCGATCTTCTTCTCGTCGTAGGTCTCGATCGTGACGAAGTCCGGCATCCCGTGGGTCCAGCGGATCTGGCGGCCGAGACACAACGTCTTCCGCGGGGCCTTCGGGCCGGGCGCCAGGAGGGCGAGCATCCCGTAACGGGTCGGCCAGATTTGCTCGAAGCTCTGAGTCTGGCCCTTGTCGGCCGAGTCGTAGGACGAGCGACCGACGACGATCTCCTTGATGTCGAGATACTTCGTAATTACGCCCTTGCGGATCGACTCGCGGCCCTGGATCCCGGAGTCCCAGGTCTTGAGCTTGTCGAGGACCTCGGCGGAGTTGCGGAGGGCCTGCCACTTCGGACGCGGGAGGATCAGAGAGAGCATGTTGCGATCGACGCCGAGCTGGTCTTCGAGGGTGTTGCAGGCCACGTCGAGATCGGCCAGGGGCGTCGAGGTCGCGACGGTGTCCCAGTCGACGGCGACGTTGTTGGCCGCGCCGAACGTGGTCGTGTTCATCACCGCGTCGGCGGCGCGCTTCTCGGAGCCGATTCGGACGATGAGGTCGCCGCCGATCGCCGACTCCTCCTCGTAGTCGATCACGTCTTCGTACTTGGCGGCCTGCTTGTTATCGAGCGGGATCTCGTGGGCGTTCTCGACGCAATCGTACGACGCCTTGTCCCATCCCCAATCGGACCGGTGGAAACCGGCGCCCGGCGCGCGGTCGGTGGCCGCGAGCTTGCGGAAGTTTTCCTTGTCGATCGTCGGGAACGTGGCCTCGGCGATCGGGGTGGCGTACTCGGGGAGGACGTGCTGGCCGATGAACTGCTGGAGGATCGCGTATTGGGTGTTGTACTCCCGAACGGCCCCGGCCAGCTCCGGCCTGTACGTTGCGCTTGATGCTTTGCTGATCATTGTTGGACTCCTTCATGTTTTCGACTTCTAACGCCCGCCGGCCAATCGCCGGGCGGGCCGGGGGTTTTTCAATGCGACGGCTAGCTGGCGGCCTGGGCTCCGATCTCCGCGAGGTCGGCCAGGATCGCGTTGACGGTCGCCAACGTGGCGGCCCGATCGACGACCTCGGCGTTGCACTGCGCGGCCAGGTCGGCGAGGTTGTTCATCACGGACGCAACGGCCGTCGAGGTCGTGTTCTGCTTGGCCGCGAGCTGCGCGATCGCGGCGGTGATCGCCGTGACGGCGGTCGTCACGACGTTGACCTTGGCCGCGAGCTGAGCGATCGCGGCGGTGATCGCCGTGTTGGCGGCGACCTGGGTGATGATCTGGTCGGCGATCTCCTTGAAGTTATCGTTGACGCCGGTCGAGACGCAGTGGATCTGGAACGATCCGGATCCTTCGACGAACGTCGCCGTCGGGTTGGTGACTTCAATCGATATCTTCTCACCGGCCGCGAACGTATTGGCGGCCGTGATCGCCGTGGCCGGGACGTATTCGCCCTGGGTGTCGCAAATCGCGCTCGACAGGGTCAAGACGCCGCCTGTGAGGTTGGTCGTCTCAATCTCGAGGTTGCAGGTGGCATCCTTCGAACCGGTGGAGACGACTTTTCCCAGCACGTATCCCCACGAAACGATCTTGCCGGCGGTCGGCATGACAAGCTCGGTGACGAAGTCGGCGGCAGTCAGGAGCGCCATGTCGGGAACCGGGATCGAAATCGTGAACGCGGCCACGTCGGGGCTGACGATGTTGTCGACCGTTCCGCCGGACGACTCGGTCAGCGTGTCGAGGTTCGTCACCATGGCGATAATATCGTTGCCGGGGTCGGCGCCGCCGGAGTTGTCGGTGATCGCGGCGTTGTTGGTCACCACGGCGATCGTGTCGTCGGCGGGGTCCACGCCCGCGGAGTTGTCGGTGATCGCGGCTGCCGCCGTGACGGCCGTAAGGGTCGCGTTGGCCGTGCCGCCGGTGTTGTCGGTCAGAGCCGCGGCGGTCGCGGCGGCGGCGTCGGCGATGTGGCCGGGCTGGACGACCGGGGTCGCGTTCCACAAACTGAGCTTCTGGCTCGCGGACGTGCCGATCTTCGTGCCGGTGGCCGTCCCGACGGCGATGTTGCCGGCCTCGGCCATGGCGATACCGCCGAACTCGATGGCGGTCACCCACGCGGCGCCGCTGTACGAGTAAAGGACGTCCTCGTCCTCGACGTACAGGTACGCGCCCTCCGTCGGGGCGTAGAACGTCCAGGTCGCGTCCTCCTCCAGGACGGCGATCGAGTCCTCCTCGCCGGCGAAGACGCCGGTCGCGGCGGAAATCACCAGGATCCGGTCGCCGACCGCGTCGGTGCCGGTCGGGGCCGTCAGGCGATTGCTCACGGAGTTCTGGAAGTCGCGGCCGGCGCCGCCGGCGGCGGCGACCAGGGCGGCCGCGGGGATCGCGGCGCACTCGACGATCGAACCGGACGCGCTCGCGGCGTAGCGGCTGTAAAATTCGGGCGTGCCGGCCACCGTCTCGGCGACCTTGCCGTCGTCGGAGCCGTACAGGATCGCGTTGATGCTCGTGGCGCCGGAGGCCTCGACCTCGAACGTGCCTTGCGAGTTGGCGATCAGCTTGACCGCGACGCGGTCGCCGCTGTCGGCGGCGGCCTGGGTGACGCCGATGCACGGCTCGCCGGCGTCGGCATAAACGATAGAGTCCTGGGTGGCGCCGTCGAACTTGACGCGGCGGCGGGCTTCGAGGTCCTCGCCGGCCAGGAGGGTTATTACGCCAGTGTCCATTTGCTGCATTTTGTTTCTCCTTCTGAGAGAATCGGTTTTTAGGTTCTAGGTTCTAGGTTCTAGGTTCCAGGACGGGTCTGACACCTGACACCTGGGACCTAGCACCTGTCGTTCTCGCTGCTATTTCGGCTGCTGCGTCTCGATCCATTTCTCATGGGCTTCGGGGAACTTCTTGGCCGCGTTGATCCGGGCGCGGGGCTCGGTCTTGCCGGCGGCGATCTGCGCGGCGTAAAAGCCGGCGTAGGTCGACTCGTCGGGGGTGTCGGCGTCCGGGGGCGTCTTGCCCTCGGCGTCGGTCGCGCCGACCTTGAGCGGATCGGCTCCGGACGCGGCGATCTCGGCGAGAGTCGCCTCGGCGGCCTCGCGGGCGGCGGTCTCTGCGGCGAGCTCGGCGCGGAGGGCCGGGACGAGCATCGCCGTGGCGGCGGTCTCGTCACAGGAGGCGTCGCCGACCGCCGCCACGAGTAGGGCCGGGTGACCGGCGAGAATCTTCGTCACCGCGGAACAGCGGGCCCGCTCGGCGGCTACCTGGTCGGCGGCCGGGGCGTCGGGCTTTTTGTCGGGGGGGGTTGCCTTGTCCGTCATGGGCGTAACTCCTGGGACCTCGGTTTCGATTGTTTTTAATTGCCCGGCGGCCGGATCGAGGTCGGTTGACCGGCTCGACGCCGTTTGTAATTGCGATTCGGTTTCGGTTTCGGTTTCGATGGATTCGGCCGACACCGGGGACCGGCGGCGGGGAAGGGCGCTGGTGAGGGCCTGGCGGCAGGTCATGATCCCGTCGACGAGCTTCGCGTCGAGGGCGTCGGAGCCGACGTAGCAGCGGCCGTCGGCGATCTCGTCGAGGGACTCGGCGGAAAGCCCGCGAGGCCCGCGGCCGCGGAGGACCGCGTTTCGGAAGAGAGAAAAATACTTGTCGACCGAACTCTGGAGTTCGGCGACGTTCGCGTCGGTGATCGGGATGCCCGTCTCCCCGATGCCCTTGTGCTGGCCGCTGCGGACGATGACGAAGTGGAGGCCCATGTCCTCGGCGGCCCGGCTCGAGTCGAGCGTCATGGCGTACGTTCCGATCGCCCCGACCATCGCGGTTTGATTGGCGTACAGGCGGGAGGCCTGGGATCCGATGTAGTACGCCGCCGAGGCCGCCAGGTCGTCGGCGAACGCGATCACCGGCTTGACTTCGTTGGCCGCGTAGACCGCGTCGGCGAAATCGGACAGGCCGGCGACCGAGCCGCCGGGGGATTCGATGTGGAGGAAAATCCGCTTCGCGCGGTCGTCGCCGACGGCCTGCGAGAGCTGCCCGGTCAGGAGCTCGATCGACGTGCCCCGCGGCTGAGAACTCCCGTTGACCTGGCGGGAGTACTTGGCGATCACGCCCATCACCGGGATCACCGCCGCCGAACCTTCGATCCGGTAGGTCGTTTCGGAGTCGGGGCGATTTTTCCGGCCGGAAGTGGCCGCGGCGATCTCGTCGGCAGAGAGCCTCACGCCCGAGACGTGGCGGGCGATGATGTCGGACATCTGGATCAGCGTCGGCTCGTGCATCGCCCACGGAAGGGCCGTCAGGTGCTCCAGGATCGTCGGGAGGACGCTTAAATTCTCAATCGTCATTCGGCGGCTCCTTCGTTCTTGTCGCCGTCGCCGTCGGCGACGCGGGCGAGGTTCTCCGGGGCGGTGGTCGTGGGGATCCCGAGTTTCGCGTAGAGCTGGAGCTCGCGGGAGCGGGCGTCGGCGAATACTTCGAGGACCTGGTCGTCCTCGGCGAGCCAGTCCTCCAGGAGGCCGGCGCCGGCCTCGATCTGCTTGGTCTTGGCCAGGACCATCTTCAGCGGGTCGAGCCACGCCCAGCGAGGCGGGAAACATTTGAGCTTGTACGACTCGCCGCCGCCGAGCGGGCGGAGGTCGCCCGAGGCCAGCCAGTTCGTCATCCACCGGTTGTAAATCGGGACGATCATCCGGTCGCGGACGATCCGCTGCCATCGCTGGAACGTCCGGTACGCCTGAAGGAGCGAGGCGCGGGCGGAACTGTAATTCGTCTTCGAGAAATCCAGCAGGACCAGCTCCAGCGGGACGCCGACACCCGCGCCGATCATCCGGAGCATCGTCACGATGTACGGCTCGAACTGAGTGCCCGGACGCTTGGAGTCGTTGATCCCCATCTCGCCTTCGAGTCCGAGGTCAAACACCGCGCCGGGCTCGCTGCGGATGATTTTGTTGAACGTCGACTCGCTGTCGGACGATTCGTTCTTGTCGGTCTGGGCGTCGGTGCCGGGCAAAAACGGATTGGAGGTAGTGGCGCTGCGCTTGATCCACCATGTCAGATGGCTCGCCAGCTCGGCGGCGAGCGATTCAGAATCGAGGTACGCGTCGAGGCGATCGTGCAACTTCAAACTGGCGGCCAGGACCGGGACGCCGCGGTTTTGAGTAAACCGTTTTCGATTGGCGACCAGGCGGGCGTTGGACGCGTCGATCCGCTGGACGTCCTTCCAGCTCGAGACCCAGTTGGAATATCCGAACGGGCCGGCCTTCGCCGGGTCGCGAATGTAGTACGCCGTCGGGATCCCGCGGCCGTCGAGCTCCACGCCGCCGACCACGCGGCGGCCGCCGCGACCGAGTCGGCTGGCGGGGGTCACCAGGTCGTGCGCCTCGATCATCTGCAGGCGGTTGTCCTTCAAAAAGATCGTCAGGAAATCGCCGTCGGGCAAAAGGGACCGGAAACTCGTCTCGAGCGTTTCCTGCATGTTGAACATTCCGCGGTACTCGCACGCGGCGGAGTTGGCGGCCAGGAGGTCGACGGCGTCCTTGTTGAAAATCTTGTCCTTCGTGTCCGGTCGAAACGTGTACTCCGGGCCGGCGACGTTGTCGGCGACGCGGTCGATGATCCCAGACAGCAGCGGGGAGTTGCGGTCGCCGTCGCGGCAGATCTCGCGGAGGTCCCACAAGGTCTGATCGTCGGCCGAAACGTCGGCGCCGCCGTCGGACCCGCCGCGGCGCGATCGGCGCGTCCGCGAGGCCTCGGTGATCTCGTAGCCGCCGGCGAGGATCGTCCGGCCCATGCGATCGAAGTCGCGGCCGTTGCGCCATCGCGGGGAAATGCTCGAGAGCTTGTCCATCAGGCGAGGCGGGCAGGTCCTGGCGGTCGCGGCGCGGAGCTTCTTGCCGTTGCCCAGGGCGATCTCGCGGGAGACCGCCGCGCGGAGCAACAGGTTGCCGGTGGGGGCGGAGGCCTTTTTCATTATCGCGGCCTCCCGCGGACCGAGGCGTGGATGATCGTCTGCCGGCCGGAGGTCGAACCGGCGACCTCGGCCTCGAGCGCGTCGCGGAATTTGCGGAGCTCGTCGAGGTTCAGGCGGTTGTAAGTGATGGGGCCGATCGTGTACGACGCGGTCTGGTCCTGGAGGATCCGGAGCAATGCGTCATTCGCGGCGTCGAGCAACTGTTGGGCGGTGGCTGCCATACACGAGAATCATCGACGCGGAAATGACCGCCGAGAAGGGGGAAGATTACAGATCTGTAACGGAGTGCTGCAACGGCGGCGGAGTCAAGAGGTTATGGCGCGGGGTTTTGCACGGATAACGGATGAATATCCAATCCCGATGTACATCGGGATCCAATTTCCAGGTGAACGGCGGCGGCGTCTACGAGTCGTTACCGCTTGCGGTGTCGCGCGGTTTTTCCGTGTCATCGGGCCCGAAGGGTCCGACGGCAAGGCGCACGGAAAATCACAACTGTTCAATGGCGCCGTCGGACCGTTGGTGTTGTCAGTGCGCCGTGTAAGTCGCCCCGTCGGGGCGACCTTCGCGGCCACGAC
>Ga0307928_10004257_pt1 | contig 10863 bp, 15 predicted proteins | sample AceLakmetagen232_FD_201815 | JGI IMG/M metagenome (GOLD analysis project Ga0307928, IMG submission 201815) | Saline water microbial communities from Ace Lake, Antarctica - #232 | ecosystem: Environmental > Aquatic > Non-marine Saline and Alkaline > Saline | place: Antarctica: Ace Lake...
GAACAATATCAAGGCCGCGTTTGATAAGTGGTTTGAGCGTCAACGCAAAGACATCATAAAGCAACTCAAGGCTCAGAAGTCTCTCAAGGCTACAGACAAGTGGGCGGCCATTAGCCTAGAGGATTGGAACCGGGAAATGGCGCGTGACCTGGAAAAGGTCTACACGCCGTTCTGGGTTGAGGCCGGCGAGAACGCCGACACGCTACTGCGCCGCAGGGTGGACGTGTCAGATTGGGCGCAGTTCAGCGTGAAGAACCCGGCGGTAGCCGAGGCGCTTAGGGCAAGCTCAATAGCGTCTGCCGTGAGCGCCAACAGGTATACAGCGGAGCAGGTCAACGGTGCGATGAAGGCTTTGGCTGAAGTCTATGAGGGTGACAACCTACCGCGCGATATGGTCAAGAAGTTGGATGAGGTCTTTGATGGATGGGAAAGCTGGCGCAGCAAGCGTATTGCCCGCACTGAATCTAGCAAGGCAGCGCACGACGCGCGGGTCATGGCGGCAGGTGAGAGTGGAGTGGTGACGGGGTTCAAGCCGCTTATCAGTTCGGATGCTTGCGCTATCTGCTTGGCTATCGGTGCCGAGGACGTAGAGGTGAGCATGTCGGACGCGGCGGGGCAGGTAGGCGAGTACGGAAAGAATAGCGTGGACGGCGACGGCGGTTTGATCCGTGACGGACGACAGCTACCGCCCTATCACGTCAACTGCCAGTGCTCATTCATGGAGGTGTTGGTATCAGACTAGGAGAACCGATGGCAGTCACAAGCGAATGCACAGAGATGCACCCGGCATGTTCTCGCACGATGGATGGAAGTGTTCAGGTTGGCGCATGGCATCATCCTGATGCACAGAAGACAGGTGAGCTAAGTGTGCCTGGCTGCACGGCAGGTAAGGGGCATCCGCTGTGGCACTGTCCAAACTGCGGCCAGACGTTTGTGATGAATGAGATTATGTAGGAGAAATCATGGCATGGTATATCGTGAAGGGTGATGACCGCAAGCCTATCGAGGGCATGACCAAAGAGGTACAAGCGAACATCATGGCGCAGGGCTACGTGCTTGAGGAGATTGCAGAGCGCAAGCCACTTGTAGTGACGTTAGAGAAACCAGTAGACGTAAGCCTTGGTGGCGATGTTGATCCAGACGATGACACCAAGGAATTGCCGCTGGTTGACCCCTCCCCGCTGGCCGAGGGTGACGCGGTGATTGCTCAGTACAAGGGCAAGGAACGCACTGGAGTCATTGACCATATCACGGGTAGCGGTGTGGTGTGGGTGGCGCTTGATGACGATGACGCCAGCTATAGGCGCATTGACGATGACTATGTGCGGAGGGCTTAGGATGAGCAAGTACACTTCAACAAAGGTCTACGGTGACAGCGAGGGACCGCTTGGCTTCCGTATGCGGAGTGAGGACGCGAAAGCCCTTGAAGGCTTACTCAAAGACCTCAACTCTGATTGCAAGGAGCTTGTCAAGGACGGGCCTGTCAGGTGGTCAACCGGTGCCAAGGTATCAGACGTAGACGCCAAGGAACGCACAGAGGTCTCATGGGTGACTACCGACAGCATTGACCGGGACAACGAAGTGATGCTACCGAAGGGTATGGACTGGAGCCAATGGCGCAAGAATCCAGCGGTGACGTTTGCGCATGACTATGGTTCCCTCCCGGTAGGCAGGGGGTTGTGGGCGAAGGCGAATGAGAAGGGCGGCATGAAGGGCTGGCAGGCCAAGACGCAATACACTAAGCGACCGGAAGGGCATGAGGGGCCGTGGTTCCCTGATAGCGTATGGCACATGGTCAATGAGGGTAGCTTGCCGGGGAAGTCTATCGGGTTCATCCCCACAGAGATGAGGCCACCGGCAGAGAAAGAAATCAAGGACCGCCCGAAGATGGCAGGGGTATCGAGGGTGATTACCAAGGCGACGATCCTGGAGTACGCGGTTGCGCCGGTACAGTCGAACCCCGATGCGATTCTAGTCAGCGTAGGCAAGGGCTTGCATGTACCGGACGCGGTAGCTAAGGCGTTGGGGCTTGTGATTCCCGACCCGGTAGCGCCAAGGAAGTACCGTAGCGTGTCTGCGCTCAAGGCCGAGATGTACGGCAAGGCGCTGCGCGGATTGAAGGGCATGGACGCAAAGGCAATGGGCCAGAGCGTGATTGATCGTTTGAAGGGAAAGGTATAACCGACAGGCGGGTAGGGTGTAGGCATGCCGAGCTATCGCAGAGGTAGACGACAACCGCCTCCCTGGAACCTGTAAGCGCGGTATTTTTCAAGTGTGTATTTGGAGGGTTTGACAATGAAGAAGTTTAAGGTTCTGAAGGCGTTTGGCGAGAATGAAGTCGATGCCGTGATTGAGCTTGAGGACAACGAAGCCACCAAGGGGCTGATTGCCGCTGGCTTGGTTGAAGAGGTGGTTGAGGAAAAGGACGCCGCGATGGTACAGGCTGAGCTTGCCACCGAGATCAAGGCAACCGTGGCCGATGGTATCAAGGCGGGTGTTGAAGCTACGATGAAGGCTTTGACCAAGGAACTGAAAGCCTCTCCCCGGATTCAGGGCGTGCATGAGCGTTCCCTTGACGACGGCATGAAGGGATACAAGTCTGAAGACGAGTTCTACCGTTGCGCCAAGGCTGGTGAAAAAGGCCAGATGGATGACAGGCAGAAAGCCTATCACGCAGAGGTCAACGAAGAATGGAGCAAGGCTCCTTCGGGTAACAACGAAGGCGTCGGTGCGGATGGCGGGTTCCTGCTTACTCCCGACATGTCGAACCGGATGCTCTCTCGTGGCACGGCGGCCCTGCCGCTTCTCGGATTGGTTGACCATATCACCATGACCAGCAACGCAGTCACGGTCAACGGATACGCCGACCATAACGCCAACACCACGACCAACCGCTATGCTGGCGTGATTCCGTATTGGGTTGCGGAAGCCGGACAGATTACAGCGTCAGACCTTGAGTTCCGTCAAGTCGATCTTCGACTGAACAAGCTCGGAGTGCTTGCGTATGTGACTGAGGAACTGATGGAAGATTCGCCTAACTTCGGCGGGCGTCTGACTGAGCAAGCCGGTACGGCCATGAGTGATACCGTCGCTGCTTCCCTTATGTTCGGCACTGGCGTTGGTCAGCCTCTTGGCGCTTTCACTGGTGCGCCTTCAATCGACACCGCGGCAGAGACAGGGCAGGACGCCGACACCGCCGTTTATGAGAACATTGTCAATATGTGGGCAAACGTCTGGTCGGGTTCCCAGGATAGCGCCATCTGGCTTTACAACCCGGAACTATTCCCGCAGCTTGCCACGATGGTTTTGAGCGTTGGCACTGGTGGTTCGGCTATGTTTACTCCCGCCGGTGGTGCGTCTGGAGCGCCATACAATCAGCTTCTCGGTCGTCCGGCTTACGTGAGTGGGCACTGTAAAGCCCTTGGTGATTCGGGTGACATTCTCTGTGGCGACTACAGCCAGTATCTCTTTGGCACCAAGGGAACCGTGCAGACTGCCATGAGTATCCACCTTCGCTTTGACTATGCGGAGACCGCTTGGCGCTTCACGTGGAGACTTGACGGACGTCCGGCATGGGATCAGAGCTTCCGTCCTGTCAATGGCGCATCGACTAAGCGCGAGTCGCCGTTTGTTAAGCTCGAAGAACGTGCGGGGTAATTTGTTGCCCGATTTTGGGCTTGATTGAGATAGGAGTAACGAGATGGGTTCCAATACTTTAATGCTGGAAGACCTCCAGATCACGCCGATCTTCCCTGGCTACGTCACGGACGATCTTGACGACGACACCATGCAGACCGGCGACTACCTGTACATGGGCAACTATGGCAAGTGCCTGATTCTGATTGCCTACGGCGATGGTTCGGCCACGACTGGCGACATTGGGATCACCGTGCAGCAGACCACGTATGACGGTGACACCGCGAACATCAAGGCAATCGACTTCTTGCAGACTGGCCGCATCTTTGAGAAGCGTGCGGCGACTACGGTTGCTGCGGTTGCGGATTGGGTGAAGGTCACTCAGGCTACAGCGGATGAGGTCTACACCGACACCGCAAGCGGTGAAGAGCTTGGCATGATTGCGCTTGAGTTGAAGTCCAGCGACTTTGATGCGGATGGTGGGTTTGACTGGTTCCGCGTTGACCTTACTGCTTGCACAAGCGCCAAGCTGGCGTGCGCGTTGGCTATCTTCGGCGATCCGAAGTACCCGGCGGCTGTGACTAGCATGAAGTCTGTTATTGCTTAGGTTTTTGTTGGGGGCCGGGGGTTCCCTTCTCCCCGGTCCCTTGTGGGAGGTACGAAGATGAGCGACAGGTTGCGAAGAGATCGAAAGTATAGCCGGTGGTTGAACGGTGATATTCAACCCGTGGGCGCTGACACTGGACCCGGTAGTGATTGGTTTGTACAAAGCTCCACCGGCTCCGATGACAACACGGGCAAGAGTTGGGATCAAGCGCTTGCAACGCTAGACGCTGGCGTGAATAAATGCACCGCAAGTGTGGGCGATAGGATTTGGGTTGGCACGTATCACGACGAAGACATTTCAGCAACTAGCTTGATCGACGTGGACGTGATTGGTGTGCAGATTATCGGTGTCCGTAAAGGGCGCAAGCTGCCACAGATCACGAATACTCACACCGACGCCGATGTGAAACTGGCTGCTGCTGGGTGTTCGGTTGAGAACATTCGTTTTGTTGGTGGGGTGGATGCCGGCACTGGAATGCTTGAGATCAGTGCTGCCGATTGCGCTGTAATCAACTGCGAATACCTTGACGAGACTGGACAGGCGACAGATGTAATTATGACCACGGCTGACGCCGACAGGCTGTTGATTACCGGTTGGCGTCATTACGGTGCTGCGGCTGATACGGCTGACACGTCGATCATGCTGAACGGTTGCGACGATACTGAGATTTGCGACTGCTACTTCTATGGTAACTTTGACCTTGGCGCTATCGAATGCCGCACAGCGGCCACGGTCAGAACGTGGATTCACGATTGCGTTATCTGGACGGCGGGTTCAGAGGACTTGTGCATTGTCGATACGATCACGGCAAGCACGGGCATTGTCGGTCCTAACATTCATTGTATCTTGGCTGATGACGCCGCCAACATTACCGAGGCCGTGACTGCGGCCACGTTCCGAATTGTGGGGCTTGTGGACGTTGTGAACGCTGACGCTGAGAAGGCTGTGGCTATCGACTGGACCGCGACTGTGGATGAGGCATAGAAAGGCATAACATGAACTACAGAAAAAGAGGCACGCAGTCGTACTCGCAGTGGGTTGGACCTACATTGCAACTTCTCTCCGGCGACACGGGACCGGGTGCGCATTACTTTGTGGACAGCGTAAACGGGTCCGATACCTACAGCGGCAAGTCGTGGAGTGCTGCGAAGGCTACCATTGATGCGGCTGTTGATTTGTGTACCGCGTGTGAGGCTGACACCATCTGGGTTAGTCCGTATCACGCAGAGAACTTGGCTGCGGATAGCGCGGTTGATGTGGACTTGATTGGCACCAGCATCATCGGTATTCGGCAGGGGCGCAAGATGCCGACGTTGACGGCGACTGCCGCAACGGGTGACTTTAAGTTAGCGGCGGCCGGATGCTCTGTTACTAATATTCGGTTCAGTGGCGGGATTGACACGACCACCGGCATTCTTGAGGTGAGCGCGGCAGACTGCGCGATTATTGATTGCGAGTACATTGACACGGTAGGCCAAGCAACGGACGTGATTATGACCACGGCTGACGCTGACCGTCTACTGATCGAAGGCTGGCGTCACTATGGGGCGGCGGCTGACACGGCCGATACTTCGATTGTGCTGATTGGCTGTGATGATACGGAAATCCGTAAATGCTATTTCTATGGCAACTTTGACCTCGGCGCTATTGAGGCCAGAACTACAGCGGTTGTGCGGGCATGGATTCACGACTGCGTATTCTGGACGGCAGGGGCTGAAGACCTATGCATTCTTGATACCGTTACCGCGAGCACCGGGATTATCGGCCCGAACATTCATTGCGTCTTAGCAGATGACGCGGCCAATGTCACGGAGGCGGTAACTGGCGCGACCTGGCGCTTGGTTGGTTTGGTGGACGTTGTTAACGCTGATGACGAGAAAGCACTTGCGATTAACTGGACTGCATCAGCTTAGGTTTTGATGGGGGGCGAAAGCCCCCCCGGTGGAGGAAGACATGGGAACCAAGCACGATCTATTTTCGGAAGTCTTGAACAGTAGCAACGTCGTGTCAGACATGGGCATGAGTACCGGTTCCCGGTTCTTCGTCCATGCGACAGACGGCACGGACGGGGGGGCTTATGGTGATAACCCGTCACGACCCTACGCAACGATTGACTACGCGATTAGTTCCTGCACTGGCGCAAAACACGATATCATATACGCGATGGAGGGACATGCCGAGACGCTTACGGCTGCGGCGGGGATTGCGTTGGATGTTGCCGGGGTGAGTCTTATTGGCTTAGGCAACAGAAACAATAGGCCCACCGTGACGCTTGGCACAGCTACGACGTGTGACGTATCCGTTACGGCGGCTAACGTCTTGATCCGTAATATCAAGTTCGTGTCAAACATCAACGACCTCGGCATGTTCATCGACGTGGACGCGGCAGGCTGCACTATCGAGGATTGCTATTTCGTGACAAGCGCGGCGAAAGAGGCGCACTGCTTCATCGACCTTGCGGATACGATTGACGACTTGATTGTGACCGGGTGCGAGTTCCACCAGCCGACCGACCCTGAAGGTACGGACGCAGCGGCCAGCACGGGGTGCATTTTCTTTTCTGACTCAGAGAACATCCGCATCGAGCGTTGCCTATTCAATGGCATGTTTGAGACTGGCATTTTCCACAACCGGACTACCAAGGTTCAGAACCTGTACATCAATAATTGCTTCGGTGTGCAGACCTTGCCAGCGGCTGAGATCATTCACCTTGTGGCGGCGTCAAGCGGCGGCATGAAGAGTAGCCTGTTCATCACCACCGGCGCGGCTGATGTGACTGTGGCTGCGCTGATTGGTGCAACGTCCACGCTGTTCTATATCTCGGATGATACATCCTTCGGCAATGACGGTGGCGGCGGGCAGTTGGCGGTACACGGTGAGACAGCGGCAACGTAGCCGCATTTTAGTATAGCCCTCGGTTTGTGGGGGCGCATTGGAAGAACACGATGACGAACATTAACACAAGGCGATATGGTGGCGTAACCTCGCAGTTCGATGAAGACCGCAATCCGTTGACATCGGATGCGTTCTGGGCTGATTGCCCGATTGACGCGATTCGGCAAGACCCGGCCATTGGGTATTTTCTGTATATCAGTGGCGCGTCTTATGTCGCTGACCAGTGGACGCAGACGACAGAGGCAGGCGGCGCAACAACTAACGCCGACATTCTTGGCGGGGCCGCGCATATCCTCAGTGATGGGGATGACAACGACGGCACCGAAATTCAGTTCGGCACCACGAATGGCGAGTTTTGTCAGTTCGCAACGGGCCAACCGTTCTGGCTGGAAGTTCCTATCCGTATCGAACTGGTGGCTGCGGTTGATGCGATATGGGGCGTGGCAAACACCGACACCGATCTTGTCACAGACGCGGGCGACTTTGATGTATCAGCAGACGGCGCGTTCTTCGCTATGGCTCACGACGGGGATATTGATTACTACACTGAGCTTGCCGCAAGTGAGACTACAGGCGACACCGGGTTTAACATGCTGAACGCTACATGGGCAACCTATGGGATTAAGGTTCCCACGTCGGCAGACAGGGTAGACTTCTATATCAACCGGTCACTGGTTGCGAGTAGCACCGAGAACATTCCTACGGCGCTGATGCGTCCGAGCATGGGCATAAAGAACGTTGCCGGTGAGGATACGTGGATTGAGTGGAAGTATCTCCAGGTTGCACAACTGTACGCATAGGGAGGTATAGACATGAGTGGCTCGCCTCTCAATAATTACCAAGTTAGGGCAGACCCCGATACGGGTCTGATGATGATTGTCCAGGGCGACACTAAGGCGAACTATAAGGTGGTCGGTCCTGCGGTGCGTGCTGCGTTACTGGTTGACCGGTTCGGCAATCAGGCGCGGATGGAACCAACGCTTGACGCTTTGCGCGTGGTCGAGGTCGGGCAGGTTCCACAGTACGGCGTTGACGCTGCGGCCAATGCAGACGACAGCTATTATGACCTGTTCGTGGCGTTGCGGCATTGTTCGCACGCCAGCCTGTACGTGGAGACTCAGGACGCTGTTGTATCCTTTGACGGTGGCACTACGGATCACTTGTTCATTGACGTGGATGCCGGGTTGATCCTTGTGAGCGGTTTGGATATTCCGGCAGGGGCGACCATCAGCGGCAAGAACGCTGTGGCTGCGGCTGACTATACCAACCTGCGCATTTCGGTCTGGTGAACTTATGGCTCAGGTGATGACTAACTACAGGGTGCTGATAGATGAGGACTCTCACGAGTTGGTCATCACCACGGGCGATACCGTTGGACCTAACAAGAGCTTCAAGAACCACGGGCCGGTATTGCATCCGTCTGTTATCCACGACACGGCGCTGGCGTCACCTCGCGGGGCAGGTACGGTGACTCCTGCGGTGGGTGACTTGATTATGGAACTTGATTACACAAGCGGCACGGTAGACTTTGCGCTGGGGTTAGGCTACGCGGGCGTGAATTCAGACGGCGAGGAAACGTAATGGCTCTTCTGATTACAGTGGCAAACCTGAAGCTACACAATGCCATGAGCGGTATGGACTCTGACCTTGCCACGGACCTAATCACAGCGGCTAGTGATTGGGTGGAGCGATACTGTAACCGGGTATTCACAAGTGCCGAATTCACGGAAGTCCATGACGGTGACGGCAGCCGCAGTATGTTCCTGCGCAACATTCCCATCACGGCACTGAACGCCACCACGGTCACGCAGACGGATTCCAATGATGACACGTACACCAATGCGTCAACTGATTTCGATTATGACGGGGCCATCGGCGAACTGCGCTTCAAGAGTAGCGCGATAGTGGATGGTGACTATGCGTATTTCCTTGAGGGGTTCCAGAATCAGTCTGTGGTATACACCGCTGGCTATTCTGAGATACCGCAACCGATCCAACAGGCTGTTGCCCAGATAGTGCTCGCCATGTTCCGGCCAAGCGCAAGCAAGCGCAACCCCGGGCTGAAGAGCGAGAAGCTCGGCGATTGGAGCGGGACTAAATTCGACAACAACACGGTGAGCCTTTCGCCAGCGGTGAAGATGATGCTGGCACCCTACGTCATCCATGAGGTGGGCAGAACATGAGAACACTTGAGGACATTGGCATAGTGCTGTTCATTGTGGTTGCCGTTGCGTTGACGGTCATTGGCACTGGGTGTGAACGCAAGCCCGGCACGGATAGCGGCAAGCAAGAACGGGTCGAGAAGAAAACGCGCAAGCTGAAGATCGCTCTTGACAGGCCACTACCGGCGGCTCCCGGCGCACCCGGTTACGCAGAGACAACGGTTGCCGAAGACGGCGCGGTCAATGTCAAGATACCGGCTGGCACCAAGTTCGAGTTGGATATAGGCGATGCCTCTGAACTGATGAGCCGGTCAGAGTTCACAAGCATAGTTGACAAGTTCTACTCAACCCCTTGGTGGGTATACGGAATCGGTGCCGCGATCCTCGCGCTATCTTGTGCTCTGGCATGGGTTTGTAAAAGCCCCCTCTTCGCCGTATTAGGCGCGGTCGTGGGTGGCGCGTGGGTGACGGTGTTTGTCTTGATCCAGTTTTACACGTGGATGTTCCTTGTCTTGGCTTTGGTGTTCATCGCGGCTATGTGTGTTGCGGGATGGTATCTGTGGGACAGCACTGAATCAAGGGACGCGCTTGGCGTTCTCACCACGGCGATTGAGACAGCGCCGGAAGGTGTGAGGCCCATAGTCAAGGGGCAGGTTGCGAAGGTTGCGAAAGACAAAGGCATCTTTGAGAAGGTACAGGACAAGATACGCGAGATCAAAAAAGGACAGTAATGCCGACCGCGATTGAGGAAGTCAAGGAAGACGTGCGCAAGCTGTTTGACAGGACTCTACCACAGTGGGTTTTGCGCGGGCTTGTGGCTGCGGTAGTCTGTTCCTTTCTCGCCATCAGCGGAAACTACCTGTATGCCACGTCAACCTATGCGCGGAAGGATGACGTAAAGGAGCTAAAGCGGGATATCAACAAGTCAATCGACGGGTTGCGCACAGAGCAGAAGGCCAGCACGAAAGACATCTTAGACGCCATAAAGGATAAGCAATGACTCAGCTACTGATAGGCGTATTCTTCTGCCTGGTGGTTCTAGTACTGTGGTCTATCGTAAAGGGCAAGTGATGTGGTTTGCGAAGTCTGTCAGCACCATAGGATCACGCACTATTACAGCTACCTTGACAAGAGCAAGGGCGAGTATGGCGAGTTCATTACGGTCAGGATGTGCGACCGTTGCCACGAGGAGATGAAGAGTGAGCACAGATGCAGAGCGAAAGTTTTGCCTTCAAACTCGCGAGATGGCAATTCTAACGGGTAAGCATAATGAAAAAGGCCGGACGTTAAAAGAGAAGGCGGAAATCATTGACCGTATAAAAATCGTTGCCTCTAGGCGCGATGTGCATAAGCGAAATTCTGGCAACTACAGGAAAGTGGATGATAGTATTGCAGAGGTCCATGACTTTGACAAACTGGGGGAAGCGGCCAAGGTTGACAGTTCGCTTGATTCAGAAATAAGGATTCGCTGATGCCGTCCAAACCAAGTTATCTTGATTATGTAGTTACAGATAATGCATCGCCGAATGATCGCCTCACCGTTACGGCGAACAAGATCGAAGT
>Ga0307928_10004258_pt1 | contig 10863 bp, 19 predicted proteins | sample AceLakmetagen232_FD_201815 | JGI IMG/M metagenome (GOLD analysis project Ga0307928, IMG submission 201815) | Saline water microbial communities from Ace Lake, Antarctica - #232 | ecosystem: Environmental > Aquatic > Non-marine Saline and Alkaline > Saline | place: Antarctica: Ace Lake...
CGGTCCAGCAAGCCCTGTTTCTGCGCGTCCATGCAGCGGCGAACGGTTTGGGCTGTGCGGGAATGGTGGGTGCGGCGGTGTCGGGCGCGGAGGATTGACGGGCGGGTTCGGGCGTTGTTTATGGGATCGGGTGGATATGGAAAGGTGGGTGGGTGATGGACGACAAGAATGGTGAGGCAAAGTATCGGGTCACAAAGGCCGAATGCGAGGCAAAGTTAAGCGGTGTATGCTCACAATGCGGCGGCGGGTTGTCGGCAATTGAGACGGTGGACAATGGTGGCAACCCAACGCACTGGTCGGGGTGCGCGGTGTGCATGCGGTTCGATTACGGGGTGGATCCTGTCGTGTATGATATTGCGCGACGGCTTGTGCAGAAAGAGTACTACCTGCACTATCACCACGAGGGCACGCTTCCGATGGATGCAGACACGGAAGACATGCGCCTCCATAAGGAGCAGTGCCAAATCTCTGGCGCGTGCGGGATCGTGGCACGGGTGCGCGCCATGCTTGCCGAGCAGGCTGACGCATGATCAACAGGCATCTATTCATGGGCGGTGTTTTGCCGTCGGAAAGGCGGGGGGCGTGAGCGTAACAATTCTACAAGGTGACTGCATTGAAATGATGCGGACGATGGAAGCGCAGAGCGTGAATTGCTGCGTCACGTCCCCGCCATACTTCGGACTGCGTGACTATGGGTGCGACGGGCAGCTCGGTCTCGAAGCAACCCCCGAGGAATACGTTGCTAAGATGGTTGCCGTGTTTCAAGGGGTTCGCCGGGTGCTGCGTGATGATGGGACGCTGTGGCTGAATCTGGGGGACTCGTATGCCGCCAATGGTATTAGCGGACTCGCTGTCAAGGGTGAAACGTCAACCCTAGTGGGGTCCGCCAACACCGCCCATACAGCACAAAGGAAGACTGTCCCCCACGGCCTCAAGTCCAAAGACCTCGTAGGCATCCCGTGGCGTGTAGCGTTCGCGCTACAGTCTGACGGATGGTACTTACGCCAAGACATCATCTGGCACAAGCCCAACCCCATGCCTGAGAGCGTGACGGATCGGTGCACGAAGGCGCATGAATATGTGTTTCTGTTGAGCAAGTCGGCTCGGTATTACTACGATGCGGATGCGATCAAGGAGCCTGCAATATGCGGTAGCGCACCTGGGAACACGACACATAAAGGAACTACTGCATACGAGGATGGGGACGAAAAGCACCGGACAAAATCGGGATTGGTTGCATATGCCGAAAAAGTCAGGGCTAGCGCGAAAAAGGGCTCGTTCAACGGCAAGACCGAGGCGATGGCAAACACAGGACAAAACGCATTCCGGGCTGTGACGGATACCCGCAACAAGCGAAGCGTGTGGACCGTCTCCACGAAAACATACAAGGCTGCCCACTTCGCCACCTACCCTCCCGAGCTGATACGGCCCTGCATTCTGGCCGGTTGCCCTGTCGGTGGCACTGTGTTGGATCCATTTGGGGGGAGTGGTACAACCGGAGAGGTGGCCGAGGAAGAAGGCCGCAACTCCATCCTGATCGAGTTGAATCCCGAATACATACCGCTAATCGAAAAGCGCACGGCACAGATGGGATTATTTACATGACCACCAAAAAAACAGTTGACGCCCCGTGTGGATGTGCGGTAACTTGCACGCATGACTAGCAGTCAAACAAACCATTTACGGCCCTCATCGGTCCCTCTGGCGCACCTGCCTACTGCTAGTCTGCAAGCGCCATGGATCGGTGGGGGTCGTTCCTTTTGGAGGTAACGCATGACAGAACTCGTTAAATATGAGGCGGCAAAGGTCGCAATCGCAGAAGCAAAGTCGGTCGACGAGGTGAAGAAGATCCACGATGTTGCGGCGGCAATGAAAGCTTATGCAAAGCAGGCCAACGACAGACAGATGGAGTGTGATGCAAGCGAGATCCGCATCCGTGCTGAACGTCGGCTGGGGGAGATGATTCGGACGCAGAAGGAAACGGTGGGGCTGAATACGGGCGCTATGGGAATCGGAAAAAGTGCGGTGCCAGACAAGAACCGCACTCCCACCCTCGCAGAAGTCGGCATCGACAAGAAGCTATCCAGCCGGGCACAAGCGATTGCGGCGATACCAGAAGATGACTTCGAGGAAACGCTGGCAGAGCACAGGGAAGAACAGCAGGCGGTGACAGCAAGGACGATGGAAACACTTGCCCGCAAGGGTGCCCACGTCATGCACAACAGTGGAGATAACGAATGGTACACCCCTGAGCCATACATCGAGGCAGCACGCGCTGTCATGGGTGGGATCGACACGGACCCGGCCAGCCATGAGGAAGCGAACAAGGTAGTCAAGGCCACTGAGTTCTTTACGGCTGAGGAAAACGGGCTTCATTTCGAGTGGGTTGGCCGTGTTTTTTTGAACCCACCGTATGAAGGCAAGCTGATTGTGCAGTTCATGGACAAGCTGGATGAGAGCGTGGATCAGGGCGTTACAACCGAGGCGGTCGTGTTGGTGAACAACGCAACCGAGACCAGGTGGTTTGCCGTCCTTGCTTCAGTGTCGGCATGTCTGTGCTTCCCAACCGGGCGCATAAAGTTCTGGCACCCGAGGAAGGAATCAGTCCCGCTTCAAGGGCAGTGCATCGCCTACATTGGAGCCAACACCGAGAAGTTCATGTCTGAGTTCCGGCAATTCGGAATCGTGACAACGGTGCATAGATGAGCTTCAGCGAAAACCTCGACGTGGGGAAAGTGGCAGAGGGAGCCATTTCCATGTGGCTACAGTCACGGGGCCATTGTGTGCTTCCGATATACGAGGTCGCGAAGGGCAACTATAAAGGCCCGCAACTCTACACGGGGGGAGAAGGATTGATTGCCCCTGACATGCTTGCAATGAAGGGCGGTAAAGTCCTGTGGATAGAATCGAAACACAAGACAGGCTTCACGTTCTGGAGGATCGGGCAAGTGTTCGAGACAGGGATAGACTTGCGGCATTACAGGGATTACATAGAGATTCGCAGAGAGACGATGTTTCCCGTTTGGTTGCTGTTTTTACACAAGGGAGGGCAAGTCAAGGACTCTCCCGAAAGCCCGCCGGGGTTGTACGGCAACGACATTGACGTGCTGAGGGCAAACGAAAGCCACCGCGATGATAGGCACGGGAGATCCGGCATGGTGTACTGGACGCGGGAGTGCGACGGTGGGGCGCTGCGGTACATTGCCGACTATGACGAGGTGACACAATTCACGCACAACGGAAACAGGAACATGAAAGCAGGCAAGCAACCATGAAGCCACGAGCGACGATCAACCTGCACAACGGGGACGCAACAACAACCCAAACCGAAAGGGCGACATGAGCAAAACAAATGACGGCGGGGCGGCGTATCCGACATTGAGGACGGCCAGAAGCATAGCGTTTGACTGTCCGCCCAGGTACGAAACAGCGGGCGGCATGTCGCTACGTGACTGGTTCGCGGGGCAGGCGCTGGCAGGCTCAATGGTTGGAGACGCAGAAGGCGTTCAGAGTCACAGCGTAATGGCATCCTACTGCTACAAGCAAGCAGACGCCATGCTTGCAGCGAGGGACGCGGAGTGACAAAGCCCCGCCCAGAGGTAGCCGCCCGACTGCGTGAGCTACGGTTCACGCGGTTCCTGAATCTCACCAAGGACATACCAAAGGTGAAAGGGGAGTGTGCGTGGTGCGGGGGACCCAGCCGCAGCGTGAAGTATTGCAGCCCGGCGTGTGATTCCGAAGCGTACATCCGGAGGGGGGACACCGTTGGGAGTGCCGTATTCCAGCGTGACGGCGGGATCTGTGCGGAGTGCGGAATCAATGCACAATCTATTGCGGCCGCATGTAGGGACATCTACAAGACGCTTGGACAGTTCTCGGAGCACGGGTGCTACTGGCGACCCGATAAATGGGTGAAAGACCAATGGGGGCCATGGTGGAGAGTATGGGAAAATCCATGGCAAGCCGACCACATCATCCCAGTAGTAGAGGGCGGGGGGTGCTGCGGACTCGACAACTATCAGACCTTGTGTATCCGATGCCACAAACTGGACACCAAAACGCTGTCCGCCAGACTTGCTGGCCGCCGACGAGCAGATAAACTGGCAACAGGGCCACAACAGGAGTTGCCACTATGACCTCAGCCCGCCGATCCGAAGAATGGCTTGCCGACTACCGGCGCAAACAAACCCCGCCGAAACAGATCGAAACGCCAGACGCCAAACCCACCGAGCCAGAATCAGAACTGCAAGCCCGTTGTGAGGCGTGGTTGCTCTGGCGCGGTTACGGACGCAGGGCCCCCAAGAAGATGCAGACGCACAAGGGCGGTCGCTGGCAGATCCATCTCAACGCAACCGAGCGCAATCCCATCATGCCGGATTTGCTGCTTATCGACAATGGCCGTTGCATTGAGATCGAGCTCAAAGTCAAGGGCGGGCGACTGTCACCGGATCAACAGGCGATGGCGTTTCGCGGTGAATGGCTGGTTGCGTGGTCACTGCATGAGTTTCAGGTGCTTGTCGAGGAATGGGAAGCCGACGCGGAAATGGCGCGTGACGGATAAAACAGGGGCGATGCTATGAAGTATGCGGAAAAGGTACGAAAACGGTTTCTAGGGGTACTCAGGGCGCTCAGTGACGCGCTGAACGATATATTTGGGCCGCGTCCTCCGAGCGGTGGTGACGTTCCGGTGGGGATTGGGGCGTAAATAATGTTTGACCCCATAAAAATAGTGTGTAACGCTTGTGTAACAAATCGGGGGATGACATGGCACAACGGGAATTGCTGACGGTGAGAATTGACCCGATGGTGAGGGACGTAATCAAGAAGCAAGCAGCCAGCCTTGAAGGGAGTGACGGCTACATCGTGGAAATGATGGCCGCAGAGACGTTCAAAAACTCGCTGCCACCGGGGTACAGACCTGGGCGGCGACTACCGAAGGAGGACGCAGGATGAATAGCATGATCGACGAGGGGCACGTGCACAACGTGCGGCAACCAATGACAATCGGGGAGCCTGAGCGGAAACGCATTGAGTCGATCTTGATCGGCGTGATCGACAGGAACCCGGGCGAGTTTGAGGCCGTGAATGATTTGCGGTTGATACTCGACCCGGTGACGGACGATGAGAAAGGCGGTGAGTGATGAACAGAGCAGAAACGGCAGAGGCGGCGAAGGTGATGCAGGCGTGGTTGGATGGGGAACCGATACAGCATCGCCCCAGAACAGGGCCCTATTGGCTTGCGTTGCTAGAACCTAGCTGGAGTTGGGGGTTGTGCGACTACCGCATCAAACCAGCCCCGCGCATCGTCTCGTGGACGGCTGAGACGTTCCCGAAGGACCGACCCGTGTGGGTGAAAGAAAAGGGCAACCATAGCGAAGCCAACAATCACATGATTACAAGGTGGTGTGCGTCCGGGTGTCGTCCGCAGACTGAGCGCTTCCTTACGTGGGAAGTGCTGGCCAACAACTTCACCCAGCACGACGGCAGCGCGTGCGGCACAATCGAGGAAGGCGTGGAGTGATGAACGCATCGAAGAATAGTGCGCACAAGCTGGTTCTACTCGACGACGATGGCGAGCGGACGGGGGCGGGCGACGTGGTACATTTCAGCTACGGGATTCCGCCGGTTGGTGTAGATGCGCAAATCATAGAGCGCGATGGGCGGCTTGTTGGGCTTTGTCCGGGGCACAACCCGCCTGAGTTCAAACTGCGATCACTGCGGCGATACGTCGGGGGTTGGTATAAGCACAAACAGAAAGGCGGGGAGTGATGAGCAAACCAAACAGATTCAGAGCCAGAGCGTGGGACGCAGACATGGAACGCATGATCTACACCGACGACGCAAGCGGAGACTATTTCTGGTGCTTCGATGATGACGGTGTACTGGAGGCGTACAGCGTTGGAGAGCCAGTCACGGACGATCCAGAGGACACGGGGCACAGCGAGAAGTTGAGCACGCCTATGCTGAGTACAGGCCTCGCGGACAAAAACGGGGTGGAAATCTATGAAGGGGATGTGATCACCTACTATGCGCAATACCTAACATACCCAGAGGATTGTATGCAGTTTATTGGGTCTGTCGTGTTTTTTGATTCCATGTTCGGAATAAAGCAGCCGGAAGAAGATGACGACACAATTGATTTTATCAACAGCTACTTCGGGATAGAAATCATCGGCACAATCCACACGCACCCCGAGCTGCTACACCCAGCCATCGACACACCCGGCAACACGGACCAGGTGGAGCGGGAGGTGGCGGAATGAACCGACCGCAAATAAACCTTGTCGCGGTACTTGACAGTGCGGGGGCTGGGTGGCAGGGTGGGGATTGCGATGGATACTAATCAACAGTTTGCCCCCGGTAGAGGAATCTCATTGCGACTTGCTCGCTTCGGTATTCATCGCACTCTGCCGGGGGCGCTTCTATTGCTGGTATGCCGTGAAGGGGAGGGCGCTGCCTTCCAGCCGAAAGGTACACCATGAGTAACCCATACTCGGAACTACTACGAGATCCACGTTGGCAGAAACGCCGACTGGAGATCATGGATCGCGATAGATGGTCGTGCGCTCAATGCGGCGACACGGAATCAACACTCAATGTGCATCACGCCTACTATGAGCGCGATTTGATGCCGTGGGAGTATCCGGACTACGCGATGATTACGCTTTGCCAGCCTTGCCACTCTCAATGGCACGGCATTATGAAGAGCGTATCAGAGGCTACAATCCACTACACGCTTGAAGAATTGCGCACGCTTCAATGGCTGGCCCAGTTTGGGAGGCCGCTATGTGCCGCGCTCGGTGATGCTGATGGACCTGGGCTTGGCGATGTTTTGCGCTATATCAGAGAGAAGGTGCTGTGATGTACGGCAAAATCTTTGAAACTATGTATGAGGGCAGCATGGTGGGGGCTGGTGCTCACGTCTTTGCTGTGTGGGGTTACTGCATATCCAAGGCCGACCCAGAGGACCATATCGTAAGGCTGAACACGGCCATATTGTCTACCGCCATTGGTGAACCGGTGGACAGGATCGCTGAAGCGATAAAATATCTGTGTTCAAGAGACGATGAAAGCACAAATACAGACCACGACGGCAGGCGGCTACTTCACCTTAGCGGATTGTCTTATCTGGTCGTATCCCACGAACACTACCGAAGTATGAAGTCCAACGAGGAACAAAGGGCGTATTTTAGGGATGCAAAGCGGAAACAGAGAGCAAAAGAGAAGGGAGTCAAAGACAGTCAAAGACAGTCTCAAGACCCTGCTTATGTATCTGTATCTGAGTTTGCATTGGAAGGGGAGTCTGAGGGGGAACCAAAACCGGAAGCGATGGGGTTCGATGACTTCTGGGAGCGATACCCAAAGAAGAAAGCCAAGGCGGACGCACGCAAGGCATGGAAAGACCATAAATGCGCCAAGATAGCCGATGAGATCTGTGCTGCTGTAGATGACCAGAAGCGCTGGCCCGAGTGGACCAAAGACGCCGGCAAGTTCATACCTCACCCCGCAACATGGCTTAGAGCTGAACGGTGGGAAGATCGCAGAATAGAGACGGCCAAGAAAAAGAGCGTGATATGAGCGATATAACCAGAGAAGACATCATAGAAGCCTTCCCGCTGCGCGAGATCATGCAGACATACGGGGTTGAGCTCCAAAACGTGAGCGGTAAACTCATGGCGATCTGTCCATTCCACGCCGACAAAAACCCGTCAATGCAGTTCTACGAGGACCAACACTTCCACTGCTACGGATGCGGCGCTCATGGCACCGTGATTGATTTCGTGGCGCTCAGACAGAACCAAGACAGCAAGGACGTGTTTAAGATGCTGGTCAAGAAGCTGGAAGGCACACGCAATACAGCCCCGGTCGCGAACAAACCAGCGGCCAAGGAATCATATACGACTGTTGAGACGTACACCTACGCAGACGAACACGGCACACCCCGGTACTACGTTGACCGTCTTGAAGCGCCGAGCGGCCGCAAGAAATTCGCTCAATGGGTCAAGGATGCCAATGGAACCAGAGTCAACGGGCTGGACGGCGTTGAGCGGTTGCTGTATCGCTTCCCGCAAGTCATAGCGGCCAATGAGATAGTGCTGTGCGAGGGCGAGAAGTGCGTACACGCATTGGAGAGCATGGGCTATGTGGCGTCAACAAACTCAGGCGGAAGCGGCGGCTGGCTGGACGGGTATGCAGAACACCTTGCCGGCAAAGAGGTCGTAATCATTCCCGACGGCGACGCACCTGGGCAGAAATGGCTGGCCAAGGTCAAGGCGTCTATGGCCGGCAAGGTTGAAACGCTGCGAATCGTCAACATGCCAAAACCCTACAACGACATCGCGGACGTTGTGCAAGAAATGGGAGTCGATGCCGCTACCGGATACCTCATTGACCTGTGGGATAAGACCACGGCGGTACACCGGGGCATCGACCTCCCGATATTGTCCTACCGCGAGATGGAGCAGGCATACGAGAAGTTTGTCCGGCGTGACCGCAAATCTTGCATAGACTTGGGCTGCTGGCTGCATACGCTTGGGCGGGAGACGCGGCCACTATACCCTGGAGACCTGTGTACGATCATTGCGGACACAGGGACAGGAAAGACGGCAATCATGCAGAACATCGCCAGGGCAATCGCGCCAATGGACGTACTGTTCTTTGAGATCGAGTTGACCGCTGAACTCATGGCGGAACGGAATATGGCGATGGTTAACCGGATGGACGCGGGGAGAGTGGAGATGTCAACGCGCCAGGGAAGCACGCCTTCAATGAAATCACTTGCTCATGTGTGGACGTGCGTAGAAAGCAAGCTGGATTGCGATACCATCGAAAGCATCACAAACCGGGCTGAACTTAAAATAGGACGCAAGCCTACAGTGTTGATGATCGACTACATTGGGCTGATTCGGGGAGGATCAGGCAAGCGGTATGAGCGAATGAGCACAGTTGCGGAAGACCTGAAGATACTCGCCAAGGCCACGAATACAATCGTGTTTGTGTCATCGCAGAAGAAACGCAGTGAGGAAACAGAGATAGGGCTACACGATCCGAAGGACAGCGGATCGATCGAGAATAGCAGCGCACTCGTACTAGGCGCATGGAAACTCGACCAGGAGACTCTTGTGCTGAAGATCCTGAAGCAGACAAAAGGCTGTGGCGGGAAGGAAATCTACTGCAATTTCGAGGGGGCACAGTCGCGCATCACAGAAAGAATGACGCAATGACCAACAAATGTAAATGGTGCAAAGGCAGAGGAGTAAACCAAGCGGAGTACGGCCCGGTGCCGTGTCCAGATTGCCAGGGGACGGGGTACGAACTTGAGGACGAGGACGATGAGCGACAAGGACACATCGGTTGAGTTCACATTCACCACAACAGGAGACAGCAAATGAGAGATGACAAGCGGGAAAAACTAGTGAAGGCACGGGACGAAGCAGACAAGAAGCATGACGAAGCAGTCGAGGCGTGGGACGAAGCAGACAAGGCGTGTGACGAAGCATACGTGGCTCTCATAAACTACGACCGCAAGCAGGCAGAAGGGGGTGAGGGATGAAATGGTGCCAACGATGCGGACAGCAACTCAAACCGGTGCTGCCGGGGAAGAGCTGCACACAATGCGGATGGGTTCGGCCTCTGGTCGTGCCGCGCCGCACGAAGAAGCAGACAAGCATCTTCGCGCCGCTGATGGACATGCACAGGCGTCATACCGCCAAAGGAAAGGATGAGACTCAAGATGAAGGTTGAATGTGAACATGGGTTAGATACCCGATTGCCGTGCGGTGATTGTCAGAAGGCACGCGAAGCAGGAAACGCGCCTTCATCGGTACAGTCCACCGCTTTGTTTGAAATCATTGACCGCCTCGTTGCGCGACGGCTCACACAACGGGAGTGGGCCGAGAACGCAGCCGACCAGGGAATGTCAGATTGGGCGGCGCATTACGGATCGGTGGCCGATGCGTTCACCGAAGCGATTGACATGCTGGATGTCTTGATTTCCAACGCCACCCATGACGGGCGGGCTATTGGCCGTACCTCCGATGGGATTGTTGGAACAGGAGGACAAGATGCCAACTGACAAAGAGAGACTGGACTGGCTCGATAAGGTGAATCGTAATCTGAACGCGATTGCCGGAACCGAGTACGGTTGGAAATTCGAGATGAACCACAACAGGGCAGCACTGACAGATCACAATCTGCCAGTGTTGACCGTGCGCGAAGCTATCGACGCGGCGATGGCGGAGTTGCTGAAAACCGCGCTGCTGAAAGCGCAAACGCTGAAGGACGATATGGATGTGCATGAACATGGCGGACTGTAAGGCGAACAGCCGGAAGTGAGGGTTTAACATGACAGAGCGAAGCGGCGGAATGGCAATAGGCTCCACTTCTTTGTTGGATGTCGAGTCCATCAAAGAGTGGTGCGGCCACTGGACGGTTTCTAACGATGATCCGAAATGCAAGCACCCATCAACAAGGCTGCGGTATGACGAGTATCCGTATTGTGACAACCGATGGTGTCCGCTGCGAACGCATACATCCAACGCCGAGCATGAGCGTCTTGCGAAAGGGGAAACAGAATGAGCGTTGAAGAATACATGAACCGTGGATGCTGCGAAGAAACGATGGGCAAACCGAGCGGCCTTTCGCAAGTACCTGTTGAGGATGAGGCGTTAACAGATAAAGAACACAACTACATCCTGGATCGGGCTGAAGCCGAACATATGAAACACGGAAACCACGGAGTAAAGAGGAGATGAGAGATGAGCAAGGAAACATATTCGGTATGCGACAGGTGTAAAAAGCGGGTAGAGCTAGCGCCAAATGAAATGCACACTCTCGCAGCAGACTTCAGGGAGATGTACCTGA
>Ga0307928_10004260_pt1 | contig 10860 bp, 12 predicted proteins | sample AceLakmetagen232_FD_201815 | JGI IMG/M metagenome (GOLD analysis project Ga0307928, IMG submission 201815) | Saline water microbial communities from Ace Lake, Antarctica - #232 | ecosystem: Environmental > Aquatic > Non-marine Saline and Alkaline > Saline | place: Antarctica: Ace Lake...
TGAAACTAAAATATGAAAAGTAGTTTATAAATGAAACTAAAATATGAAAAGTAGTTTATAAATGAAACTAAAATATGAAAAGTAGTTTATAAATGAAACTAAAATCTAGAAAGTAGTTTATAAATGAAACTAAAAATTAGTTTATAAATGAAACTAAAATATGAAAAGTAGTTTATAAATGAAACTAAAATTTAGAAAGTAGTTTATAAATGAAACTAAAAATTAGTTTATAAATGAAACTAAAATATGAAAAGTAGTTTATAAATGAAACTAAAAATTAGTTTATAAATGAAACTAAAATATGAAAAGTAGTTTATAAATGAAACTAAAATCTAGAAAGTAGTTTATAAATGAAACTAAAAATTAGTTTATAAACGAAACTAAATCTAAGAAACTTATTTAAACTATTTATTTATAAAAAATTAAAATTTAAAAATTCATTTATAAAGCTTTCTATTTATTAATCTTTTTACCCCTTTATAAAGCTTTCTATTAATTAATTTTTTTATCCCTTTATAAAGCTTGCTCTTTTAGTATAAACTATACTTTGATCATATTCTTCTTTAACCATATTGGTCTTTTATACAACCATTTATAAATAATAACAAAAAGAATATACAAATTATACAACAACATAACACCCAATACAATACTAACAGTTTTAGAAATAGTATTGAAATCATCAAATACAAAAGGCATTCCGAATTCTAAATACCCTATATAAAATGATAATAAAGAAACTGAATATGATAAACATAAAAATATAGTCATATATATTAATACTAATATTTGTTGATTAAACATAGACTTTATAGAACCGAATTTATAATTATATTCTTCCTTCTGACTAGATGTAAATCTATTATATACTTCCCATTTCATTTTTATTCACCTTTTAATATTTTTAATATAGTCAATATAACAATTTTCAAATCGAATAATAAAGACATATTTTTTAAATAATATAAATCTTTCTCTATCTTACTTTCTGGTTCTAAACTTCCCATACACAATACTTGAGCAAGTCCTGTAAGACCTGGTTTTATATAAAGTCTTTTATTCCAATTATCCAATCTATTATCCAACTCTATAGAAAATACTTCACGCTCTGGTCTTGGTCCTACGAATGTCATATTACCATTAAATATATTAAACAATTGTAGAAGTTCATCTAAATGAGTTCTTCTAAGAAACGCACCTACTTTTGTAATTCTAGGATCCTTTGTTTTATGTGTTATAATAACAGGTCCTGTTTTTGATTCTGCATTATTTATCATAGTTCTAAATTTTAATAAATTAAATTTCTTACCCCATAATCCTAATCTCTCTTGTTTATAAAAGACGGAACCTTCAGAATCGAATTTTATTATTATACCAATGATAATTAAAATAGGTCCCAAAACTATAATCAATAGTAATGATAAAACAATATCAAATAATCTTTTTATAAATAAGTATATAGGATTAGCAGGTCTTATTATAATATCTGATAAATAAGCATTCGAACTATTCGAACTATTCGATATAACATATCTATTTAACGAAGGTATAGTTTTAAATGCTATATCTAAATCATACGTACTTAATATAATATCTAATATTTTAGATCTATACTTATAACTTAAAGAAAATATTATATTCTTTATTTTATACTTTTGAACTATATTACGAATACTTTTTAAATCTCCTAAACATGGTTTATAATACAAAGGCTCTTTATTTTTATCATCAACAAATCCAAGTATATCATAATACTTTTGAATAAATTTACCTATCCCTGGCTTTCTACCAACGATTAAACAATTTTCTCTTTCAATATATCTACTATAATATATACTATGTAGTATGTAAATACCTATACCATTAAAAGTACACATGGATAACATCATATATCTAGGTAATCTGAATGTCCAATCTATATAAGCACAAGCTGCTATAGTAACTAAACAAATAAGACTCATTTTTAAGGTCTTCGATATAATATCTAAATTAACTAATTTACTTTTAATAAACATTTTACTACTATACATAACTATAATATATACTAAAGTAATATATATACTAAAAAATAAATACTTTTCTATATCGAATTTTAAATTTAATAAATAAAAGATAAAATTTATAAATATAACATCTACTAACAAAAGAACTAGAGGAACTTTATGCTTTACCATTTGAAATCATATACCTTCAAAATACTATTTACCATCTTTTCACTAGTAAATAGTTTAGATCTTTCTATACTATTCTTATTTATCAATTTTCTTTCCCTTGGTATATGATATAAATATTCTATAAAAAATGTAAATTCCCTAATATTACCAGGTTCTATCAACATACTAGTATTATTAAATGTTTTACTATTATAATCTCTATTAAATGAATTAATTTGCCAGGGAATATTACCAACATTAGTTGATATAATAGGCAAACCACTAGCCATAGCTTCATATATAGTCCATGGAGTACCTTCGAAATAGGAAGGTAATATAAATGCATGGACTGATTTTAATATTCTTGAAACATCTTTTCTATATCCTGTGAAAACGAAATAATGTTCTATATTAGAATTTTCTATAATACTTAACAATGATTTAATATATCTTTCATCTCCATTACCTACTATAAAAATCTTAAATTTTATTTCTTTATAATACCTATTAAAATAATGTACAATTTTAATTATATCTTCGAAACCTTTACCTTCGGTTATACGAGATACTATAACTAATCTAAAATAATCTTTATATCCTTCAGTCATACTTTTTAAAGGTTTAGCTTTGATAAATTTATTTCTATCTATTCCACAAGGTATTGATAATACTCTATTTCTATTAGTATGAAATAAATTTAAATCTTCACAATATTGTTCTTTCATAGGATCTGCAATAGTTAAAACATAATCTGTTATTAATAATAAATACTTTTCTATTATTCTTAACATACATCTTAATACAATATTCCTATTCTTAGGCCATGGTATAGCATGCATAGTATGTATTATTTTTAAATTACTATTATACCTTCTTTTATATAAATGCCCAGCTATCCTACCAACAATTCCTGCTTCAGTTTGATGAGTATGTAATATATCTATATCATTATTTATTAAATAGTTATATATCTCTTTTATAGCTAACAAAGATTCAATCGGATTAAAATGTTTAAGATTTTTAAACATCACAGTTTTTATAAATTTCTTTTTTAAATCAATAATTTTATCTCTATCATATTCAATACCATAACCTACTGATTGTTCATACTTATTCTTTGAAATATTATCTAATAAACAATTAACATATGTTTCAGATCCTCCACCTTTATATCTAGTCATAAGATGTAATACTTGTTTAGTATGTAATACTTTATCAATCATTTAAAAACAATCCTCTTTCTAACAATTTTTACTTTATCTAATATACTTTTATCAAAATGTTTTAAAATAATCATAATAAATTTCTTTGGAGTTAGACCACATCTAGATATAGCTTCATTAAAATTTTCTTCATTATAATCATTCATAAGATAATGCCATGCTATTCTATGATAAAAATCATTATAAGCATATACATCTTTAGTTTTTATAAAATCTACAAATTTATACACTTCTCCTATATTTCTAATACTTCTATTCATATAATCTTTAAGACTATCATAATATAATGCACATGTATGATAAAATCTTTGCTCTATAACCTTTTTAGAAGTTATCGAATTAGTATGTTTATTTATATAATATAAAGGAGTATTTATTACATACATATCATTCTTAGAAAAGTTAGCTAAATAAAATTGATAATCTTGGGAATATCTAAAGAAAGGATGGTATCTTAAACCTTTTTCATTCTTAAACATTATAGATCCATGGATTATAATATTATTACCACTCTTTAAAACTGGATATGGATCTTTATTAAAATTGCCTATAATTCTATTTTTATCATTAAGTATATAAGCAGATGTAGAAACTAATCTTTTATCCATATTTTTCATGATATATAATTGTTCTTTAAACCTAGAAAAACTTGATATATCATCAGAATCTTGCCTTGCTATATATTTACCTTTAGCTATCTCCAAAGCTTTGTTTAACGATTTAGTTAATCCTATATTCTTCTGATTTTTTATTACTATGATTCTTTCATCTTTCTCTGCATACTCTTGTATAAGTTTTAAAGAATTATCAGTTGATTTATCATCCACTATAATAAATTCAAAATCTTTATATAATTGATTTATAATAGAAATAATAGCTCTTTCAATATATTTTTTATCATTATATACTGACATTATAACCGATATTGTAGGATCTTTTTTCATATTAATATAAATATATTACTCATTAATAAATCTTTACCTAACTATTATGTATCTTGTTTCTTCCTAGAAATCCTTTAATTTCGTTAATATCATATCCTAAAATTTTTCCCAACTCGATATGATGTTCATCAGGCAGTTTTTTTCCTTTAGCTATAATTGATATACCTTCTTCTGACATTTTTTTAATTTTTAAAGCATCATTCTCATGTCCTTTAGCATAAAAAATGTATTCTGTTGTTTCACCTTTTCTAACATCATCAAAATCCACAGGAGCTATAACTTCTACATAATTTAAATCTTTCAAATTCATATTTCTTCTAATATCTTGATCGAAATAATTTTTATTAATAATAGTTACAGGCTTCTTACCTTCTATAGTTTTTTGTAATTGATATTCTTCTGTAATATCAGTATCTAATTCCCCTTTACTATTTACCATTGCATATTCTTGTTCTTTTGGATTCGTTGGTTGACAATCATATTCATCAGGAACATTATCTCCATCAATGTCAGGTTCTGTTATTCTATCTATATCTTTTTCCATTTCAGGTTTATCTTGCCATTCTTGTTGTTTATCTATAGAAGCTCCAAATGATATACCAATTTCTTTTTCAGCATCTTTTATTGCCTTTTTCAAATATTCTTGTTCCCATCTTTCCTTTTCTAACTCTTTTTCCTGATCTATTATTTCTTTTTCTATATAAACTTCTTTTATAGGTTGGTCATCTCCTAGATGTTCCATGAATACTTGTTTACTTAAATTCTTTTTTCCTTCTACTTTTTTACCTAATTTATATTCTTTATTTTTTATACGATCATATTGATAATCATAAGGTTCTATAATCATTTTCTTTTCCATATTAATTTCTGACAACTCTTTAGCATCACTTTCATCATATACTTTATCAGTTACTAAAGCTTCTTTCTTTTCTCTATAAAGTTCAGCTTCATGCTCACTAGGAATTCCTAAATATTTTTGTATATTATCAGGACTATTCCTAAATCTAGTATTATATTCTTCATACTCTTTTATCGAATCTTTATTATATTGATCTAAAGATTTATCTTCAAATTGATCTACATGTTTCAATTCATGAAATAATATTCCTGGTTTAGCTAAATTTGTTTTATATAATATTCTTCCTTCTTTATAATCTTTACCTTCTGATATATTATTATAAACCGGATAAGCTCCTGCAGCTTTTTCATCATCTTCTAAAAATTCATAAGTAAGATTATTTTTCGAATTAGGTATTTCTACAGATCTTTTATTAGTTATTAATACCATAGCATTTCTTTTTTCTATAGCTGACATTAAATTAGGATTCTTTTTAAATCCTTTATATATGTGTTGTTTAGCTTTTTTACCTCTCGTATCTTTATTAACATATTTACTATGAACAGGATATGCTCTTTCTTCTAAAGGTTCGTAATAATATACAGGTAACTTCTTAATTCTTTCCATCATCATCTTATTGGGTTTAGCATCCTGTCTAAAGATATTCCTAGGTTGGCAATCAAATTTATTAAGGATTCCATCTCCATCCCAATCACTAGGACTTTTAGTACCAGTCATCATCCTTGGTACATTCAAACCTTTACCTAACATCTTTTTTAAACTTTTACTAGGATCAAACATTTTTAGTTATACCTCTTTTTATTATCTTACACTTTCAATTTTTCTTGTTAATAATTCCCATTGTATTAATATCTCAGCATCTGATAAATTAGGTAACATAAAAACTATACAACAAGGTTTGTCTGGTATTTTAAATAATGGTAATAATTTACCTTTTGATACACCATTTCTAAACATATAATGTTTATAATTATACGGTGTAAGATAACCATGATTATCATCAATTTTAGAACTTAACATAGAAGCCCATTTTGTACCTTTATTTATATCTAAAATATTATTAATTTTATTCTTTATACCAAGGAATCCTCTTACATTTTTTTGGCCACTATGATCTTCCTTTAAACCCGAACAAGATTCAAAAGTTATAAATCCAGCATTATTAATTCTTGTTATAAAATTATAAATCCCGGGATCACAAAATCCATCGGTTGGTAATTTTTTATCTTTTTTAGCATCATAACCCATCATACTTTCAGAAGTAATATTATCTTGTCTTATTAAATTCCTAGGTTGGCAATCAAATTTATTAAGGATTCCATCTCCATCCCAATCACTAGGACTTTTAGTACCAGTCATCATCCTTGGCACTTGTAAACCTTTACCTAACATCTTTTTTAAACTTTTGCTTGGATCAAACATTTTTAGTTATACCTCTTTTTATTATTATAATACTATCAAAAGAACTACTCCTTTATATATATACTTATTGTTTTTTCTTAGCATATACTTATCAAAAATATGAACATAAAAAAGAAAGGGACTAATAAATAATAATTACCTAGTATAAAAGTAGGATCTATCCAAAAATGTACAAGATAATACCATAGATCATTATAATCACAACCTGAACCTATAGAAAATTTTATAAATAATATATTAAGTATAAGATATAATATGGTGCCTAAGAATATAAAAGTCCATTTATAAATATTTATAAACTTAATATTATCTTTATATTTATCAATTATATAAGATATAAAAATCATTATGAAAGGTAAATTAATCATAGTAAATCTGAATGGTACAAGATTAATACCTATAAAATACATATTACCCAAAATAAACAATTGAAAAAATGTAAAAAATAAAAATAAACATTTCTTATTTATAATTTTATTAATAAAAACTATATATAATACTATATATAATCCCAAAATAAAAAATAAAGTATTACCTAGATGATTAAATCCATCGACTATATGATAAATACCAAGATCATTTCCATATTTTAAATATCTATCCACAAATTTGATATGTATAAATGTAAAATATTTATACAGTACTAATAAAAATGGAAGGACTAAAGAAAAAATAATTAATTCTTTATACTTTTTAATTACATTTTTATTAATTAATAAAAACATTACACCTATAAATGGTATAATATAAATATAAAAGTTATGACTTAAAATACATAAGATAGATAATATAGATATAAGCATAAAATCTTTATTATTACATTTAATATTAATTTTCTTTAATAATATATATATCAAAATTATAAAAAAAGTGTTAGCTATAAGATTTTTGTATTGATCCCCAGCCATATAAAAAAATTGTACATAACTAAATCCGAACAATATAGAAGAAACAATACCTATTATTCTTTTCTTATATACATGCAAAACAATTTTATATACAAACAAAGTTGACAATGTAGTAAATACTCCTCTTATAATATCTAATGCTATATATTCGGGTATATTTAATAATTTTATCATAAATATCATTATTAAAAAAGATATAGGACTTGTCAATGGTATTGGTAATATTCCATACACTACAGAAATATAGTATCCAAAAGTCTCTCCTATAAAAGCTATATCTTTAGGAAAGATCAAAAATTGAAAAAGGAATACACTAGGTAATATATATCCTAATACTTTATCTTTAACAAATAAATTTGATATACTATATATAGAAAACCAAACCCCTATATAAACTGCTAAAGCTCCTAAAATCCCTTCTATCATATAATATTTCATATTTTATTAATATATAAATTATCACCTATAAAATATAGGTAAACATTTATTAATATATAGATAGTTCAATAAAATATATAATATGAGAATAAAAAGACTTTTAGCTGACAGTTATTGGATTAGTATAAAACAAGTAGTAAGTATATGTACTAGTATAATAATATCTTCTATTATGGCAAGAAGTTTGTCAATGGAAATATTTGGTAAATACCAATTAGTCTTATCTATCTTAGCTATCCTATCTATTTCTTCTTTATCAGGACTTAACGTTTCTATAACAACAGCTATTGCTAAAGGATATGATGGAGATTATATTATAGCAAGAAGAATTAAATATGTAAGCTCTTTTATCGGAACTATAGGATTAATCATTACTGGTATATTCTTTTTAATAAATTCTAAGTATGATATAGGTATATCATGCTTAATAATATCATCAATATTCCCTATTATATATAGTACTAATGTATGGGAATCAATGTTAATAGCTAAAGAAAAATTTAAAGAATTATCATTATATTCTATAGCCCAGATCTTATTAAATACAGTTTTAATAATATCATCAATATATTTTTTTAAGAATAATATAATAGTTTTATCATTAGCGTATGTAGTTTCTATAGCTATACCTAATTATATAATATATAATAAAACTAAGAAGTATATAAAAAATCTTATTAAATATAAAAAGACTTTAAGTTATGGTATTTTTATGACAATAATGTCTATGATAAATGTTATAGTAGAAAATATTGATAAACTTATTATAGGTTATTTTATAGGAATAGAACAATTAGCAATATATACTATAGGTATATTAATATTTAATAAGATAAAAAATATGATAAAAAATTTTCTAAGTATCTTATCTTCCAGAATTGCTAGAAATAATACTATGAAATGGAAATATTATATTCCTATATTCTTTATTTCTTGTATAGGAACATGTATACTATACTTTATTATCCCTTATATTATAGAACTATTGTATACATCTAAATACAGTTTAAGCATCCCAGTAGCTCAATTAACTATCATTTTTATTCCATTCTTTATTATAAAGATCTTAGCAAAAAATCATTTCATTTTTAATGTAAGAGATAAAAAAGTATTATATAATCTGTCCTTATATACTCCGTTGATAAAATTTATATTAATGATTCCTGCATTATATTATTACGGGATTTATGGATTAGCATTTTTATTAGGATTTCAACATATTATAGAATTAGTTATAATATATAAAGTAAGAAAAAAATAAGATTAAGATCAATATTTATATTCTGAGTATTCTCCATCGCATCCTTTACCTTTGCCAGGACCTAATCCTCTACCATGTGGACCTGTACCATCTCTTACATTATAAGATATCATTGATCTTTGTCTTCCATTTCCAAACATTGATCCGTTCATCATTCTTCCTAAACTTTCTTTTATGTCAAACATTTTTGATTTTACCTCATTTTTATTTTTTTGTATAAACTTTTTTACCATCTATAATCTTCCCTGTATTTTTATATCCTTACCTAACATCATTTTCATTTGTTTTGTTAAATCTAACATTCTATACTTACCTCGTTTTATTATAATCTTTTTTCTTTTTTTTATTATATTGTGATCCGACTATAGCACCAGCCGCAGCTCCTAAAATAGGTACTCCAATCAAAGCTCCACCTACTAATCCTACCAAAGCTCCATTCTTAGCATCATCTTTTTCTTTTTTAGTCATATCAAACATTTTTAGTTATACCTCGGAATTTGTTTCGCTATACTTTTTAAATCAGAAATATTAATTCTTCTTTTCTCATTATATTATAATTTACCATTTTATATTATCTCCAAATAATCATCCCATGTCTTAGGTCTTTTCCGTTCATAAACTTTATGTTCAACTTCACTAGCACGATCATTATATTTATCAGGATTAGCTTTTAATAAAGCTTTCTTTTCTTCTATATTAGCATGTTTCCATTCTGTATTCATCTTCATTCTGAAAGCTAATTTTTTATAATCATCAAGATTAAAATTATTAGGATGTGCTATTTCAAATACTTTTACTATATCATTTATATCATTAATATTTAATTTATTTTCTCTAGCAGCTTTGATAGCTAATTTATTCCTTTCTGATATAGGATCTTGCCTTATTAAATTCCTAGGTTGGCAATCAAATTTATTAAGTATTCCATCTCCATCCCAATCACTAGGACTTTTAGTACCAGTCATCATCCTTGGTACTTGTAAACCTTTACCTAACATCTTTTTTAAACTTTTGCTCGGATCAAACATTTTTAGTTATACCTCTCATCATCATTTCATTAAATCTTTGAATTTGATTGATATTTTATCTTTTTTATATTTTTCAACCTTTGGTAAATTAGCAACAGCTAAACTTGCAGAAGTTAAAGTTCCTATTTGTCCAAGTTGTAGCCCTGTATTTACCATACTGGTAACAGGTTTTGCTACTGGATAAGCAGAACCTATATTACCAAAAGCTGTCTGCCCAGCAATATTAAGCATACCATACTTCATATTATTAGTAGCTGCGGACATTAATCCTTCTTGGTATTTTTCTATACCAATTTTATCATTATTTTTTTCTTTCATCATTTTTGGTATACCTCATTTATTGCATTTAATAAATTCACATATCATGATTTTCTATTAATCTTAAAACTCTTTTATTAGCAAAATCTATCTCGAAAAAACTTACAGTTCCTGAATAATCCGCATAAGCTTCTCCTCTTTTTAGATCCGCTACTATAAGTCTATTCCAATTAATATTCATATTCTTTTCATACTTAACAGGGATTTTAATAAGTTTTTCAGCAGCTTCTCTAGGATTACTAGCATATACAGAAGGTCTTTCTTTACTATACTTTTCTAATTTACCTTCATTCCTAGCAAGTTCTC
>Ga0307928_10004261_pt1 | contig 10858 bp, 21 predicted proteins | sample AceLakmetagen232_FD_201815 | JGI IMG/M metagenome (GOLD analysis project Ga0307928, IMG submission 201815) | Saline water microbial communities from Ace Lake, Antarctica - #232 | ecosystem: Environmental > Aquatic > Non-marine Saline and Alkaline > Saline | place: Antarctica: Ace Lake...
AAATTAAACTAGACATCACCCCTAAGGGTTTTATAGAATTTGATTTTGATGATAAAAATACCCCTCAATTAGGTGCTAAAATCACCATAGATACCGTTTTTTCCATTGACGATAAAGTTAATGTCCAGGGAGTTTCCAAGGGTAGAGGATTTGCCGGTGTTATCAAGCGTCACGGCTTCCATCGTCAACCGGTTACCCGGGGACAATCGGATCGTACCCGGGCCCCGGGATCTATTGGTGCCCAGACTCCCGGAAAGGTAATCAAAGGTAAAAAAATGCCTGGCCATTACGGAGTCACCACTCACACGGTAGCCAACTTAAAAGTCATTTCCATCGATAAAGACAAACACACCATCACCATCAGTGGCTCTCTTCCCGGTCACATCAATTCCTGGCTTATCATTTCACCGGCTAGAAAAAATAAATGAAAATCAAACTTTTTAATACCAGTGCCAAGCAAACCGGTACCATAATCCTACCCTCCCTTATTTTCGAAGCCAAAATATCTCCTCGTTTAATGTCCCAATCCATTCGTGTTTATCTTAGCAATCAAAGAAAAGCTCGACCCAAAACTAAAAACAGATCTGAAATCAGAGGTACCACCAAAAAAATGTGGGCTCAAAAAGGGACTGGACGAGCTCGTCATGGTTCCGCCAAGGCTCCTATTTTTGTCGGTGGTGGAGTAGCTCATGGTCCTCGGGGTGATCAAAACTATCGTCTTAAACTAAATAAAAAGATGAAAAAGCAGGCCCTCAACTCCATCCTTTCCCAATTTGCCAAAGAAAAAAGAATTATCGCCATTGAAAAATTTAGTCCTCTACCTCCCAAAACCAAACAAGCTGTTAAATTTATCTCCCGACTCAAGAAAACCAACCTCACCCTGAATAAAAGTAAAAAACTGGCCATTATTACCGCCAATCCTGTCAGCAATGTTAAAAGGGCCTTTTCCAACTTGCCTGGTGTCAACCTGATGAACCTCAACTCACTTTCTGTCTACCGACTAGCCCAACAAAACTATTTGATCTTTTCCCAAAAGGCCATTAAAAATTTATCATCCAAATGAGCCACAAAAGTCTCGATCAAGTTATTTCAAAACCCATTATTACAGAAAAGGCTTTGCAGGATCGGGAAAATAACAAATATCACTTTTGGGTTGGTCTTAATGCCAACCGGCATCAGATTAAACTGGCTTTTCAGTCTCTTTTTTCCGTCCCTGTCGTCAAAGTCAGAACCATGGTTGTCAAAGGCAAACTAAAAACAGATTGGAAAAAGCGCCTATCCATTCGGAAACCAAATCGAAAAAAAGCCATTATCTCTATCGCCAAAGACCAAAAAATCAAAATTTTATCTATAAAATAAAATGGCCAAAAAACATCCACTAAAAACCATCAAAAAAGTTAAATCCGGACGTGATTCTCAGGGACATATTTCTGTCAGGCATCGCGGCGGTGAACATAAACGCTTTTTACGTTTAATAGACTGGAGAAGAGACCAAAAAGACATTGAGGCTAAGGTACTCGCCATCGAATATGACCCCAATCGAACCGCCAATATTGCCCTTATTTGTTATGTCAATGGTTCCAAGTCCTACATTCTGGCTCCCGCCAAACTTAAGGTAGGGGACACCGTCATTAATTCCGACTCCGCTCCCGTTAAGGACGGTAACTGTTTAGCTCTCAAAAAAATTCCTGTGGGGATTCCCATTCATGCCTTAGAATTTTCCCCCGGTCGGGGAGCTAAAATTGTCAAGACTGCCGGTTCTGCCGCTTACATTCAAAGTATTGATCAAGACAAAGCTGTGGTAAAATTACCCTCTGGCGAAATAAGAATGTTTAATTCTAAATGCCGAGCTACCGTTGGTCAACTAAGCAACGCCAATCATTTTAACATCAAACTCAAAAAAGCCGGTGACCGTCGTCATCGCGGTTTCAGACCCACCGTTAGAGGCGTAGCCCAACATCCTGATTCCCATCCGCACGGTGGCGGTGAGGGTCGTAGTTCTATTGGTATGCACCCCAAAACCCCCTGGGGTAAACCGGCTATGGGTAAAATTACTCGTAATCGTAAAAAAAAGTCAAATAAATTAATTATTAAACGCCGAAAATAGCATGACTCGCAGTTCCAAGAAAGGTCCTTATATTGATGCCAAACTGCTCAAAAAGGTGCAACAACAAAAAGGCACTAAGCCGATCGTTACTTACGCTCGCAGTAGTCAAATCCCTCCGGAATTCATTGGTAAAACTTTTTCTGTCCACAACGGTCGGAAGTTTCTCGATGTTTATGTTACCGAAGACATGGTTGGCCATCGACTGGGAGAATTTTCTCCTACCAGAAGCTTTAGGGGTCATGGTCGTGTAGTTAAGCGAGTTATCGAAAAAACCTAAAAATGAAAAAAACTGACCAAAAAACCATCGTCAAACCCAATCCTAAGGCCAAACCGGTCACCCCTCTTGTTATAAAAACCGTCCGTTTTCTCAATAAAAATGTTAAAATCTCTCCCCGGAAACTTCGCCTTTTGGCCAATACTATCAAGAAACTGCCCCCCTCCACTGCCCTGACTCAACTTAAATTTATCAACACTCGTTCCGCCCGAGCTCTCTCCCAGGCAGTTCAATCTCTAATTGCTGACGCCCAAAACAATCATCGGCTAAACCCCCAGACCCTAGTTTTTGATCAAATTATGGTTGACCATGGACCCAAATTCAAGAGAATGGATAAATCTCACAGTTCTCGCTTCGCCCGTGGCCTTATCCAAAAAAGACACAGCCGTTTGCTTATATCAGTTAAAGGAAGCCTTAAATAAATGGGACAAAAAGTAAACCCTATCAGTTTTAGATTAGAAACTACCGATTCCAGCCCTGAATGGCAATCTTCTTGGTATGCCAACAAGAAAAATTACTCCAAATTCTTACTCCAAGACAAAAATATCAGAGACTTTTTACAAAAAAAGCTATATTCCGCCGGTATCGTAGCTATCAGAATAGAAAGATCCGGGAAAAAACTCAAAATAATTCTCATTGTCAGTCGTCCTGGATTAGTTATTGGTCGGGGCGGTAAAGAACTGCAAGCTACCAAAAAACAATTACAGCAAATTTTAAACAATCGCAAACAAGACATAGATATCCAAGTGGAAGAATTTAAAAACACTGATTTATCCGCCAAACTAATCGCTGAAAAAATTGCCTACCAACTGACCAAGCGTATGTCTTACCGCCGGGTGGCCAATATGGCTATGGAAAAATCTATCGCCGCTGGCGCTAAAGGGGTAAAAATTATACTAGCCGGCCGTATCAATGGAGCCGAAATTAGTCGTTGTGAAAAATTTTCCCAAGGTAAAGTTCCCTTAAGCACCATCCGGTCTCAAATAGATTATCACCAATGTCCTTCATTGACCAGATCGGGCTACATTGGGGTTAAAGTTTATCTATGTTTAAAATAACCAACCATGTTGCAACCCGGACGAACTAAATACAGAAAACAATTCAGAGGCAAGATGCGGGGCAATTCCAAGGGTAATCTGGTCTCTTTCGGGGATTATGGGCTCAAGGCCCTGACTCGATCTTGGGTAACTGCCAATCAAATCGAGGCCGCTCGTCGGGCTATCAGTCATCACACCAAAAGAAATGGTCGTATTTGGATTCGTCTTTTTCCGGATAAGCCTATCACTCAAAAAGGAGCCGGTGCTCCACTCGGTGCTGGCAAAGGTGATGTTTGTGGTTATGTTTGTGTAGTTAAGCCGGGTCGGGTTATGTTCGAAGTTGGTGGCATACCTCACCATCAAGCCGTTGAAGCCCTCCAGTTAGCCGCCTCCAAACTACCGGTTAAAACCAAAATTATTCAAAAAAAATGAAAAAATCTGATAAAATGCCCTACCATCAAAAAAATATAGCCGAACTGAATCAACAGCTTGTTTCCATCAGAAAACAATTGGTTGAAGCCAGAATCAAACACGGCGGTGGCCAACTCAAAGACACCTCTGTCTTCAAAAAGTTGAAATATCAAATCAGTCTAATTCTAACCATCATAAGACAAAAACAAAATGACACCATCAAAAAATAAAAATACCCCAAAAAACACTACCCGGTCTTTTACCGGTAAAGTGATTTCTAACAAAATGCAAAATACTATAGTTGTTTTGCTTAGCTACAAAAGCCGTCACCCTATTTATCGAAAACTAGTTAAGAAAAACAAGAAAATATACGCCGAGAATAATTTATCTGCCCAAATCAACGATACCGTCAAGGTAGCCGAATGTCGCCCTTTAAGTAAATTAAAAAGATTTGTCACCTTAGAAATTATCAAGCACCAATCATAAAATGATCCAACTAAGAAGCATGATTAAAGCAGCCGATAACTGTGGTGCCAGAAGAGTTATGGTCATCCATGTCTATAAGGGCTCTCGACACAAAAGCGGCAGTATTGGAGATATCGTTTTGGCCACCGTTAAAGAAGCCGCTCCTCACGGTATTGTGTCCAAGAAAGACAAAGTCAGAATGCTCATGATTAGAACCAAAAAAGAAATCAGTCGGCCTGATGGTTCCCATATCCGTTTTTCCGATAATGCCGGTGTTATTATCGATGCTCAAAACAATCCTCGTGGTACTCGCATTTTTGGCCCTGTCGCTCGTGAAATCAGAAACTTGGGTTATAAACAAATAGTTTCCCAGGCCAAGGAGGTTTATTGACATGAAGGTAATTAAGGGAGATCAAGTCAAAGTGCTTATTGGTAAAGATAAGGGTAGAGATGGCCAGGTGGTTATCTGTCTGCCCAAAAAAAATAAAATTGTTGTTAAGGGACTCAACATGTTCAAAAAACACGTCAAAGCCTCCCAAAACCAATCCGGTGGTATTATCGAAAGGGAAGCCCCCCTTCATGTTTCCAAAGTGGCCCTAATTTGCCCCAACTGTAAAAAAGCCACCAGAGTTGGTTACCGGATCGATAAATCGGGTCAAAAGTATCGAATTTGCAAAAAATGTCATTCTATTATTCAAATCAAAACCACCAAAAAATAACATGTCCGATATTAAAAAAATAGCCTTCGATCAACTCAAAAAACAAATGGGTTCTACCAAAAACCCACTATCTTTTCCGCGACTGACCAAGGTAGTTATTAACTATCGTTGTTCCAATGTTCGTGACAACCAACAACTAATGGACGACGCTCAAAAAGAAATAATGGCCATTACCGGACAAAAACCTAAGCTTTGCCGAGCCAAAAAATCAGTCTCCAGTTTTAAACTAAGACAGGGGGAGCCTCTGGCCTACAAAGTAACTCTACGGGGTCGTCGCATGTATGATTTTGTCGAAAAACTATTTAACCTCATCTTTCCCCGTCTGAGGGATTTTCAGGGCATGTCAACCGACTCTTTTGATGGTCAAGGCAATTATAATTTTGTCATCAGAGATCAAACTTATTTTCCTGAGATCGACCTAGACAATGTCAACAAAATTCGATCAGTTCAGATATCTTTAAATATATCAGCCCCTTCAAAAGAAGAGGCAAAAATGTTATTATCCGCCCTAGGATTTCCCTTTAAAAAGAAATAAATATGGCCAACAAAGCAAAGATAGTTCGAGAATCAAAAAAACTTAGATTCAGTTGTCGTTACCGCAATCGCTGTCAGATTTGCGGTCGACCTCGCGGGTACATTCGTCTTTTTGGTCTCTGTCGTCTCTGTTTCCGTCAATTGGCTCAAGCCGGTTCATTGCCTGGAGTTAAAAAAGCTAGTTGGTAATCATATGCTACAATCAACCTCTATAGATTTTCTTATCAGAATCAAAAATGCTTACCGGGCCGGTCGGCGGTCAATCACAGCTCCAGCCTCTAAATTTTGTCTGAATTTAGCCAAAATCCTCAAAAAACACCAGCTAATAACCGACTACTCTGTCGCCGGCAAAATTAAAAAGACCATTACGGTTAATTTAACCTACACTAATCGTCATCCCGCCATAGAAGATGTAAAAATCTTTTCCAAACCGGGCCGTCGCTGGTACGAAAAAGCTTCCTCTCTACCTTGGGGGAAATCAAGCCAATCTCTCATTATAGTTTCTACTTCACAAGGACTCATGTCTCAACGCCAAGCTGTCAAAAAACACATTGGTGGCGAGCTTATTGCCCAAATTAACTAACATGTCAAAAATAGGTAAACAACCAGTTCAAATTCCTGCCACGGTCAATGTCACCCAAATTGACAAACAAGTTAAGGTCTCCGGACCCGAAGGCGAATTATATCTTCGTCTGCCGGATAAAATCAAGGTTGAAATTAAACCGGGCCAAGTTTTGATTACCCCTTTGTCTTCCGACAAAAAAACCAAGGCTAACCACGGTACCATTAGGGCTCATATTAACAATATGGTGACCGGAGTCCAAAAACCATGGACCAAGCAGTTGGAAATTCGGGGCACCGGATATAAAGCCTCCGCCACCGGTGATAAAATCACTCTTATTGTTGGCTTTATTCATCCCGTAGACATAGCTATCCCCCCTGGTATTAAAGTCCAAATTGACGATGAAACCAAAATTACCGTTTCTGGTGTCGACAAAACAATGGTGGGGCAACTGGCCAGTAATATCAGAAAAGCCAAAAAGCCCGAACCCTATCAAGGTAAAGGCATCCGCTATGTTGATGAGTATATAAAAATTAAACCGGGGAAGGCCGCTAAAACCACCGTCTAAACATGATTAAACAACCAGCAAAAACCAGACGAAGTAAAAAAGTAAGAGCCAAGTTGGCTCGGCATAAAGGTATCCCTCGTTTAACCGTTTTTCGTTCTAATCGTCATATTTGGGCGCAAATTATCGACGACAAGCATGGTCGCACCCTTGTTTCGGCTTCCTCGAAATCAGTTCAGTCTGACGGCAGTAAACTGAATCAAGCTATTGCCGTCGGTGGTCAGATTGCCAAAAAGGCCCTTAAGGTTAAAATTAATCGGGTCCGATTTGATCGTGGCCCCTACCTCTATCATGGTAGAATCAAGGCTCTGGCTGATGCCGCCAGAAAGGCAGGCCTATTATTTTAAAAAATGAATCAATCATATAATTCTCGTCACCATGACCGCCCGGCTGAAGAATTTGCCGATAAAGTAGTCCAGATAAAACGCGTCTCCAAAAAGACCAAGGGTGGTAATCAAATTTCCTTCACCGCTTTGGTTGTTACCGGTGACAAGAAATCGCGGGTAGGTGTCGGTTTGGGTAAAGCCAAAAATGTTTCTGATGCCATTCAAAAAGCCATAAAAAGAGGCAGAAGATCAATGATCACTATCCCCCTGGATAAGGGCACAATTCCCTCCACCATCAAAATTAAATTTAAAGGAGCATTAGTTTTAATTCGTCCCGGCAAGAAAGGTTCCGGTATTATTGCCGGCGGTCCGGTTCGTGCCGTAGTTGAATTAGCCGGCATAAAAGACATCACCAGTAAAATCATTGGTTCCAAAAATAAATCGATTAATGTTTGGGCCACTTTTAAGGCCCTGGCCAAACTAACCTAACCATGAATCTTTTAAGCCAATTACGGCCCACCTCCACCAAATCCAAAAAAAGAGTTGGTCGTGGCTATGGTTCCGGAGTCGGTGGTCACACCTGCCGTCGCGGAGCTAAGGGAGACAAGGCTAGAGGCAAGACCAAACTCACCTTCGATGGTTCTAAGATAAAAAAGGGATGGATTAAAAGAACTCCTTTTTTGAGAGGGAAACATCGTCTCATTAGCCATCGAACAGTTATCAATATTAATCTTGATCAACTTAATTCTTGGTATAAAAATGGTGCTAAAGTTAATCGCCAGAACCTGGCCAAAGCGGCCGGCATTCCTCCCTTTCAATCGGCTTCAAAACCAATTAAAATATTATCCAACGGTGAAATCAAAAAGTCTTTAACTCTTGACAAGATTATGCTTAGTCAAAAAGCCAAAGAGAAAATAATCAAAGCGGGTGGTAGAGTAAATTAATGAATCAAATCAAGGAATCTCTTTCGGTTTATCTTCAGGGACTAAAAACCCCTCTCTTAAGAAAAAAATTGTCTTTCACCCTGCTTGTTCTGGTTGTTTTTCGCCTCATCGCCCATGTTCCGGTACCGGGGGTCAATCTTAACCTTTTACAGCAATTCTTTTCTCAAAATCAACTCTTGTCTCTTTTAAACATTTTTTCTGGTGGTACTCTGGCCAACTTTTCTATTGTGGCCCTGGGTTTAGCTCCTTACATCAATGCCTCCGTTATGTTTCAGCTTCTCACCATGGTCATCCCCCAACTGGAGGAATTAAGCAAAGAGGGGGACTATGGTCGAGCTAAAATTAACCAATATACTCGTATGGCCACCATTCCCATTGCCATCGTTCAATCTCTTGGTATGTATGGCATTCTCCGCTCCCAAAACATTATCGGGTTACTTTCTCCCCTAATGCTGGTCAGCCTTGTTTGTAGCATGGTGGCCGGCACCATGATTATGATTTTTTTTGGCGAATTGATCGACACTTATGGTGTCGGTAGCGGTGTTTCTATGATTATTTTTGCCGGTATTATTTCCCGTTTACCGGTCAGCATTATACAGACTCTATCTCTAACTGATTTTTCCGACCCTCAAGCAAAACTAAACCTAACCATTCTCGTTTTACTATCAATTTCTGTCATTATTGGTATCATCATGGTTGAAGAGGCTATTTTGAGAATCCCCATTCATTATGCCCGCAGAGCCCAAACCACCCACTTGCCCATTAAAGTTAATACGGCCGGCGTTATGCCCATCATCTTTGCTGTTTCTTTGGCCACCGTTCCCTCATTGCTAGCTCAGTTTTTAGCTAAAGCTCCCCAACCGGCCCTCTCTGCCGTGGCTTCTTTTGTGGCTCGGTGGCTTCAGCCCCAGAGCTATGTTTACATTGTTTTTTATTTCCTTTTAGTCATCGTCTTTACCTTCTTTTACACTTCAGTAGTTTTCAAGCCCAAAGATATTGCCGATCAGTTGCGTAAATCAGGTGGATTCATCCCCGGTATTCGACCCGGCCTGGCCACCGAAAAAAGACTCCAATATCTGTTAAACCGAGTCATTGTGGTTGGAGCTGTTTTCCTGGGATTTATTGCCGTCACCCCATCGATTATTCAAAAAATGACTCAGATCTCCACCTTGACCGTTGGCGGTACCAGCATTTTAATCGCTGTTTCGGTGGTTATTGAGCTAACCCGAAAAATTGAAAATGTCGTTCAAACTCATAATTACGATAAACTAAGCTATTAAATACATGCCACTTAATCTATTCATCATTGGTCCTTCCGGCTGCGGTAAGTCCACTCAAGCCAAATTAATTGCTGATAAATATCACTTGGCCCATTTTTCCACCGGAAAACTTTTTAGAGAGCAAATGTCTCAAAAAACATTTCTTGGCTTAAAGGCTAAGAAGTTTATTGATAAAGGCGTCTTTTGTCCGGATGAGTTAGTTTTAAAAATTCTTTTTTCTGCCCTGGATTCAGTCAATTACATGAATTTTATTGTCGACGGCACTCCTCGTTCACCCACTCAGTCAAAATCAGTAGAAGACCACCTAAAGACTCATCGTCAAACCCCAACAACCTTAATTCATTTATCCGTAACCTACCAGGAAATTCAAAAACGCCGGGCCAAAATGGGACAGAGCTTTCAGGATGGCTCAAGAACAGATAATTCACCGGCCGATATTGACAAGAGACAGCAAGAATACGAAAAAGGCATCAAGCCAATTTTGAAATTTTATAAAAAAAGAAATCAACTAATTGAGGTCGATGGTAATCGACCCATTGAACCCATCTTCCGTGATATCTGTCAAAAAATCGACCAATTATCAATTAACAAAAATCAATAATGCCCCAAAATAAGCAGCCTACTGTTGACGGTCTGGTTACCGAAGTTCTTCCCAACACTCTTTTTCGAGTTAAGTTAGATGCCGGCAACATAATCCTGGCTCATCTAGCCGGCAAGCTCAGAATGCACCGTATTCGAGTCCTGGCCGGAGACAAGGTTTCTCTTGTTTTAAGCCCCGATGGCCACAAGGGCCGGATTGTTTATCGTCTTTAATCAAATTTTACCTTTGATATTGTCAGGCTTTTAGGGTAAAATACCAAAGTTTATATGAAAGTAAAATCTAGTATTAAGCGTCGTTGCGCCAAATGTAAAATAGTTATCCGTCGGGGGGTTAGACGGGTTATTTGTTCGACCAAGAGACACACTCAAAGACAAGGATGAGGATAGTCGGCGTTAACATACCAGATAACGAAAGAGTTGAGATTGGCCTGACCCGTTTTTACGGTATTGGTCGCACCAGATCCATCGTTTTAGCTAAAAAAGCCAACCTTAACCTCAACACCAGGATGAAAGCACTGTCTCGTGATGATCTTTCCCGACTGGTCAAAGCCTTAGAAGATTTTAAAACAGAGGGAGAGCTCAAAAGAGAAATCAGAGAAGCCATCAATCGCCTTAAGGCCATTAAATCTTATCGTGGATTAAGGCATACAGTTGGCCTGCCCGTCCGTGGTCAGAGAACCAAATCCAACGCCCGCACTCGTAAAGGCAAGAGGAAAACGGTCGGATCGCTTACCAAAGAAGCCTGGAGCAAGCTAGCTTCTCCATCAAGTTCTCCAGTCAAGGAGAAAGATTAAAATGCCTACCCTCCAAAACAGTAAAAAAGCTCCTCGACGCAATGTTGCCCATGCCCGGCTTTATATCAAATCAACCTTCAATAATACTATTGTCACCATCACCGACAATAGTGGAGATGTCCTGACTTGGGCTTCTGCCGGCTCAGTCGGCTTTAAGGGGGCGCGAAAATCTACTCCCTTTGCCGCTACTACTGCCATTAGAAAAGCCCTTGATAGAGCCAAAGACTTTGGTGTCAACAA
>Ga0307928_10004264_pt1 | contig 10855 bp, 13 predicted proteins | sample AceLakmetagen232_FD_201815 | JGI IMG/M metagenome (GOLD analysis project Ga0307928, IMG submission 201815) | Saline water microbial communities from Ace Lake, Antarctica - #232 | ecosystem: Environmental > Aquatic > Non-marine Saline and Alkaline > Saline | place: Antarctica: Ace Lake...
CACACATAAATCCTTAACTCTTCTGTCTTTGTTCCATGGTGTGTGTCCTTTTTTAAATGCCATTCTATATAAAATTATATTACTTTCCTAACATTATTTCACTTCTGTTAATATTAACTTTAAATTTTCTCTATATTCCCTACCAGACATAGGATAATTTCTTGCACTAATATCAATAAACACATCGGTAGGACCTATAGATAAATTATCTTCATCTACAGTAAAAGACCTAACTTTATTAAGGTTGTATTCAGATAGTATTGCCCTCACTTGTGCTAAAGATAAATACTGATAAGTTAACTCATATTTCTCTTTTCTGTTAATTGTGTCTTTGGTTGTTTTTCCTTTCATAGTTATATTTTCAGTAGACTTCTCTAAAAATCTCCTCACTAAACTTTTCGGTCTTGGTAAAGTAACAACTCCTAAAGTATAAGACATTTTAAGTTTCCATTAATTCAAAAACAGTCTTGTTCTGTGCCTGCGCTGTTTGTACTAAAGCCGCATATAAATCTTTAGCTATGTTTCTCTTCTCCGTTTCTGTTCCAGCATATAAACCTATATTAACTTGTAAATTAACTCCCCCTCCCATATCTTTTTCATCCAACCCAGTAGAAGTTATTTTTTCTCCCGCATGCGCAACAATTGGTATTGAAGCTCCAATTGGGCCTGGCACAATTCCTCCAGTTTGAAATGACCCTCCCCCTCCCCCACCCATACCACCTCCAGAAAAGCTTACTTCAAATCCAGAACTTCCTCCCCACGTATTACTCCGTATAGCTTCCTTAATACCATTAACAAATTTATCCACCAATGCTTTACCAGCATCAAACGCTCCTTTAGCCGTATTTACTTCTAATGATTCTGCCCCCTCTTTAGAAGCCTCATCCAATATATTTTTAAAATCTTCCATTTTTTCACCCATGGCTGAATTGATTCCTCCTCCATATGCACCACCCTCTGCCGTGCCCCTATCCTCTGCATCTTTCATCTTTTGTTGATGTTCTGCTTCCGCTAAAACCGCCTCTTCAGCAAATTTTTGTTTTAATCTGGTTATATCATCTTCTTTAACCTTATCTTGCATTGCCGCAACATCCTCACTATGTTTTTCTAAAATAGCCTGCTCTTCATCTAAACTCTTTTGATAATCCGCCAACCTTTCCTCGTGGTCCTCTCGTATCTCTTCAAGTTCTTCATCTCGTATTACCGCCTTTTCCTCTTTAGCTAATAAATACTCAGCATTTTCTTCAGCTAATTTTTCTTGTAGAGCAGCAAGCGCTTCCAAATCAGCTTCGGCTTGAGCTGTCATCTTTTCCTGTTCAGAACTTACAAACATCTCCAACTCTTGTGAATTATAATCTTCTAAATCAGCTATACGACTGTCATACATTGCCTCTTCCTCTGCAATTCTATCTTGCAATTGGTTATAAAGCTCATCTTGATTCCCTCCACCCATCTCTACTTCTTTATCATAATTATCTTTTAATCTTTGTACTCGAGCATTCATTCTTGATTCTTCATCATTCACCCTTCTTTCTGCTTCCATCTCTTCTCCTCGTAACGCCCTTTCAAACGCTTTCTGCCTATCCTTAGCATTTTCTTCTACCGCATCTAATTCATCTGCCAATTGTTCTTTTATAGTTTCAACTTTATCCAAATGACTTTCCTTCATATCTTCCATCGCATCCGCAAAATTCTCTTTCCTATCCTCCATCTTTTCATTAAAGTCAGCATTTTCGTCAGCTATATCTTCCTCTAGTTGATTTTTTTTATCTAAATGACTCCAAATTAAATTTTGTAAACTTTCTTGATAACTTTTCTGTCGTTTAGCCATTTCTTTCTCATACGCCGCTGTTTCTTTTTGCAATGCTTTTATAACATCTTGAGACTTTCCTTCGTGAGCATCAGCCATCGCATCTGTGGCTTTCTCAACAGAATCAACTTGTGCCTGACCAGACTTTTCCACCGCACTTGTAATAGCTTGCCCCGCACTAAAAGATATGGAAGTCACATTGCCCACAAAATTGCCTATAGCGTCTTGTAGTGGGTCAAAACTCATTGCATTCAAAGAAGCGAAACCAGCCCTAACAATATTAAACGCCCCTACCGCTATTGCAATCATCATCTGCAACACCTCCGCAACCCTAATGGCCGCCACTTGTAAACTAAGCATATGGCTCTTTAAATACTCTATGGCAGAAGTTAATACACTCCCTAATGCATTAGCAACCATAGCTGTTGCTGGTTGTAATACCTGTCCAAATGTTCTACTTAAATCAGCCGTGGTGGCTTTCAACCTCTCACTAGCAATAGCAAAATTATTTACATCAACCACAACCGCCCCATACTTAGCCTCTAACTGCCCCATCGCCTCTTCCATTAACGCAGTCTTTCGTTCTTGAGAAGTTAAAGCATCTGCCGTCTTACCTATTGATTTGCCATACTTTTCATAAATCTCTGTAGCTCGAACCGTAATACCCAAGTTATCCAAAATCTTTGGAGACGCACGACCAAGACCCAAAATCAATGACTCAAACATGTACTCCATGCTTTGTCCCATTGCCTGTGAAGCCTTTAATGAATAAGACACCATTTTTGAATAGTCGGTTTCAAAATCTTTAAATGATTCTTTTCCTACCAACGCCAACGCTCTATTGGCATTCATTAAAATTTTAGTTTCGGACAAAGTTCCAGCAGAGGCGTTTTTAACTGCCGCCAAAAATGTATCTGTGTCCTCCACTATGCCAACCGTCATAGTACCAAAAGCTTGTTTTACTCCATCAAACGTACCTGCCAAAAGAGCAAATTTAGAAGCAAAAGTATACAAAGCCGCCAAAGTACCAACCACAAGTGTTGCTCCAGCAGATACCGTGCTAAACGCACTCAATGCTGTATTCCCAAAAGATGATAATGCCTTAGTTGCTGAGCCTAACCCACTTGTCGCACCAGTCCCAACACCCTGCAAAGATTTGGTCATATTTTTTGCAGCGCTCTGCACAACCTTAGACGCATTGTCTACTGCGTCAATGATTACCTGAACTCTAGTACTGGCCATATGTTACTTATTATGCCACATTTTGTCTTCTATCTCTAACTTCGACTTTTAACTTTCCTCTTATTTCTTTTTGTCGCTTCATTAGACACCTTCATTTTTATTCTCATAATCTGAACCCCCATTGCAAATACCTCTCCAGGTTCTTGTAGGAATTGAGCAAAAGACAACCCAAAAGTCTTTCTATACTCATAATCAATCAATTCTTGTGGATAATATTCTTGACCCCTAAGGGCTAGCTCTATACGGCGCAATCTCACATCACCATTTTCTAACCTTGCACTAAAAAAACGAATGCCTTATCTAAAACTTGTTTTGGTAATTCTTCTATGTCTTCTTTTTCTACCTTTTTTAATTCACCATTTTTTCCTGGTGCCATTCCTTTAATAAATTGTCTCTTAACCAATTCTAATGATTCTTTCATAATTACAGAGGGGTCTTTTTTATCTATATTCCCATCTATAAGTTCTCTAATTTCTTTTATTGAAAGACCATCAAACTCTAAAAATGCATCCTTCCAATCTTTACCTAAAAAATCAAGCGAAAACTTGCTTGCATAGCAAAACTTTTTCATAAAATTTAATTAATTTTTATTAATAGCTAACCACATCATTCACTAAAGAACAGGTGCTTATCATATCTGCTCCGCCTGATACATCTCTTGATGCTTTAAATGAAATTGTTTGAGAAACAATCTCGTCTAAACTGTAATCTGGTTCCCATTCAAAGAAATCTACTTTAGGCATTTGGATAGTGAGAGATGGATTTGTTGAGCCCGAACCCAATTTATCATCTGTGTTGGTAAGCTTAATCTCTATAGCTCTGTCAGTATTGTCTTTCATGTAATTCTTGAATGTTTCTGCTTCGTAATTCAAAGTCACAGAACCCTCAACTCCAAGCTGTCTATTCAAAATATCCTCTGGCTCTGCTGTGCCAAGCACATCGTCCAAAGCTACATTCTTATTAATAGTTAAATTTAAACTCTTTATTGAACTTGCGGTTGCTCCAGCCAATCCAGCAATGTTTTCAGCAATTTTAAAAGATAAATGCTTTTTAGTAAACTTATTTTCTGCAACTGCTGCGGGTACGGTTTCGCTAGTACCTACTGCTTGCTTGCCCATAAACGAAGCACTATATCTTACAACCTCATCCAATTCTGCTGTTAATTCTAAAGACTCCAACATTACCAACTTATAAAGTTCGCTTGTGTTTGAATCTACAACAACAAAGGATAGAGATTGATGTTGGTTACTTTGATTAATTGTAAAAGTGTGCGTATAAGATTCATCTACCACAGCTGCAGAAGATACGGTTCCTAACATGGAATAAAGTAACAAGCCGAAACTCTTACTTCTTATTTCTCCCTCAAAATCTCCTTGTCCATATTTAGTTGTAACAAAAGCTTCTTCTGAATCTGCCAATTTGCCCAAAGCTCCAACTGAACGAGCTTGTACAATCTTGTCGTCAAAAGAAAATGAAGTGTTTGGCAACATATAAGTAGATGCTGCTCCAGCACCTCTTGTGCCTTCTTTTGCAATTCCTAACTGTAACAATCTTCCAACAAATTTAGCCATATTAATTCAGATTATGAACGCTAACCCGAGTAAAGTCAAGTTACGTCCACACTAATTCTTACTCCCACAGTTAATTCCGCCATTATCAATTCTTCTTGCACAACTTGACCCCATGCTCCAGGCGTAGCCCATATATTCAAATAGGTATATCCCGCAGGTAAGCCTATGCCAACTGTTCTTGTCGTACCTCCCTTTTGGTCCTCTTGGTCTAGTAAATCCAAAACACTATCCACAACCTCTTCCAATGCTTCCAAAGCACCTTCCACACCCGTATTTTTAGTTTCATAAAACAACCTCACTTTAAAAGCATACGTTCTCACATTTTCTGTTGAAGTTTCATAATCCGCCGAATTTTCAGACGGTATAACATGAGCCGCTGGATAACCATTAAACTTTATCTTCGGACTACTAGACACTTCCTGTATTGTGTCTACGGTTCCTAACAATGTTGCCAGTTGGGGTCTAACTATTTTAAATGACATATTTTTACTTTATTTTTTTACTTATATATGATTCTACATCCTTCTCGAATATGGGGTCAAATCTACCACTAGCCGAATCCGCACCCCAAAGCATAAAAGGTCTAGCTGCCATAAACCTAGTTCCCTCATGAACAAAATAATCATAATTTACATGTGGGGCAATAATAGCCGATAGGGGTTGTAACTCAACAGATATACTTGACCGCATCCTCCCAGTATCTACTGGTGCAACTCTCTTAGCTTCTCCCTCAACCATAAACGATAATTTCTTTACTTCTTCTCCCAAAAAACTAGTAAAATCAATAGAGGCAAACTTCTTACTTAATTCTTCAAAAGATGGATTTAGGGTAATTGTTATTAAACTAGACATTAAATTCCTCCAATATTACTTCTCTGTTTTTTATTCTTTTTAGCATAAAGTAATTATAGCACGACCAACTCAATTCCCATATGGCCCGTGACCCTTGCCTCCATAATTATCTGTCTTTTTATGACACCCTACACACAACGTTCTTCCATTATTTACATCCCACAATTCTGGAATAGCATAAGCCTCCCGCATACTCCTTGGATTAAATCTTTTTAACAATTTCGCAAAACCCGCTATATGGTCCGCATTTAAAATAACCCTTTTTCCTTCCCCATTTTTTGCACCACACGTCTGGCAAGTATACTTGTCTCTTTTAAAAACCGCCTCTCTCCATAATCTATATTTCATAGACCTTCTAAGATAAAGATTTCTACGCGAAAGGTATCTTTCTGAGCGCCCTTCTCTATCAAATCTACTCATCTGTGACTCACTCATCTTCTGTCGTATTTCTTTGGTAAAGGGATTCTGACAATTCATAGGTTTTCCCCGCATACTTTTCCAATAACATTCCATAGAACAAAAAGAATTTTTTGCCCTCTTTTCCAAAGACTTAATTCTATAAAACTTTTTCTTACAAATCGGACATGCCATCTCCCTCTTTGTTGTTCTTCCTATTCTTGTACACTCCAAAGAACAATAATGAGCATTTGAATTGTCACTAGGATAAACCCTCACTTTCTTACCACAAACACCACACAAACAAAAAATATATTTATGCGTTTTACTATTCCTACCAGTTTTGTGTAAATAATAACATTCTCTAGAACAGAATTTTCTATTTTTAAACGCCCTCTTACTTTCGTTACACTTTTTAAAAAACTCTTCTCCACACTCTTCACAGAACTTACTATTCATAAGTTTATTGTAATACTACATCAATATTAGGTCAAACATTAAATTCTTCTAAAATCACCTCTCTGTGTTGATTAATGCCATACGCTTTAGTCACAATTTCTCTCACACTATACCTCACACCGTTCTCATCAGTTAACTGGTCACCTTCTTTAATTGGAGCATCTACTGCAAACCAAGCCTTCCATGCCTTTTCCTCAAGAATGCCTAAAGCTTGCCTTGCCTCTATATCCAAACTTTGAATATGACCAGCCACAGTTGCGGTAGTCTGTAAAGCCTTCTTGTTTCCACTTACTGTACTCAACCTTTGTATTACTACATTTTGGTCAAAAAATCTTCTAATAGCCATTTTTTAATTTTGTAAAGGAGTTAACGCACTTCCAAACTCACTCACATCTGCATGCTTATCTAATATGCTTTTTACTGTTTCATTCTCTAACATAGATGGACCATATTTAACGCTATAATCTCCTATTGATTCTGCCTTTACTCCAGCCCCTCCTCCACCTCTTCTACCATAAACCTCATTAACTACCATCCACATAGCCATTTCTAATTCTCCAGCTTCCGTGTCTGATAAAAATGTGGTTACATTATCAAAATCATATCCTGCTGTGTAAGTAACTCTATATCCTTTTACAGACCTAGAAAACATTAATCCACTAGCACCTTTTATTATTCCTGTCGCATTATCAACATTGTAATATTTGCTTTCTACCACTCCCCAATTCTCCTCATTTAATCCTGACGCCCTGCTATCTAATGTAAATGTTTCTCCTGATACTACTGGACAGTGCTTCAACACAAGTACATTTGACCTTTCCGAATCATATTCCTCATTAGTATAGGATGTCTTCTTAATTCTCTTGCCTATATAACTCTCACAATAATCTGTTAAGGCATTAATCAATCCTTCCATAACAGTTTCATTGGTTCCAGTTAATGTGCCCAAACCACCAAAATTAGCAGCTCTCTCCACGGTAGTCCAAGCGTAACTTTTAAGACTCATACTTCTATGTTACCTTATTTTCTCTTAATTGTGTATTTTCTTTTTTTCTTCTCAACCTCTTTTTTAGGTTTTGCGGGAGCAACTTCTCTAGAAGCGGTCATTTGCCTTGTGGCATAGGATTGCTTTTCTTTAAACAATTCTGCCTTTCCGCTTTCTATCAACGCATGAGCCTCATTAGGAGTTACCACTTTTATCTCACTAGAAAAAAACATTTTAACTTTAATCATGTATACACTTTACCACAGTAGGGCAACAATAAAAAAAACCCCTCGGTAAAGAGGGGTCTTAGTGGTGTTTAGGTCACCATCCTTGTATTGAGTGCGAAACTGATACAATAGTTCCTTTTACTTCTAGCTAAACTTAAATGTTAGTAATCTTAGCGAAAGGTGAAGTGATAACGGCAGTACCGTCAACACGTTCAACAGCTTTGATTTCCATAGCATTCCTACGCCACGCGTCTCCGCCTTCGGTAGTAGTTCTCACGGATACAGTTTGTCTGTCTCCAATAATGTAGTTTGACCAGTCGCCAAAGTATAGTTCACTTTGACTTATGTCATTCTGCTCGTAGAAAGGATAACCATAAAGGGTGCTAGGTAGTAACCTGGACTCGTTTCCGGCTCCTGGTCCTGTTCCTGCATCTCTCCAAATATAGTTGTTGTTTCCATCTTTAAGCGTTCTAAGTATTGATTTTACAGCTCTGTGTCCTACAAACGCGGTTTTCTTGGATTGAGTAACTCTTTGAGGAACTTTATCCATTAACTGGATAATGTTGTCAAAACTTACTGACCCACCTGCATCAACTTCGGAGATTGACTCCTGATTGATTCCGTTTGGTTGACCACTGCCTGAACCTGTGAAAAATGCCTTGTCTTCTGCTACTCCAATAGCCTCTGCGAATAGTTCAATGATGAACGAAACGAGATTGATGTTAGCGTCAGCTAACAATTGGTCGGAAATAGGAAGCAAACATACTAAGTCATTAGGTGACAAAGTAACTTGGTCGAATTCCGCTGATGTAGTAGATTTTGAAGCATATTCCCCAGTCCAATAAGCAACTGGTCTAGCCGCTAAGCTATTAAGTTTCAAAGTATCAGTACTCATAGGTATAACCCTAGCGATTTTACGCATGATGGTCATATCAGGGAGAATTCTAAATACTTCTGCTCTTAACTCTTCTGGAACTAAGTAACCACCTTGGTCATCTGTACCTTCTACTAAAGCCCTTAACACCTGGTTAGATGCTGGGTCTGCCTTGGCGTAAACCAAAGCTTTGAAGAAGTTTACGATTTTCTCATCTTTGGATAAATCCGCTAGATTCGAAGGGTAGCTAATCTCTTTTATACCATGAAAGTTTGTGAAAACTTTGTTACGTATGTGAGTGTCTAAGCTTTTCTCGGTTTTTTTGTCATAATTTTTATTTTTGACAATAGCATCAGTCAATTTCTCGGTAATGCTGTCAACCAGATTGGCTACGACCTCAGATTCTGAAGCCTTAACTTTTTTAGTTTTGGAAGTTGGTTTTGTGGACTCGGAGTTATCCTCCGCCTTTTGCCCGTGTTTCTTTAGCAATTTTGCTAAATCTTTTTCTAAACTCATAAATTCTTGATTAATTTAATGACACATCCGTCATCGCTCTAGGGTTCACCAAAGCACAAAAAGTGTTTGGGGTCAACCTATATTTTCACCGCCTTTCTAATGAGTCTTAATTGTTAATACTGATGTAGCTTTTTCTAAAATCTTTAACGCATTTACTAATGCATCAGATTTATCTTCTTTAGTCTTTTTAGTTTCTTTGGTTTCTTGTAAAACTTTCTTTACAAGCCTTACTACATGCTTTTCTTCTCTATCTAAAACTAAGGCATGTATCTCTTCTTCATAGCCAGACAATACCTGCTCTTCAACAGCTTTAAATTCTGGTACTTTCTTTTCAAATTGAGCATAATGCTCTTTAAGATGGTTATAAACTTTCTTCTTATCTCCATCAGACAATTTAACACCACCCCTAGCCCCTAACAATGCGGCCATAGCCGCCGCCACGCCTCTCCAAACTGCTTTTTTGTCGGTCTGCCTGTGATGAGGTAGCTTGTATGCACCCTTTTTATTTTCTCTTTCGAAATCATACCAAGTACACATCTTCTTTAAATCTTCTACTTCTGCCTTAGCAATCTCTCCTGGCCCATCCCAACTCTCTGACTCTGGGGCAATTCCCAAATCTTTAAAAGATATAGCTCCCTTTATTTCCTTCTCTTCTTTCACCTTTTTTACCACCTTTTTCTTTTTAGCCACTTTCTTCTCCACTTTCTTTTCTTCTACTTCCTCTACTTTCTTTTTTATTTTCTTAACCTTAGACTTCACTACTTTTTTTACCTTCTTTTCTTTAGTTTCCTTTTGTGGGTAAAGCTCTTCAATCTCTTTAGGTTCAACACCCATACCTCTTAAAGCTACTATTGCTTCTGGATTGGCTGGAACTGGTACAAACGATAATTCAAGCAACTCTTGTTTAAGATATCTCTTTCCTCCAAATGGTTCAGCCTCATCTATTGCCTTTGCCTCTTTAGGTGCAAAACCAACTGATACAGTATTAATAAATCCTTCTTCTATTTTTCTATAAACTTCCGCCGCAAATGTGTCTCGCAAATCAAACTTAACATTAAACATTAATTTTGCTTTCTTGCCAGCACCATCAACCCAAACCTTTACTGCCTTACCAATTGGTGGCTTTTCTTCTTTTACATTGTGCCCCCATAATATTACAGGGTTTTTTTTGTAATTTTTAATATCCCAACCATTTTGGTCAATAGAATCTCCCATTCTGTCAATAACGCTACTTGAACCGACTATAGGTCCAACAATCCCTTTTTCTTTTGGTTCAGTCCCCTTTTTAATTACTAAAGCCGTTGTGTGAAATACATCTTTTTTCGCCATAAGTTACTTTACATTATGACTTTCTTACAATTCGTTGTCAAGTTATTCTACCTCGGTTAGCTGTAAAGTCACATCTGCTCGATAATCTGAGCCTGGAGTTGAATAGCTTATATTACTTATATCTACCATCACATCTGTGGGGTTTATTACCAAATTTCCATCACTTACTTCAAACTCAACCGCGCTGTTTTCTGCCACAACATCTAAAATCGTATGTAAATTCATATAACTTAAATCTACCCAAGAAAGAACATACCTCTCTTTTCTTCCATACAAATCCATTCCCCTCTTACCGCTTATCGCTTCAACACTTTGTCCTGTAGTTATAAATTGTCGGCTGAATGACTTTGGTCTTGGTAAAGTTCTCTCATCTAAATAATAATATAAGGGCCCTATAATAATATCCATTGAGAAAGATTCTGTGAATGTATCTCTTACAAGTGCATCTGTCGTAATGGCTTCTGTAAAAGTGTCTCTTACAATTCCATCAACTGTAATTGATTCATTTTCAACTACCATAACTATTCCGTCTACTGTAACTGTTTCAGGCAATCTTGCTGCTACAATCCCATCTACTGTAAATTCTTTTCCCGA
>Ga0307928_10004265_pt1 | contig 10854 bp, 7 predicted proteins | sample AceLakmetagen232_FD_201815 | JGI IMG/M metagenome (GOLD analysis project Ga0307928, IMG submission 201815) | Saline water microbial communities from Ace Lake, Antarctica - #232 | ecosystem: Environmental > Aquatic > Non-marine Saline and Alkaline > Saline | place: Antarctica: Ace Lake...
CTTGGTAACTGTTTGATCCAAAATATCTCAAATATACTCGTCCAATTAAAGCTATAGCATCGCGCATGGTGAGTGAAAACGCCGTCTGGTTTATGATAAAATCGGCGGGATCAATTTTAAGGGGGTCGTCGATGTAGCCGTTGGGGAGGGTACCTTTTGGTTGAAGTAAACCACCTTCTAAAGTGCACTTAAGTGGTATTTCAATAAAAGTATCGTCACTAAGCATTACGCCATTATTTGGCAATGACATTCTAATTAGATCGCCAGCATGATACTCTGGCGTCATGGATAACGGTAGATAGACATTTTTAGTGGAAACAGCCCCCGTAGGACTGTGTGGGTCGGGAGATGTGACACGGGTGACATCTGGGAAACTAAATTTGTACGGACTGACGACTCTCGTATCCATTTTTTAATATAGATAAAATATGTAATTTATTAAAATAAAACTATATCCTCTAAACCCATTCGAATTTGCTTCCGCCCTCCATTTTGAAAAATAGCTAAAAACCGACTATTACGTGGTCTAGATTGTTTCGTGGCTTCGTGATATATTTGGAAAAATAACAACTTCTTTTTGCCGATCATTTCTTTCCAGAACATTTCAACATCTGTTTCCATTTGATTTGGGAATATGATGAAATCGTTTGCGTTCCGTCGTAAATCTTTATTTAGCGATGTGTAACTCTGGACACAAATAAAAAATTCCGTTTTAAAATGTCTTCGACGTAATATTAAATTTGTGACTGGGTGTGTTTTACGTGTTAACGCCGTGTCGTTAGAATAATCGTCTATTATCACACCAGTGTGTCGTGGTCTACCCTTTCCCTCCAATCTTCTTCGAATGATGTGTTGAGTTAAAATCACAAAGGCCACCAACGTTGGATGTTCATATATTTCCATATTATTCAAAAAAACGTTGATTTCATTAATTAACGACTGTTTGTAGTCGTCGATAGCTTGTGCGATTAAAGGAAATTCCCCATATATTTTGAAAGGGTCATTTGGGAAAATTAAATCAATACCGTTGAAAGGATTTTTCTCCGTTCTCGGTCCTTTTTCCTGGAATTTTTGATGTAGTTTATCTAAATATCCGTCTATGATTTCGTCGGCGCGAATGGAAGCCATTAAAGATTCTAGTTGATGTGGTGTGGCACCGTATAACCTACATTGGCTAAAATTTCTAGATAGATTAGATGTTTTATCTAGTCCTCCACTTTTAGATATTTGTATGATGTCGGTATATGGATAATCGGCGTTTATGATGGGTAATAAAATATTTTCAGCCAGATAAGTTTTTCCTTGACCAACTTGACCTATCAATAAACATAAACTATTTTTTGAAATGGGTAAACCATTTTTCCTAATAGGTTCGATTAAATGTAGTCGATCTTTCATTTTTTTAGCTTTTTTGTTTAAAATTTGTTGTATAACTAAATCATTTTGTCGTTCAGTTTTGAAAGGTAAATTGCTAGTCATAGAGTTGTCTAATTAGATGCGACTATCGGAATATAAACGTAAACAGTGGAGGCAAAAACTTATAAATGTTGACGGAACCATCAACAAAAACATCCTACCTCCTGATGGATATCACTTGATGCAAAATAAAACAGGTAATTGGAGGTTGGCTTTTAGCAATAGTTCGACTACTCCAATTGAAACAACAACACCAATTGACATACAAGAATCAACTATGGTGGTTAAACCAACCATATCGTGTGAAACTCCAATTGAAAAAGACGTTGAAATGTCGATTGAAACTCCAGGTGAAGTTGTAGACGACTCACAAATTGAAAAAGATGTTGAAACACCAGTTGAAATAGTAGTTGAAAAAAATATTAAAACCCCAGTTGAAGAAGAACTTTCTGAAATTGACGAAGGTTTGATGAATTTATTCACTGACATGCAAAATAACATCGTTAAAAGGTTAAAAACAACAATAAAAAAACACACCAGAAAGCAGACAAAAAAACACATGGTTAGTAGTTTAAAAAAAATTCAACTACCAAAATATAATGCTAATAATAGGTTGAAATTTAATACTTCTTTTCCAGATTGGGCGAAATAAATTAAGTTGGTTGTTTTTTGCTAGGTAATACTGCGTCGTGTATAGCTTTTGTACTATCTATAATTTCCTTAGCCGGATCGACGATTTGTTTTTTCGTCTCTTCATAGCGTTTCTTTTGGTTTGGCGACATATTTTTCATAACTTCACCTTCGAGATCTTTCAAAGATTGGGTGGCGGTAGTAGCAGATCCACTAGTGTTCCACGCGTCTTTAACAGTTTTACCAAAACCTCCATGTTGGCCTTTCCATTTCTTTTTAAATGCTTTTTTCTCTTTGCGTCGATTAAATTTACCAGGTTTTTTCTTAGCCTCGTCGCGTGTTTTTCTCCAAGAAGTTTTCTTATCTTTTAAATAATTCCATCCTCCTTTAATCGCCCCACCAGCTTTTTGTCCGACATTTTTAATAGCGCCGCCAACTTTTTTAATACCACCGATCACTTTTGGGACAAGACCGGCCGCTTCTCCTACACTACTGGCGATATTACTTGCTTTTGACAACCCACTGAGTACACCCACTGCTGCTGCTGGTATTGCCATTTAAATTAATAAAAATTTATTAATCTGGTGGTTTTAATATGTGTCCGGGAGGCATGGTCAACGAAATGTCGCCATATGGATGGGACGTGGGTGATGGAAGGTTGTTAACATTATTCATATCATAGTCGGAAGGCATGGTAGTTGAAATGTCGTCATAATTTTTAAAATCAGCTTGATTTGAACTATCACCCCTCGACATGGCCATCATAAAATCGTTTTCATCACGTGATGACCTTACGATTGGTTTTTGAAACGTCCTCTCAAATAGTGGTCTAGACGGCGATCGGATGACTTCTGATTTTATATTTAAAGCTTTTAAAATCTCTTGAATCGCAGCTTCGATTGGCGTACCTTCTCGACGCACACTTTGAAAAGCTTTTCGAGCGATTGAATTCATCTCTGGAATAAATGGAGAGGGTGATGTCATTTCTTTTTTAATTGAAGTGGTGTGGTAAAGGGAGTTTCCCAATAAATTTGGAGTTGTGTAGTTGTTTGAAAGGTCTGTCACTCTCAATAAATTTTCATTATCATTTGATTCAGATTTGATCGTAGCTATTTGATCGATATATTTTTTATCTAATTCTTCTTGCTTAATTTTATATGCGCCTTCTAAAATTTTCTTTTCCATTATAGTACGTTCTAGTGGTTTGTTAATCCTAGTCATCAGTGTTTTGTGGTACTTCAATTCTTTCATCTCTCGCATCACTTTCGATAATTCGTTTTTACAGGATGTTTGTCCTTCTGGACTTAATGTTCCCCACGATTGCTTGATTTTTTTCTCCAATCGCTTTGTGGCCTGGACGTTTTCCAAGATGTCGTAGTCAATTGTTTTTGGTGAAAATACTTTAAACGTCTCAAGATCTTTTTCCAATCGTTCAATTTTTTCTCTATATTTATCCATACCGCCGATGACATAAACCAAATCCTCCATTCCCTTCCCATCCGCCACTGAAGTTGTTGCTTGTAATTCAGCACTTTTTTGTCTATATTTTTTAATTTTTTGTTTAATTTTTTCTCGTTGTATGTTTTGTTTTAAGGCCTCTTTTTGTTGGTTATTTCGAGTAATTTTTTTCTCTACACGTGACTTTTCTTTTTCTTTTATTGTTATTTTTTTTTTTTCTTCAAGGTCGAGATTAGTTTTTTCAAGATAAACAACGGCTTTTTTGTATCGAGTGTTTAAAGTCTCATCTATAACTTCACGATATTTTTCAACATCTTTATTATATTCTTCATCTAATATAGCGCGCTCTTCACTATATTCGGATACTTGCGCTCTAATAAACTCTTCAATTGATCTGTGTTGTTGATCAATGAGTTCTTCTTTCTGCTCCAACTGACCAAGTGCAGTATTCTGTTCATTCTGCAATTCGACCAAAGTTGTTTTTAATTTTTCATTAACTTTTCGACCACCACGTGTGAAAAAGTTATTGTTAATATTTAAAGCTTTATCACGTTTCATTAAAGAATTGGTTAAATTACTCGCCAAAAACGATCTAGTGATGAAAGTTTGAATAGGGGTAATTTGCACTTCGAATATCATTGGAGTTTGAATTTTTAAAAATGAACCATCTATACGTAATAGTTGAAAATGTATGGAATTTAAAGCAGTGAAAGAGACGACACTTGAAGCTTGTTGAGATGATAATGAAATGCTATAACCCTGTTCTGTAGAACCGTTGAAAAATCTACTCACACACACACGTTGATTCCAATTATTAAATTTTTTAAAATGAGCAAGCGGATGGTCGAGGGATGTTGCCGTTAAAAATATGACATCGCCGTTAACTAAGTTCCAAGGTCTGATAAATCTATATGTACTATCCGCCTCTATCACTATCGGTGGAAAGGGGGTTGTGCTTATTTTTTCAGTAAAGTAAGGCATCGACATTAGTATCTCAAAATTATTTGTCATTTCTAAAATAGTTATTGTGAACGAGTCGTCGCTATTATTACGGATTAATGTGAAAATGCCATTAGATCCGATTTCAAAAGATAATTCCTCGTCGTAGTTGTCTGCGAAACATAATGTTAAATCTTTTAAAAGATATGTAAGTTGTGTGTTTAAATGGTTGAAAGTTGGTTTAATATTTAACACCTCTACATTGGCTTCTTGATTTCTTTGAATTTGTATTTTTAAATAATCATCCTCGTTAATCTGCCACGCGGTCATACAAAATTGAACCTCGACAATTTGTAAACGATATCTTTCACAAAGTGTGATAGGTCGCAACTCAGCGTTAAAATCATAATAAAAATTATCTCCTTCACTGTTTGTTGTGAAATAAAACGATTCAAACGGTAAGTCTATTTCTTCAGTTTCAATTTCAGGCACTATCAATTCATTTGTTTCCTCTTCAACAGCTCCATCATCTTCTGTCTGTTTTAAAGACTCATCATCCTCATAATTTTCCATGGATAAAACAAATAAGACAAATTATTTAGCTATTCCCCAATTAACTTATATAAATCACAGACGCACACGTGTAAACGCGACAGACATATTAAAATTGAATCTTGAAATTCCACCGATGGTTGCGGCTATTTTATTAATTCAACAACACTTGACACAACTTCAAAATGATTTCGACGCTTTAGTCATCGATTTCGAACAATATGAGGCTCGAATTATTGCTTTAGAAACGGATGTTGAAAATTTAAACGACGCTGTCGATTCGTTAAATACTTTAATTACAGATTTGACGACAGACGTCGAGGCTATCGCTTCAACCGTTGACAACAACATAATAGACATAGATAATAACACTTCAGCCATTACAGATCACACGACGACCATAGGGAATAATGTGATTAATATCAGTAACAACGCTTCAGCTATCAGCGACCACGCGACGGCCATAGGGAATAACGTTGATAATATTAACAACAACGCTTCAGCTATCAGCGACCACACGACGACCATAGGGAATAACGTTGATAATATTAACAACAACGCTTCAGCTATCAGCGACCACACGACGACCATAGGGAATAACATTTCAAACATTTCGATAAATAATGGATTAATCTTAACAAACGATGGGTTAATTACAACAAACATTTCAAGAATTTCAACCAATAACGGGTTAATCTTAACAAACATTTCAAACATTTCAATTAATGGAGGATTAATAAGTAACAATACCACAGCCTTATCACTATTAAACGCCGATAGACAATTTACTGAAGTCGGTCCATTAACACCAACTAGTTATGATTATTTTTATACTATAGCCAATCCTTATTTAGACAACAGTGCGGTAGGGTTGTATTTTAAAACAAAATATATAAACAGTGGACAAATAGATTATTTTTTCGCTATTTGGGAATCTGATTTCTATCTCGTTGGAAGACCTGGTAATGATCCCACTATTTTCCACTCCATAATCACCACTCAATGGAACACACAAAATTTACAAATTAGTTTTAGCATCACTTGTGAAGCAGATGTCAGCTCTAATTTATATACTTTAAACACAGTTGGAGCTGCCGTAGACGTGATAGACTCCTCATTGGACACTTTAGAAACTAGCGTAGAAACTTTAGAAACTAAAGTAACAACTTTAGAAACTAAAGTAACAACTTTAGAAGATGAAATAGAATTCGATACTTCAAATGTTTTTACAGTCGAAAATATAGATCACGAAGTTTATAGAGTTGGCCATTTAGTGGAATCTCTCGGAGTAACTAGCAACCTAAACGGTGATAGTGGGGTGGTTGTAGACAGTACTCGGTGTTTTACTAACGTTAGGTTGCTCCGCTCGGCTCGGGCGTTTTTGGGGGTTATAACAGCCTTCGACAATGACTATATCACATATCGAACTTGTGGATGTTGTTTAGTTTTAGTAACCCGAATAGTTACCCCCGTCAACGGGAATACTTTAATCCCATATGTCGACGACGACATTCATTTTACTCAAATGGCGGACGTGGCGCATATGATGCCAGCTTTGATGGATAATTACATCGTCGGTAAAATAATCAATTCCACACCGGTGATAGACGCTAGTCTAGCAGTTTATGAAGATGTTGATTATCAATTTGTTTCAGTTTTTCTCAAATAAATGTTCTCAGTACAACATCCTAAAATTTTACAAATTAACCAACTTCTTATCTACAACCTCGATGATAAGCTCAATTCTAATGTTTATCACATGAGACAACCAGCCGATGATACACAAAAAGATCAAAATTATATTTATTGGACTCAAATTCCAGATCCAATTATTTTGGGAAGGGATGATATTGAAAGAGTAAGTTTAGCGGTTGGAGCGGGTCAAGTTTGGTTTGATGACGATTTACGGGGGCGCCCCGTCATACCAATAGATGTAGATTTACTCAATACTTTGGTTATAACTTCAGATCTCGTCGACCGTAGTTATAGTTCAATCGGTTCTATTTTATGTAGTGTGTTCGATCCATCATTTATTGATGTCGCTGCATCGGCTCCCAAACCTGCTTATAAGTATATGAATTATCGTAGAGACGCGAATGATATGTTTTTCCATCAAGATGTCACACGACAAACTAGTAGATTTAATTTTGAATTCACTGAAATTTATCGTGGTCTGAACCAGGCTACTAATAAGATAAGTCCTGAAATTTATTTTAAAAACCACCCCAATTCTTTCACCTTAAACGTCGTTTGGACATATCAATTAAAGTAAATCAAATGGCCAAGACAAAGACAAGTTCTAATTATGTCCCCAAAACAGACAAAGCTAAAACAAAAGAAATACACCAAACCTACAGCACTGGCCAAATTAGAAACGCGAGAAAAGCTGCAGAACAGGGAAGACCCACCCACAGTAGAGCACAAAACGAACTTAGAAGTTATATTGAAAAAACTTCAGCTAAACAAAGACGACAAGATCGGAGAAAAACTAAAAATGTGTCAGGTATTAATAGTGCTCCAAAATCAAATCCAGCCAAAAGAGCACGTCGAACGAAGCGTCGTAATCGTCGAGTTGATCGACGTGTTAAACGAGGAAAACGTTAATTTATTTCTCCAATTGGTGTAGTAAATTTGATTTTTCTAATAAATTCTCTCCGCGATACTATGGTCATGTTTGGTCGCATGTCGAAAGAAGGACCTTTAGCTAAAAGATCGAATGAAACTGATTCATCGGTTGAATAGAATTGGTTGAATATATTTAACAACCCTTCTTCAACATTTTCTCCACGTTGACGAGCCACCTCTAAAATAGAAGCATAAGGAATTCCTTTAAGTCTAACGTGGTGAGTGAGCCGCCGTTCGCCAGTTTCGATATGAGTTCCTTCTAAAATATCTAAATAAGCTTTCTTTCCTACGAAAAAACTTTCTACTGAAACTAAATCTTTAAAACCGGAAGCTTCAAAATCTGGTAAAGTTTGCCCTAGTTCTTTCCCTTCAAATTCTTCACCATAAAGTTCAAAGTACTTAGCTTTTAAATTTTCAAACCCTTCTTGCGGAACGTGAACTGAATCTGTGTCTTGATAATAAACTGTCATGTCCACTTCTGAAGCTGCGTGAAATATCTTATTCATAATTCGTTTTGATTGACTGAGAATTTCCACACCCACGTGAGGAAGGGAAAAATGAGTATTTGTGGCTTTAGCTACTTTAACGATATATGTGTCAAATCCTTCGCTGGTTGGAGAGTTACATTGGTGCACTTCTTTGACTCTATCGGAATTGTTGAATAATGCAGAAGCTAAATTGTCTGAATCTTTAAAGATTAAATCGTGTTTAACCGGTTTAAGTAATGTTTTGCCATATGTGGAATTCATGGCCAATTTCCAACACAGTTGAACAGTGTCTTTTTTAGCTTTAGCTTCTAATCTTTGTGCGTACATATGTCTGATAACGTCTTGAATATTATAATTACGTCCTTCATTAAAATAATAACCATCTACAATTTCTATTTCACATTGGTGGTAGAGGATAATTTCTTCCAACGTCGTCTTATCTAGAAAACAACCCTCACATGGTTGGTTGAGATAATCTAAACTATTTTTAAATCTATGTGGAATAAGAGGAAATTCAAGTTCAATTGGGACAGTTTTTATGTTAACTCTAACAAAATAACCATCCCACCTACGTGCGAGTTCGACGACCAATTCTGAAGACGTCAAAACGTTAACCTCATCCAACATTTGGCTAGAAATTGGATGAGGAATTCCTTTAAGAAAACCTAATTGAGACGAGGCTGTGGGATAGAGAGAATTGACGTCAGCGTCTATTAATTTTTCTCGAACATGCCAAGCTTGATTCTTCCGAGTCATCACTCGCCCTCCATAGACACATTTTTGTATGTAAAGACGGGGAAGATTACTTAATTCATAAACATCTTCATAACAGCGATTAACTAATAAATAACGATGCGCTATAGATGAAATTGAAATAGCACTATGTATGGAAAGCTCTAACGATCCTTGTATGTCTTTTTTGAACTGTCGCAATCCAGCTTGAAGAACTTCACAATCCTTTCGACAATAATGTTCAGCATATTTCAACATGTGGAAATCACTACATTGGTCTTCGAATATTTGATCGTTAACTAAATCTAAATATTCCCGATGTTGTTCTTCTGGAACGAATGGGAGAGTCTCTTCAAACGTTAAATCACCGTGACGTTCAATAACAGACTCATATGTGTAAGCGTCGTAAGCCATAATTTCTTTGCGAATGTCTAGTTTAAATGAAGCTGCGAAAGAGCGTAGCGGCATACTGAGTAAAGCGTAGGAATCTTTAAATATTATGGTGACTGGCATGTTTTTAACACGATAAAGTTCATAAAGAGCGCGTTTTAACTTTGGACAATTCGGCTCCCGTTGACATTGATCTATCAACTCTAAACTTGAAGCACATAATCTATATTCAGGTAAAAAGGTTGGACGTAGGGTGGCGGTGGCTTGTAAAATTCTAGAGCCTCGCATGACGAGATTGCGGACATTGACGAAAGGAATGAAAAATCTTAAATCATAAGAAAGGTTGTGAAAATATAAAATAGAACTTAAATTATATTCTGGAATTTTAGCCGAAGGTGGAGATATTTTAAATAAATCTACATCAATTTGAATCAAACGATGTGCCTCTTGAACGACTTCCACTAAAAAATCTTTAGGTCCATTTTCACCGAAATAAGAATGATATTGGTCATAATCACATGGGCGGATAACTTTCTTATTAAGTGTTTCAGAATCTGGACCTACTGCACACGTTAAAAAACAACGATGACGTTGGTCGTCGAAATTTTCCGGATGTTCATAGCGAGTAATGGTTTCTGTATCTGCATAATAGATAAGTTGATTTCGTTTTCCCCATTTCCAATCGTATAACACTTTTTTACCACTAAAAGAATCGAAATCTATAGTAGTTCTAGTCATGTTGACCGTAGTTAAATTATTATTAATTTGATTTGGAATTTCATCACTATAATTATGTCTGTGAATAGCGTTAAATGTGAGCCATGGATGTCCCGCTGAAAGTGGTTGAAAAGCATCAGCTTTAAAAAGTTCATAAATCAATTTGAACGGTTTGAGTGGAATTTTAGAATTATCTCTCTTATAATGGTCTTTAAAACTTTTAAAAAGAAAAGGAGATTGTTCAATCGATAATTCATTCCAGTGTTGGGCACTCCAAAAACTTACATCACTAGATGTGGAGTTGTCAAAATAATGATCTTTAAACAAACCTACTTTAAACTGACACAAATCGCGGTCATATTTAAAATCTACACTACCCTTATAAAATTTAAGACGACTCGTCTCATAACCAATCCGCTCGGTGGTCAATTCTAAACCAATTTCATAATCAAATATTTTAGATTGGTTTAAATAATCTAAAAAGGCGACGATGTGACAAGCTCTAAAATCTTGTTTTAAATTAATAGCTTGAATAATGCCAATTTCAATATCTTCCACACTTGAAAAATTAGGACTTGTTCTATCCACAAAAGCGTTAAACCATTGATTTTTAATGGCTTGTAAAAAACAATGAATAAGCACGTTAGAATTTTTTTTCTTATTATCTTCCAATAACTTGTGGGCTTGAGTTTGTTGATATATTTGATACTTAGATAAATCAAAAACAGTGCGATTAAAAAAAGGGAAAAATGCACCACGCCGTCGACCAGTTAAATTCTGATGGTGCGCCGATATTTCGCCAGCTTTAACGCGTCTTTTGAGTCCATTCACATCGCGTTGTAATTTTTGTAATTCTCTATTATCGGCGGTTGTGAATCGATTTCGGACAGCTTGTGGTTTGGAGGCT
>Ga0307928_10004267_pt1 | contig 10852 bp, 14 predicted proteins | sample AceLakmetagen232_FD_201815 | JGI IMG/M metagenome (GOLD analysis project Ga0307928, IMG submission 201815) | Saline water microbial communities from Ace Lake, Antarctica - #232 | ecosystem: Environmental > Aquatic > Non-marine Saline and Alkaline > Saline | place: Antarctica: Ace Lake...
AATTCAGAAAAATATGGAAGTCCAAATGGATATTTTAGTATTACAATAAAGGACAGAATTTATGAAAAGGAAAAACAATAAAAGGGTGATTATATGGAAGAAAGGATTATTAACGAATTGAAAAAGAAATATTATGAGGGTAAATTGGAATCGGGTTATTTTGAAATTTATATGTATGAAAAGGATTGGAAAAGCATAATTAATTATTTAGAAGGTAAGAAATAATTAAATTTAGGTGGTAAAATGATAAATGAATTAACAAAAATATTGGAATTAAAAAGAACTGAATTAAATTTTTGTATGAAATCAGACTATGTTAAAGGACAAGTTGATTTAATAGAGGAATTAATTAAAATTTTACGAGGAAAGGACAAAATAAAAGGGTGATTATATGGAAGATGGAAATATAAAAAATGTTATGAAATGCCCAAAATGTGGCAATAAATTTAATGAAGTGAATGGGTTGTATGTAAGTTGCAAATGTGGATATATTGAAGACTCAACTTTTGAACAAATAACAAAGAGTGAAGATTTTGTAAGAAAATCTTAAAAATAAATTGGGTTTAGGTGGTAAAATGGATATAATGAATATAGAATTTTATGAAATGATATGCGAAATAATGCATTATTATAAAGAGGAAAATGAAGAAAATGTTTTATTTTGGACAAATGAATTATTAAAGTTTTGCAAAGGGAAGAATCAAGATAATTAGGTTTATGTTGAGGAGATGGTTAGATGAAAAAGAAAGAATATAGTCCAATGAGATGTCCGCATTGTAAGAAATATATTTACTTAAAAGGACTAACAAGAGAAGAGTTTTGTGAGGATGGAATAAAGCATAGTTAGACATATATTGTAAAAGGTGAATGGATGAATACAAAGAAACCAAAATTAATGATGAATGGACATACAGACGAAATTTATACCCCAACTTATGCTTTAAATCCATTAATTCCATATCTTAAAAAGGATTGGATAATATGGGAATGTGCTTATGGTTCTGGAAGTTTAGCAAAGGGATTGAAGGATAAAGGATTTGAAGTTATTGGCAAAGGAGAAAATTTTTTTAAAACTGAAAAAAATTGTGATTGTATAATTACAAATCCGCCTTATTCATTAAAGGGACAATTTATTAAAAGAGCATTTGAATTAAAAAAGCCATTTGCTTTTTTATTACCTTTAACAACATTGGAAGGAAAGTTTAGAGGAAAAATATTTAGAGAAAATAAAATACAAATAATAATACCAAATTCAAGAATAAATTTTATAACACCTAATGGTGGGAAAAGTAGTTGGTTTGCAACTGCTTGGTTTTGTGGGAATATGAATTTAGAAAATGATTTAAATTTTGTAATTTTACGAGGAAAAAATAAAGCAAAATAATAGTTATGCTTAAAGGAGATGATGGAATGAAATGGATAGAGAAATTTAATTGTTCAAATTCAAGAGAAGGTATAGAAAGTCGTATGCGACTTCGTGGAATGGATTACTTAGAACTGATGGCAAAAGGTAAATGTGTAATTGCTTATGATTTACCAACTCATAATGAATATATATCTGATGGATACAATGGAATTTTGTTTAATAAATATGAAAAGTTGGATTTAAGTAATTGGAAACAAATAGGAATAAATGCTAAGAAATCAATAAGTAAAGAACATAAATGTTGGTTAATGGATAAAGATAGAATAATAGATTGGGTGAATAAATGAAAAGATTTACAATAATAACTGTTTGTTATAATGCTGAACATACAATAGAAAAAACAATTAAATCTGTTATGCATCAAAATTATAGAAATTGGGAATATATAATTATTGATGGGAATTCTACAGATAAAACGATGAAAGTAATAAATGATTGTAAAAAGAAAAACACAATAGTAATTTCTGAAGACGATAGTGAATTATATGATGCAATGAATTTAAAATTTAATAATTTTAAAATATTTCAAACCTCTAATGAGGTATTGAAATGACTAAGAATGTACCAGTGGTATTATTTTGTTTTAATAATGTATTAAGATTATCACAAACTGTAGAAGCACTAAAGAAAAACAAAGAATGCATAAATACTAAATTATATATTATTCAGGATTATGAATACAGCGAAGGATGGAAAAATGTAAATCAATACATTAAAAGAATAGATGGATTTAAAGAAATAATAATAAAAGAAAATAAATATAATAAAGGATTGAGAGAAAATATAATATCAGGATTAACTGGATTATTTAAAACTAATGAACAATTAATAATTTTGGAAGATGATATAATTGTATCTAATAGTTTTTTGACGAATATGAACAAAGCATTAAATATTTATAAAAGTAATGATGAGGTTTTTAGTATAACTGGATTTAATAATCCTAAAAGAATAATGCCAATACCAAAGGAATATTTCTTAGAATATTATTATAGCACTCATTTTCATTGTTGGGGATGGGCAACATGGAAAGATAAATGGAAACTAATAGATTGGAATGAAAATAATAAGAAATATGTAGAAGATAAAACTTGGGCAGGACAAGTTTTAGATTATTGTAAAACGGTTGGAATGGCGCATGTGTATCCAATAAATTCAATGGTGAATAACATAGGTAATATGGGCGGAGTTCATGGAACACAAAGAAAGTTTGATATTTTATTACATAAAGAGTTGAATAATAATATAATTGAATATAATAATAATGTAATAATAAATAAAAAATTAATGAAGAATTTTTATTTATATAATAGTAGATTTAGAAGAATACTAAGTAAGATGAAAATGGGGAGTGGATTGTAATGAGTTTGAGCTTGGTTGATATAGTAATAACAACATATAATTCGGAGAAATACATAATTGATTTATTAAAATCAATAAAAAAACAAAATTATAAGAATTATAATTGTATAGTAATTGATGATGTTTCAACAGATAGCACATGCGATATAGTAAAAGGATTCGCTTGGGTAAATTTGATAGAGAATAGGAAGAATGTTGGGGCTTCAAAGAATAAAAACACAGCAAGTAAATGTGGAAAAGGTAAGTATATTGTTTTTTTAGATGCAGATACATATTTAGAAGATGAAGATTGGATAGGAAAGGCAGTAAAGAAGTTAGGAATGAAAACAAACTGTACTCAACTGGGAACTCAAATAGTAAGTGGATTTGACAAAGATATAATACTTGATTGTGGAATAGTAATGAATGGAATATTTCCAGAAGCTAAATTTTATAAAATGAATAGAAATTTAATAAATAACGCACATTTGGAAGAACGAAAAATAATGGGTGCTTGTACAGCAGGAACAATAGTAAAAAGAAAAGAATTTGAAGAAGTGGGCGGATTTGATAATAAATACTTTTATTTGTGCGAAGATTTAGATCTAAGTTTAAGATTTATATTGGCTGGATATGATGTAATATATCATCCTGGATTAGTAACAATACATTATGAAAGTCAATCAATGAAGAAGAGATATGAATTAAAAGATTATTTAATAAATCGAAATTTACTATTTATATTATTTGATAATTATTCAGTAAAATATTTAATGAAATGTTTACCGAAGCTAGCAATAAATTATACAAAAGTAATGGGAAAATCAATTATTTTGAAAGAATCAAAAAAACATCAATTAATAATAATGAAATCAGTATTGTCTTTATTTTATTATGCACCAAAGATAGTGATGAAAAGGATGAAGGTTAATAGGTTTGCTAAAATAAAGAGGAATGAATTAATAAATATAAATAATAGTTTGAATGAAAGGATGAACATAAATACTATAATATTTCAACTAACAAATAAGTGTAATGCTGATTGTAGTTTTTGTTTTTTACATGAAACAATAAATGATAAATTGAAATTATTAAGTAAAGAAGAATTATTTAAAATATTTTCATCCATAAAAGGATTGAAAGATATAATATTGACTGGTGGAGAACCAATGTTAAGGAATGATTTAGGTGAAATATGTACTTTTTTAACTAAAACTTTTCCAAAAGTTGGAATAACAATACCAACAAATGGTTATTTTACTGAAAAGATTTATGATGTAACAAAAGAAATATTATCAGGCGGATGTAGGAAATTGAAAATAAGTTTTTCACTTGATGGAAATGAAGAGTTTCATGATAAAAATAGAAAAGTGGAAGGTATTTTTAATAAAGTTAAAGAAAGTTATGATAAGATAGAGAAATTGAAACAGATTTATGGAAAAGGACTAGAAATACAAGTAAACACTGCAGTATGCAAGGACAATGTAAAACAATTAGATTTTTTGAAGAAATATATAAAGAGAGAAATGCCATTAGCAACATGGACAGTAGAACCAATAAGAGGAAATTATAATAATGAAAATACAGGTGGATTGAATATTAAAGAATGGAAAATAGTAGCTACAAAAGTAGAAGAATGTGGTTTGGGAGAATTATATGATAAATCAATTGAAACAATAGAAAATGAAAAAAGAGATTGGAATTGTAATGCAGGAAGTGAAATGATTTCAATAGATTATTTTGGAAATATATCTCCATGTGAAATATTAAAACCAATAATAAATGTAAGGGATTTAAATTATGATTTAAATAAATTATATTTTAATAGTAATTGGAATGAACGTATTTGTTCTATTAAAAATAAAGGATGTTATTGTACACATTTTTGTTGGTTATCAAATGGAATTGAAAAAAGAGATAGTTTAATTAATCAATTAATAAATTTTAAAAAAGAGAAATAAAGTAAAATAAGGATTATATTGTGAAGAGGATAAACAAGATATCTAATATTATCAAAGAAAAAGGGATTTAAAATGCAAATTAAAAAAAACCAAATAAAACAAGTTCAAGGAATCATAATAAAATACTGGGACGCAGGCTACTCCAAAATCTTAGGCAGATTTTACGGAATGATAAACTTCATACTAATAGGCCTAACATACCTAACCCTACAAGGAATAACAATAGATCTCCCAATAATATTATTTTTATTTATAGCAATGATAGTCTTAATTTTTGTACTAGGCATAGTTTACGTCAAAGGCGGATTTCTAAAAGCAGAACAAACAGCACTATTCTTAGAAAACCCAGAATTTGTAGATCTAAAAAAAGAAGTATTAGAAATAAAGGAGTTGTTAAAATCAAAAAAATAAATATTTTTTGGATACTAATTTCAATAACCATGATTTTTAGCATACCACTCATACACACAACAGTAAACACCCCACTATTTTCAGAAGACGCAAAACAACACCAAATATTTATTAACACATCTAATTGCAAAAGCGGTTACCCAAACGGATTATGTTTAAGTTTACAATGGCTTAATTTATCAGAATGGGGAACATGGTTTTTCTTTTTCATAATAAGCTTACTAATACCAGCTTTCATAGCAATATACCAAAAAGACATTCGTTTTTTCCCACTATTCTTTATTTTCACAGGCTTTTTTTGGAACACAATGCTAATGCAAGTTTTTTCTCAAATATGGTTAAGCATGATCCTAATATTTTTTATATTCCATCAAAACCAAAAACACAGATTAATACTACTCAACACACTACTTTTCTTATTAATGATTGGAGTAAAAATTCATAATCAAGAATTTATAGTTTTACTAGGGATTCTCGGAATCGAATTATTAATTCTTTTAAAAGATTCAGCAATCCAATATTTTGAAGAACACCCAGAACACGCCCTTGTTTGTGGTTTATTACCTACTCGATTTATCGAAAAAATAACACAAACAACAAGCAGTATAAGAGATCCAATGGTTATGGGAGTCGCTACTCTAAAACAAAATTTTATATATTATTCTTTTAGTTTTTTCATAAAAAACATGTTTATAGGTTTTGTAATTCCCGCAATAATCTATATTTTTAAACAAAAATGGTACCGACTAATTTCTTATTTTTTATTAGTAATACTAGGCGCTATTGGGGGCTGGGTTTACTTAGACTTTGAAATTTGGTATGTTACAAGAGTTTTAATTTGGGTGCCTTTAGTATTATTCGTGCCTTTTATCAAATGGTTAGATGAACAACCAATTAAAATAAAAAGTTTATTTTATGTAATGGGCATAGGGTACTTTATTTTTAACGTTTGGTTTTTTTTATTAAAAATACAAGAACTGGGTTGTTAAAATGAATTTAAATTTTGTTAAATTTAAAATATTTCAAACACTTGGGTGTTTGATATGAATCCAACGCCATTTCAAAAATTAGTAGAAAGGCTAAAAGGTGGAGATTTAAACAAAGAAGAATTTAGTAAAGCATGGGATCAAGAAGTAAAAAAACAAAAGAATTAAATACTAGAAACCCCTCTAATATAAATATGGTAACTGTAAAACAACTAATAGCAATGGAAAAACGAACCATGACAAAAAAACAATACAAACAATTAATACAAATGTGCAAAAAACCTAAAAACAAAAAACTTATTAAGTAGTTAAAACAATAATATACCTATGACACACATAAATAAAAAAATCATGGCAGTGGGATTAATTTGTTTACTAATTTCAGGAATAACTTTTGCAAATTATTATACTGGTACAGTAAATGAAAATCCAAACATAATTCAATTTGAAAATTCTAATTGGAATTATATAAAGGGTTATGGTTTTGTTGACGATCATGCTGTTGAAGTTTTAGAACAACAAGCGTTCACAGAAAATAGCAGAAATTATTTTTTAGGAGAGGTTAATTAATGGCTCTTGTTCGATTTAGAGATGGGCGAGGTTGGTCACCCTCGACTGGTTTTGTAACTCGTGCTGGTGCAGATCATATTACACAACAAGATTTTACCACAAGATCAAGAGATTATTTTGCCCGTAATCGCGGGGGTGTTGGTTCATCATCAATCGGTGTTGGTTCATCATCAATCGGTGTAAGTTCAGGGGGGTCAAGTGGAGGCTCAGCAAACAATTCTCAACAAACAACACAACCCACAACACCGGAAATTATTGAGCCAGTAATACCAAGCCCAACCACTCCAACACAAACAACTGCGCAAAAACTAGGCCAACAACTAACAGGCACAAAATCCCCCATAGAAACAAGCCCTAAAGCAATACTGAGCGGTGGACTGGCATCAGACAGGGCAAGATATGCCGGAGCTGGAGCTAGACAAAAGTTAATTAATGATGCTAAAAAAGCACAAGAAAACGATGATTTATTCCCTGGAAATAAAAAATCAACTTTAACCATTATTGATAAAAACACAGGGGAAGTTATTAATCAAGGTTATACTGTTGAACAACCTAATACTTTTTTAGAACAAAGTCAAGAATATATTTCTCAACGAGAACAAGAATTTGCTGACACAGTATTACCAATTGACGAACCAGTCGAATTAACTAAAGCTCAAGAAGCAACACTTATACAAACACTTAATCAAGAAACACAAACATTACAAGCTTCAAGTTTTGGAGGGTTTGCAACAAGCGAAACTTTAGTTGATGCAAAAAAAGCTTTAACAATACCTAAACGATTTAGAACAAAAGAAGATAATACAATAATAAATACTGCTTATGTTCAATCTGGAGCAAGTGAAACATATAACACACAACAAGAAAAAAAAACAACTCAACAAAGCACAGCAAATAAATTATCTCAAAACCAACCACAAAATATGGCTGATTTATTTGGCTCAGGCGAACCAATTTTTCAACCCCCTCTTGATACAAAAACACCTACTCTAGCTCCCCAATATTTTACTCAGGGTGGACGAGATGTAAAAGATACTATTCTTACTGCAAAAACTAAATCAAATTTTAAAAGTTATTTTACTGGCGACCTAGTAGATAAAGTACAAACACTTGACTTTTGGGATGTTGCAAGCAAAGGCGGTTTAGGAGATGCTTTATTAAAAGAAGCTGAAGGTATTGATTTAACAAAAGAAGAATTTCCTTTAATGGCTGGACTTGGTCAAATTGGATTAAATATTTTTGGAATCCCTGCAAGTTATGCACAAGGCGGAGCACAAATTTTAGGCGAAACATTAACCGGGGGAAAATCTCCATTAAGAGATATTCAAGACCAAGATTTTATTTATAAAAGTTCAAGAGGATATAGGGACGAATCAAGTTTTATAACCCAAGCATATTCTCCAGAAAAAGCATTATTTGAATCGGGAGAATTAATTCGTACAGATCCTGGCGGAGCATTTGTTAAATTTGGTTTAGACGCATTAGACTTCATACCTTTCGTAGCACCAATCGGAATAAGATTATTAAGTAAAACAAAACTTGGACAAAAAGCTTTAATAAAAGTGGGGAAATATAACCCTTTAATTTATGCCCCCTCTCCAGGGATTGGTAAATTAAAGTCTACTGATGTAATTGGTTTAGAACTTGGAAGAGGTTCAAAATATTTAGTCGATGGAGTTCCTTCATCAACAAAAATTGTTGCTGACAGTTCACCAAATGTTTTTAATGTTATTAAAAAAGATTTATTAAAAATAAATAAAAGAAAAGCAGTTATTAGTGAAGCCCCAGAAGGTTTCGGTTATGTAGTATCAAAATTTACCGATGAAATAAGATTGCCAGGCGGAACAACACAAAGCATAATTGGGAAACCAATCCCTTCACAACTTGCAACTGCTGAAGATACATTTACAAGCATTGGCGGAACTACACAATATATTTCAAGTGTTACTCCTGGAAAAACTCCTTTTAAATTTAGTTTAAGAGGGCAACAATTTGATGTTGTTGCACAACCCGATGCTAGTTTATTGAGAAGTTTTAGTGGCCTTGCTCAAGAAGGAAAATTGCCCAGCCCTGAACTTGGTTTCTTTTCATCTCCCGAAACAATTAGAAAAACAGTTTTATATACTTTTGATAACAAAAGAGGAACATTAGAACCTTTCTTATTGCCTAGTGAAAGGGTTGCATTAGAAACTTTACAAGCTAGTGCAAAAACAAAAGTGGTTAGCAAGCTTCAAGATTTTCTTACACCAGCAGAATATAATTTAATTGAATCGGTTGCCAAAGGTAAAAAAGGTTTAGCTGTTAAAGGTTCTGCGGGGGAACAATTATTTACTCTAAAAAACTTGAATCCTGACGATGTAGATTTTATTTCTACAAACGTAAAAAAACATGTTGATTTATTTTTAAAAAAAGGAAAAGAACAAGGTTTAGATATCGCAGTTAAAGAAGCTAAGTATAAAGGAACTTATAATATTTTGATTGGTGGAGAACCAAGAATCCAAGTATCTAGTGTTAAAAAATTATCTAAAAGTATTGATGTTGATGGAATAAAAGTTGTTGTTCCAGAAGCTAGTATTGTAAATAAAGTTAGTGCTTTGAATGACCCAAATGTTTTGTTTAGACATGATAAAGATTTGGATAGATTACAAGCATTGATTGATAATAAAATAAGTAAAAAAGAATTAATGAAACAAATTGATTCTGAAGATTCAATTTTACAATATTATTCTTATTATGCTGGCAAGGGAAATGAAGTTGATTTTGCTAGCGAAAATGTAAAAATTAGTTTTGGAAAGCCAAGTATTGTTATTGGTAAAGCTGATATTGCGAATGTTCCTAGGAGTGTTATTGATTTGCCAGTTACTAAAAGAGAATTGGCTGAAGTAGATCGTGTTTTTGATTTGCTTAGAGAAAATGATGCTATTGTTAAAGCTGGTGGTAAAGCTGAAACTTTTGGACAAGGAGCTAGTGATATCGATAAACTTTTAACAAAATATAAATCGAAAGAAAATATTGCAAAGTATTTTAGAATTAATGATTACCAATCTAAATTAACAGGCACTGTCCCAGGAGTAGGTTCTTTATCAGGACTTAGAACTGAAGCTGAAGCTATTGATTTAGTTGGAACAAATATTGGTAGAAAAGCAAGTAATATTCGAGGTAAAGTTGGGCAAATTCTAGGCACTCCTGATTTGAAATTAAAGTATGATAAGACTACTGATTTTGGTATTTATTTTAGAAAAGAAGCGACTGCTTCAGAGAAAGCTTTGATTAAAAAATTTAATAAACAAGTTGAAACAAATTTTTTAAAAGATTATGCTTCCGATACAGTTAGATATGATGGAGAATTATTAACTAGTTTTAAGAGAGCTAGTGATGCTTCTGATACAATAATTTATTCTTCTACAAAACCATTTTCAGGACTTGTTTCTACACCCTTAATTGTTGTTGGTGGGGCTTTAAAATCTTCGAGTAGTTCTAAAAAAGTTATAATTAAAGATGCTCCTGTTGAACTTAGTTCTACAAGTTCTAAAACAAGTGGTAGTTCTGTTAGTTCAACTAGGTCTAGAACTTCAAGTTCAATAAGTAGTAAATCAAAGTCTAAGAGTTTAAGTAAATCTTCTTTAAAATCAAAGGAAATAATAAGTGGTATTTCTAAAAGTTCACCGGGCGTTGTTAGTGGTTCTTCTGGCTCAGTTAGTGCTTTAAGTCCAACAGGGTTTAGCTCAGGATCAAATGTTTCAAGGCCAAGAACTCCAAGACCCAATGTTCCTAGTGGTGGAAGTAGTGGAGGAACAGTTAGTAGAATTAAAACTCCCCGAACAATACCTTTTCCAATTTTTAGACCACAACCAATGGGGCAAAAAGCAAGACCAATGAAAACAAAAGTTTATCATGCTCAAGTACGAACAGATAATAATACTAAATGGATTACAGTAACAAAGAAAAGACACCCTGTAAACAAAGCGTGGAATATGGGTTTAAATGTTGCGGATAATACTATTGCTCAAAGTGTAAGATTAACAAATCCAAAAACAATAAACAAACACGTTCAAGACGATTCTTATATTCGAGATCAAAAGTTTAGAACTCGAAAACCACGTTCTAAAATTCCTGGAAGAAAAGTAAGGGTTGAAAAAAGAGGTTATGCTATTGAT
>Ga0307928_10004268_pt1 | contig 10852 bp, 16 predicted proteins | sample AceLakmetagen232_FD_201815 | JGI IMG/M metagenome (GOLD analysis project Ga0307928, IMG submission 201815) | Saline water microbial communities from Ace Lake, Antarctica - #232 | ecosystem: Environmental > Aquatic > Non-marine Saline and Alkaline > Saline | place: Antarctica: Ace Lake...
GCTGTTAACCCATATCTGCCCTACTGCTTCTGCTGGTGCTGTCGCTTGATTATAAATGACCATCTCATCAACCCCAGCAGTAAAACTTGCAATAGGACTTCCCCCAGCTATTTCTACCCACGCCCCTTGTCTTATATATGCAGTTGACAAACTCGGCTTTACCCATAAGAGTATTGCTCTGTCAAAAGGTGGCTGTTCTTCTTGAATGTAAACCTTGTATTCTAAGCTCATATATTTATCTCGTTCTTAACTCTGCCCATTATCACATCGCTGACCTTATCCGCTAACGTCCCTGCCATACTATCATCTAAAATATAATTTCCTGTTATATAAACATTCGTCCCACCGCCACCACCACCATTAGCCATAGCAAAAAGGCGTGCCTGTTGGCTTGCATTTAATATCATCTCTCCACTGTTTACCCTTGCCATAACATTATCGCCCGATTTAGAATTTCCGCCTACAATACCACCTGTTGCAAACTTATCTGCGAATGCGGCTACCAATCCCATTATTGCAGCACCAATAGCCAAAGCACCGAAAAGCATCCACGCACTTGCCGCCGCCGCTTTCGCACCTGCCTCTGCCGAACTTGCCTCTATCCTTTTCTTTGCCTCTGCTGTTTGAAATGCGGTCAACAATACTTCTTTTGCTAACCATTCTGCCGCTATCGTTGCCAGCATATTTATCATAGCCATTTTCATCGCGTTTGCTATGCCTGTAACCAACCCTTTGAAGTTTACGAACCCCTTAGACACATCAACAAAGAATTTAGAAAAGCTTGTTTTCATTCCACCTAAGGTTTGATTATACATAGCAGTAAACTTCGCTTGCCAATCCCAACCCTTCTCATTTATGCTATCATAAAAACTATTCCAAGCTTCCCCTATTGTCGCTATTACAGGCAAAGTCGTTTCTTCCATTGCCTCCATTTTAGCCTTTTCAGATTCAACAATCTTTTCGTTTGTCTGTTCTATTAATGATGCTTGCTCTGTAATAGCAGTAGTCAATTCTTCCACTCCGATCTTTCCTACTTCCATAGCACCTTTGAAATCCCCAGAGAACGCTTTATAAGCTATTGCCGCTACCGTTGCCATTACAGTTCCCCAATTACTGAAAGCAAATACTACTCCCTGAATAGTTGTGGATATAGCGGTTATCGCTTTAACTAAAAAATTCGTTCCTTCCTTCATATCCTTTGTTCCTTCAGTAGCTTTTTCAAACGCTGGTAATATACTTGTATTAATGATTGTAACCAACTTTTTTATTGCTGGTATTAAGTAAAATCCTATCCCTTCCTGAATATCCCCTATTCTATTGCTTAATTGCTTCATCTGCCCATCATAAACATTAGCCGCCGCCGATGCAGCCCCACTATACAATGCAGTTATATTCTTAACCGCACTTTCCATTCTTGAAGTAGAACTTACCGCACCTTCTATATTGATGCCATAACGCATCAAGGCATTAGTTGTACTTCCTATTGATTTTCCTATCAAGTCCCCTGCCGACTTCAAATCCATTCCTGTTGCCGCACTTAAATCTAAAGTTGCTTTTGTGAGATCCTTCAATGCTTGACCTTTCGCACCAAAAGCGATCAATTGTCTTTGCGTTGTGGCAATATCTTCATCGCCAAATGTGGTTACCTTTTGCAAGGAAGATGCATAAGCCATAGCATCATCTACTGCTTGTTCAGAATAGATGTTTCTTACTTTCATAGCTTGTGCCAACATCGCTTCTGCTCTTTCTTGCTTAGCCGCCGCATCTAAAGTCTGCTGACCGAACTCTAACATCTTTCTTCCAGCACCCATTATAGCTTGCGATATTATATTACCAAGAGCAACAGAGTTTATGCCTATTCTATTAAGCACACCCGAAGCTTTGTCTATCGCACCAACCATAATTCCTACATCATAATTCCTATCAGCCACTTTTTCTTCCTTTGAAAATTACTTTAGCTTGACTATCTTTCCCTGACTTCTTTTGTGCTTTTTGCTCTTGTGCCATTCCTGCTTCCATACACCAAAAATCTATCTGTATATCCCTAATATCCCTGTCCATTATCTGGCTGGGTAGCTTTCCGTACCTCTTTGCCATCAGATCGTATAGTATCGGTAGATTCGTCTTTGCGAAAGGTAGAGGGCTGTCCACCCTTACCCCCTATGGAAAATTCAGTAACTTCTTTTACTAAACAATAGTAATCCTCGTCACTCAAATCCTCAATAGAAATCTGTTCTTGCACAGGCAATAAACTTAATTTTGGTTCTGCTACTGCAAGGCATATCATCTTATCCATAAACTTAAATTGCTCTTTCTGTTGATCTTTCGTTAATGTCTGCACTATCTTATTCTTGTTTGCTTCATCTATTGAACTAAAAAAAGCAGAGTTGCCTTCCATAGCCAACTGTCTGCCTTTAATAATTTGTATAGTGAATTTTAATCCACTTGGCAAAATAACGTCCTTTGTCTTCCCTATCTTTTTTAGGTATTCCTCTTTACTTAACATTGCAATTCTCCTTAGAAGTTTCGTCAATTTTTTGAAAATCTTGACCAAAGAAACTCATAAATTTATTCTCTCCTTCTAACTCTTGTGTCATTTGGACTTTGGGTTTACTTCCGACTCTGACCGAGAAATTGAATTCCTTAACCTTTTTCAATTCCTTTCCGTTAAACCAGAACTTTGTTCCTTCCCAAAAACCATTCGTTTCTACTTCAATTCTCATACTACCTCCTGTTGTTTTTAAGCTACAGTTGCTAAAGCATTTACGATAGCTATATTAAATTCCCTTGTCGAGCTATCTGATGCATATGCCCTGAAAGGTAATTCTAATTGCAAAGCACCTGCATCGGTTACCATTGGTGCAGAAGCGGTAAGTTTAACAATCGGAAACGTAACTGTGATTGTATAATAAAACCCTGTCTTTATTAAAGCCGCACTTGTAAATGTTAAAGTTACAGCTCTTTCCGTTGCCGCTACAAAATCATCATACTTAGTCGTGCTATCAAAATCTATAACCATCGTTCCTGTAACATCTATTTTCTCTGTTCTCTGTGGTTCGGATATCAACTGACTTCCTAAATATCTCCGATCCGAAGAAAGTTTATTATCCAAAACAAAATTTGCAGATTTTACAGAGGTCGTACTACCACCCCAAGTTATCGCACCACTCGCAAATAAAACCAATTCAGAAGTAGGCAAGGTAGCAGAAGTCGCTGTCCCCGTGTTTCCGTCCTCTCCTATGATCCCCATCTTACAATTCAAAAACCCATTATTCTCAACCGACATTTCCATTGTAGTGATCTTGCAACCTTCATAAGCAAAAGCTGATACATCTCTATCAACTTCCAATGTCAATCCTGTTGGCAAGGCATCTGCCAAAGTGAATGTATGAGTATATACAGGTTGAACCTGAACTGTCCCTGCATCTGAAGCCACAGAAGATCCATCTGCTGTATCTGCAAAACCTAACAACGTACCAATATGATCATCAGTATTATCTGAACCGTGTGTCCCTGTTTTCCATAAGAATTGTACTGCTGAAGCACCTGTTGCTACTGCTATCGTTACGAATTGTGTAGTCGTTGAATAACTGACTGTATATGTCCCTGCACCATTTGCTTCCAAAGCAGTCTTAATCGCTTCACATAGACTTCCCGATACTGCCGAAGAGGCTCCTATGGGATAGCTTCCTTCTTCTACCGTGCCAAGCAAAGCACCGCCAGCATCTTCTTTAAAATCAAAATACTTATTAGCAGAAGTTACTGCAAAGCTTGCAGTTTCCGCTGTCGCACAACTTCCCATAGCGTGCTTAATCAAGGTTTCCATACCCTGATATCTCATTTCAAATTCAATATCTCCACCGACTGTTATTGAACCTTGTGCAAAGTCATCATCATCTCTATAAATTCCTGGTATTGCCGCTGAATGCATCTGCTCAATATCTTTTTTAAGCCCATCGGAATTAAGTTCAACAAATATGGTGCGTGTTATCGCTGTTCCATAAGTGTCCTCAACCCCTATTCCTACAACCCCACCTTGAAATCCGAGTCCTAATGCCATTTTTATTTACCCCCTTTCTTTTTCTTTTTCGCTTTTTTGGGTACTTCCACTTCTTCTATATCAAACCGATCATCAGATATAGTCACTTCAACCTCTGACTCTATCACTGTAAAATTGCCCATAATATTCAAGCAGTTATAATCAAAATCTGAAATCTCAATAACATCATTCTGCTTTAATTTCATTTCTTTTTTATCTTGCAATCTAATTTTAATTGGCGATGATCCTGTATAAATCACTTTCATTATTCCCCCTATTTTATTTCAACTGTGCATTCTAATCCTATCTTAACAACATCAACGTAAACACCCCTATTTGCACTGTACCCAAAATCAGCATCTCTCAAATTAGTATATATCGTTCCTGATATAACTATATTATCTCTGAATACTGCTTCAATGTTTTTTATTAACGCCATAATCTCTGCATCTGTATCGCTTTCTACCTCTGCTGTAATTCCATATATATTGTAAGTGACTATAGGTCTTTTACGCCCAGCGTGTCCGAGCTGTAAAAAGTCCTCACTTTTATTTACAATCTTTACCATAATAACTGGATATAAATTTATAGGCATAGGCGTTATTGATGGCTCGCCTGGTATAATCTGTACCGTCCCACCTGCCGCTATTGTATTAGTCAATCCACTATTAAGAGTAGATATATTATCCCTTAATAGAGTTAATATATTATTTCTTATTGCAGTATAATCAACGTATGGTGTTGTAAGTGCCATTATGCTTTCCCCAGATAGAATACAAACGCTTTGCCGATCTTGTTTTCGCCAGTATCACTTAACCACATAAATTCTCTTTTTGGCATTCCATCTGTTCCCATATTATGCTTTCCAGCATACTCAATGTTAGTGCCTACTTCCATATATGTGCTTGTGTACTTGGCACTGCTTTGTATATCTTGTAATAACCTTCTTTTCTTTTGTAGTGTTTTACCGTGTTCTTTTATTGCTCGTTTGCTTTTTTTCCATTTACCTGTTGGCGACTTCTCTTGTTCAAAATGGTTTAATATATCTTTCCTTAATAGCACTGATGCTGATGCAAAAAACTTCTTTGGCTTTTTTAAGAATTTTGCTTTTTTTAGTAACATCTTATTTAGTGCTTTCGCACCTTTGATGTCTACTTTTATCATAGCTAATTCCTTTCGTCTGCAATATTCTCTAAAAGGTTTGAGTCTATTTTCCAATCTATATCTTTATCCATATCAAATACAGGTTGGTAATCCTTATTATTACTGTAATAATTATCTACCGCCTTTGATATTAAAGCACCTGAACTACTGACTAATTGCAACTTCCCTTCAATTAGATCCTTCAGCAACTCATAGGCATCTGCTCTTAACTGTAACACCCAGTCGTTTGTATTCTGCCCATCTCTGGTAAACAATGCCATAGCAACGCCATAGGCAGATAAATAAGTGCTGATAGTGGTAATCAATGGCGGTGTAACTGCAAACGGTAAGGCATATATAGCCACTATCTTTCCATCAATAAAACTATCAGCACGTGCTATAAAAAGTCCTACCGCCACATCGCTTAATGATGCAGTAGTCACTCTTATTAATATTTCTCTGACTTGTGCCGCTGTGCAATATGCCATATCTATTTACCTCTTTTGAAAATACCTTTTTTCTCATCTTTCTTCTCTACTTTCTTTGCAACTGCTATGGTCTTTGCCAATTCATCTACCTTAACCTTTTCAACCTTCGCTGACTTTATTTCCCCTGTTACTTTGTGTTTCTTTATTTCTTTGCTGGGTACTAAGTCTTGCAAGAGAACTAAAAATCTCGTCTTAATAAAATGCCAAACGTGAAGATTTTTTTTAGGATCTTCAATTTCAATAGTCTGCCCTTTCTTATAAAGCTTTCCGTCAATTTTGCAGATCTGTCTTACATTATACAGCATTTAATTTACCTCACTTTCTGTATATAAATGTAACTCCGTTTGTAACGGTTTCTGTTTTATACGTCAAACCGTTAGCTACATTTATACTATAATCAACTTCCTGAATAGCATCAGTGCCGATCATACCGATCCTTCCAGTAGTTGTGCTTCCTGACGTATCAAACAAATGTATTGTTCCCCCAGCAGTTGGCGAACTGATAATAACTGATTTCAAATAGGTTGCATTTGATATCGTGCCTGTTTCGCTTGTGGCTGTGTAGCTTGATTTATATACGCAGGTGTTCACAAAAATATCGGCACTTGCAATAGAACATAATCCTATCAAAAGCCCGATTGCTACAAGTATCTTTCTCATTGTTACACCACCTTTTTTTTGTTAGCCTACGTCCCTGCGGCTTTCAGCTATACGCTTCCAATCCCACAAGGACGTAGACCAAAACTTTTCTACCACATTGGAGTATAATAATATACCTTATAGTTCCGAGTTCCATTCCCATCTGTTGCAAAGTCAATAGTGTCATAAGTCGCATTGGCTGTGTATGTCGTAGTTTGAGTACCGTCCTCATCTACGAATGCCACATCATCTGCGTAAGCCAACTCATTTCCTAACCCTATCTTATCCCCTGTTCCTATATTAATAGTCATATCCCCTGATGCCGATGTTATTGTCGTCATTGTCAGAGTTGCTGTATCAATCGTTCTCCACGCTACCGCACCTGTTACTGTGTTTGTTGAATTAATGGTAAGCGTTTCGGTTGTTGAATTCCCTCTATGATTCGTACCCTCAATAACGAAAGTCCCTGCCATCGCTGTAACTGATGTGGTTGTTACGTCCACCGTTACATTTCTGGGTTCAGATGCTTCTGTTATCGTGGTCGTCCACGAAGTAGCGGCAGAAATAAGTGTTGTAGTTGAAACTGTGGTTGTCATTCTTCCTGTGGTTGAAGCTGTCGGCAAAGCAACAAAATTGTCACTTATCTGAATCAACTTTCCACCTGGCAAAATAGACTTCCAATTCTTTCTACTCATCCCTGCATTAGCCATAGAAGTTAACCCTATCAATACTGCTAAACAAATAATTAATTTTTTCATTTTGGTTTCGCATCCCCTTAGTAAAAAAATATGGTTATTCAAGCTAACTCCATAAAACGCTCCCCCAAATGCAGTATTAAGCTACTACTGCACTCAAAAGATAACCTGCTGATGCCGCTGTAATCTTGAAGTCATAAGCCATTTCAACTTCAATCTTATCTGATCCAAGAGATTCCTCTCTCCATTTCTTAACCGTTCCAGTCAAGGCATTATGCAATTTCCAAGAGAAATTGTAGCCAAGTGCTGGTGTGTCTTTTTCAGGTGCATTAGGAACGTATGCAAGCAAAGCATATTTTCCCCATAGGTAAGACATTGATTCTGTTGCACCTTCTGCCGCAGTGTTGTAAGAAGCTTCGCCAATAAGTAGTTTCTCAATCTGAAAATACTGTCTTAGCTGTTCAACTCCAATAACTCCACCAGACGTATATTTGAATGCATCTTTTACATCAGGGTGTGTGAGCAGTTTATTAAATACTTCTACTCCTAAAGTCAGAGTGTTAGGCATAAAACCTGATACCTTTTTAATGGTTGACTTCATAACCAAAACGTCTGCCTGTGGATCTGAATTGGTCAAATCTGACCAAGCAAATCCTGTTCCACCAGACAAAGCCGCCGCTGTTGCAGTATAGCCAGCAAAAGTCGTAGCATTGAAAAGATAGGTTGCCGCATCATATTCTCTACGAAGCAATAAGCGATCTTGCAATCTTTTCGTTACACGAATGTCTGGACTGATAACTGAATCAGCGTTAGCTCTTTCATCATCGCTTACTAAATCGTGTAGTGCTTGTTTGTTACAGAAAAATGAATCAGTTGATGCGGTATAAGCAACAACCTGATTTGAGGGCGACTTATCTGCTCTTGCTGTCGTATCCAATCTCATATTTCCCTTATCAAACACAAAGTATTTATCACTCTGCTTAGACACTGACACCACTGGCAAAACCTTATCTGATATAAAACTATCATTTCTATATTCAACAGCCACATTTGTTAATGGCACATCTACGTGTATCGTTCCCCTTCCTTGTGTTCCTGCTCCCATTGTATTTTCCCCCTTCTATTTATTTTTAAGAATTAACCTGCTACCTGTCCCTGTGATATTAAGACAGAAATAACATCTCCACTTGCTCCGCCTTCAAGTGCTACTCCAACAACAAAATCCGTGTCGGTTGTGGTTGCAATTCCAACGCCAGCCGCACCAGCAGTAAGCTGTTGACCGATTGTAGCATTTCCACCAAGTGTGAGTTTTGCAACTCCACCGATTGCTACGCTTACTTCCGTTTCTCCGTCTGAACCATCAGGAGATGTCTGTCTGATCCCGATAAGTGCCGCAGTCGTGGTTGTCGCAGTCGCTACTGTCATATCATCAGACAATATAACTATTGCGAAATCCGTTGCTGACATATCCGTTGCTGTCTTGAAGCTCTGTGTTACCATATTTGCTACTGCCATTTTAGTTTCCCCCTATTTTTATTTCACTTCCGATAAATCAGGATATTTGTTACTTGCTTCTTTCAAAGCTACTTCATAAGAACAGTTTTTCTCTGTCTTAATCTTCTGTGTTGCAAAATCAAGTTTCTGGCTTGATTCCGTACCTGCTTTGCTATCGTCATATTTGAACTCGGTAAAATCGTCCTGATTTTTACCTGCTTGGCTCATTTCTTCAAATTTAACAAGGTTCGGCATTGAGTCAATAACCTTTTCAAACATTTTAACTATGGAAATATCTTCTTCGGTATCTCCTTCTTTGAACTTTACTTTTACTTCCTCTCCTACATTAAGCATAATCTCTGAAACCATCGCCTCGTGCTTAGGTAAAAGCTTACCTTCTGCTATCTTGTCAGCAATAAATTTCTTAATTTCGGCTGTCCTTGCCTCTGCTTTAAAACCTGCATCTTTTTCTTTGAGGTCATTAAGTTCTTTTTCTTTAGCGGCTTTATCTGCCTCTAAGTCGATTACGAGCTTTTTATTTTCCTCTAACTGCTTAACAAGTTCTGCATTCTTTGCTTCCAATTCCTTTACTTTAGTTTCTAGTTCCATTTCTTCCCCCTTTTTTAATGTTTGCTCATCATAAGCAAAGTATACTTTTTCCAAATCTTGTAATTCTTCTTGTTCTTTGAAATCGTAGAACTTTCCGAACTCGTCGAGATTTGAAACACCCGGCTGTTCTACGCCTAACAATGCTATTCCCGTCAGTATATTCATTACGTCTTTCTGAATTACAATTCTTCGCATCTCTATGCTGACCTGTCTATAAGCCTTATTCTCAATCAGCTCTTTTACCCTTAATGGTATGTCTGTAATTCTTGCGAATAGCTTTTTCCCGACCTTTTTTACTTCCGTTACCCACCCGACAGCAGGCATTCCACCGTGCCTATCTTCTTCTGTCTTGACGTTCTTAAATAGGTCTATCTTTAATGGGACCTTAATATCTGTCCTCTCATTGAAATTCTTTTCTAAGCTTTCTAAGTCTTTTTCGGTATATGCAGTTCCATTCCAAGTCCCAACGCTGAATATATCTTTGTTGACTTCGTACATCTTAGCCTTGAACTCCATTTTTACTTCCCCCTCTTAATATATAGGTAAACTAATGCACCTATAATCACAACTGCCAATACATAAGTCAGCCAATACGATTTTGCTACCTCTGTGTAGATGATTGCATAAGCCCAAAAATCGTTCATTTCCCAAACCCCCTTTTCAAGTCGTCCTTGCTCGGTACTTTATCTTGTTTCCCATTCCAATCGTCAACTTGTGTTATAGGAACTAACATAGACCTACAATTAAAGTGCAAGGGCGGTGTTATATTCGCGATAATAGGATTGTCCTTCTTATAGACCTTACCATTAAGCGAACGACACAAATCCGATGTTGCATCGTCCATTGTCGCATTGTATTCATATGCTACAATAAAGTCTTTAAGGTCATCGCTGTTATATTCAGTCATTCTTCCTTGATTATAAGCGTCAAATACGTTTGTTCTCACTATGGTCTGAACTCTCCCACCTATATCTTCAACCCTTGCTATTTCGCCGTTTGATTTCCTTTGCCAAGCACCAGCATCGTACTGTTCAAAATATTCTTCAAGATTATAAATAATGTCGTCCTGTGTCGCACCTGTTTTCATACCATCAAGCAACATCTGTTTAGCATCTCCGAGTATTCTGGTTTTTTCCTTATCGGTTACCTCAAATGCCTTGCTTTCCAAATATTTCAACGCCTCTTTTGGCGGCAACTTGCTTATTGATCCCGATTTATTAGCAAATTTCTCGCCTTTGAATTCGTCTTTTACGTTCTTCTGCCCTTGCTTAAATGATTTCCTTAGCATACCCTTAAACAAGATCCTCATTTCTCTGACATACTTCAACTGCATATTATTTACTGCCTTAAAGTCTTTATTTTCAACTATCTTATCCCCGATTATATCCATAATTAAACTATCTTTCATCTTAGTTGCAATCTTACCCACATCTATCGCTGACTCCATCTCCATCTCATTTGTTTCTCTTTCAATCTTCTTAAAGTCTATACGCTTCGTTGCCTTACTAAACTTTTCTTCAGTAGGCACACCCCTACCTGATGCTGGTCTGTCTTGCCTTCTCATATCTCCACCGCATTTCTCACACTTGATTTCCATACAGTGCTTATCCGATACCATTGTATGTCCACATTTAACACACTGGCAATTATACCCACCTGCTTCTTTAATAGGTTCTTCTTCTATCGGCTTTTTTTCAATCGGCTCTGCTGATGCTACTGGTTGTGGACCATTAGGCATAAAAGGA
>Ga0307928_10004269_pt1 | contig 10852 bp, 13 predicted proteins | sample AceLakmetagen232_FD_201815 | JGI IMG/M metagenome (GOLD analysis project Ga0307928, IMG submission 201815) | Saline water microbial communities from Ace Lake, Antarctica - #232 | ecosystem: Environmental > Aquatic > Non-marine Saline and Alkaline > Saline | place: Antarctica: Ace Lake...
AGATAAAACCTCTTGTTTCTTTGAATGGGAAAGTATTGCTTGGATATCAAATCAATCTTGGCAATGGAGGGATTTTTAATGTAGGTCCAGACATGGTGATTCATTTTAAACAAAATGCAAACCTAAGTTTATTCTGGGGTATTGGGAATGTAACTAAGATGAGATTGACAGCACAGGGTGAAGCTGCAGCATTAGAATATCAGAACGAATTTATAGTACGAAAGGCATCACCGTCTCTTGTTATTACCTCTGATGATTCAGGACAAAGCACAGATGATTACCAGCGTAAAATAGATATGTTAAGAAAGAAATATCAAGGCAAACAAAATGCAGGTAAGTTAATGTATCTTGAAGGTGATGGAATAAAGGCACAGACAATATCATTAAGTCAAAAGGATATGCAATTTCTTGAACAGAAAGAACATAACAGACAGACAACGATATCAATGTTCGGACAAAACCCTTTTGTTGTTGGTATACCTACAGGAGTAAACAGAGCCACAGCGATTATATTTAGAAATCAATATTTAGGTAATATGGTTAATACAACGCTGGTTGAGCAAGAGGCAGTTATTAATAAACAGCATGTATGGTTACATGATAGAAGCATAAAGCTTGTATTTGAAAAGTACACTACAGGAGATATGACAGATGTTGCTGCAGGTATTAAGAATGGAATATATTCACCGTCAAGAGGTGCGGAATTATTAGGAGAACCAAAAGACGAAACAGACGAAGCACAACTCAAGTACTTGCCTAGCAATCTTGTTCCTATGGGATATATCGCAACAGAACCAGAACCAACAGAAGCAGGAAAAGCCAAAGTATTAGAGATTAATTATGACGGTCAAGATTTATCAAACCCCAAAAATGTTGATGCTATTGTTGGATATTTCTTAACAGACCTACAAGAAAAAGGAATATTCAGACAAAAGAAATTTCAAGCTGGTTATATTAGAGCAGCATTGAAAAGTAGAAACACAGCAGAAGATAAATACTACCAAAAGATAGTAGGATTTTTCTTAGGACAAAAGAAAAGAATATTGAGAAAGTTTGACGATATGTTTGACGTTAAAGCGGATATAGCTGAGAACCCGACAATTATTGTAGGTGCATTGTTTGATGATAACTTAGAGACTAATGAGCTTATAAAGGATCTAAGGGGTTTGCATACATCTGCGGTACAAAGAGCAGTTGCAGACATTAATAAGCTGTCAGGAAACAATATCAACACAGAGACAAGCAATCCAGTTGTTAAGGCTACAATTGATAGATTAGGTCAAGACCTAAAGGGATTTAAAAATAATTCTGGGACATGGGTTAGCATTAACGGAAGCACAAAAAAAGATGTTGCAAGAATTATTACAAAAGGCGTAGACAATAATTTATCAATAAATGAGATCAGTGATAATATCTCTAATAAATTCGATCAATACTCAGGATATAGAGCAAGACGAATTGCAAGAACAGAATCAAGAGCAGCATGGGACGCATCTGCTTACGATTCATATAAAGAGCTAGACGTTGAGACAGTTGACGTTGTTGGTTGTGATTTTACAAGTGTTGAGGCTAGCTATGGCACACAAGATGAGATATATGGAGATTGTGGAAAAACCGGAATATCTATAACAGGAATGTTGAGCTTAGACTTTCACCCTAACCATATTGGGGTTATTGCTCCAAGTAAGGAGATATAAAATATGACTGCAGCTGAAAGAGTTAAAAAAATAGATGAGGCAATGAGGCATTTAATTAGAAAAGATGTTATTGAAAAAACATATGATCTATTATTAGACTTAAGGTCTGATATAGCAAAGGAGATTTAAAATGTCAAAAGAAATTAAAGAGTATGTTGAGAACGGAATAAGAATCCTTGAAGGTGAAAAGAAACTTGATATCTTAGATTTTAAGGTTGAAACAAAAAAAGATGATAAAGGTAAAGAAGCGACCTATATGTCCGGATATGCAAATACAAAGGGCAAGGCTGATGCATACGGAGATATACCAACAAACTACAAAGGGAAGCCAGTGTATGATGTTGTACGCATGGAAACAAACCCTGTAATGCTTTTAGATCATGAGAATAGTGCATCAAGAATCATGGGAAATTTTGTTAATCTTAAAGAAGATGATAAGGGGTTATTCTTCAAGGTAAGGCTTAAAGAATTAGACGAGTGCTTTGTTGATGAAGTTAAAGAGGCAGTATTTAACTTTAAGTCAGGGTATGCAAAAGCGTTAAGCATAGGAGGACGCTGGTTATTTCAAAATCAAGAGAAACCAAAACAATTGACTAAGGCAATTATACATGAGATATCGGGCGTGGGAGTAGGGGCAGACGGACACGCTTTAACAGATGCAGAAAAGATTAAGGCAATGGGTAATGCTGATAAGGATAAAAAAGATCTGGAATTAGTTGATAACCTAAAGAAAAAATACGGAACAAAACAAGTAGATGAAACATTAACCAAAATTAAGGAGATACGAGACAATGAATGAACTAATTAAAAAATTATTACTTGAAGAGAAGTCAGATGCAGAAATCGCAGCGGCAGTTTTAGAAGCTCATAAGGACGAACCTGTAGAAGCAATCAAAGATGCAATCATAGCGTCAAAGAAACTTGAAGAAGTTACAAAGGCTCTTGAAGCTAGCGAAAAAGTTGCGAAAGAGGCGAAAGATGCAAAAGATGCAGCAACAGACGAAGCAAAAAGGATAGATGTTCTATTGACAGAAAAATTGAAGTCAATAAAAATCAATTCTTTAGGTACACAGTTTGCAACTCCAAAAGAGTTAAAAGCTTTCAATCCAAGATCAGGAAAGTTTGATATTATTACTGAAAGTGTTTCAGAGGCATATGGAACTTTTAATTCAATGTTAAGTTGTTTAATGTGTTCTGATATTCAAAATGCAAAAGCAATATCTCTTGAAATAGATCAAGATAATCTTGCATATCAAAAAGAAATAGCATCATTTCAATTAAAGAAACTTGAGGATCTTAATATTAAAGCCGCTAACGATCCTTCTGTTTCAGATGCTGCTGCTCGTGGTGGATATGCAATACCTACAGAAGTTGACATGACAATTTTGCAGTTACTTTATGCTGAATCAGTTATGCTTGCAAATATGAACACAGATAACATTGTTTATCAATCAAAAATATATCCTTTGATGTATGGATTAACGGTTGCAGATATTACAGATCAAGATACAGCAGTTACAGAAGTTCAACCAACTTTTGTAAATCCAACAGTTGATATGAAAAGAGCAGGACTATTCACAAACATATCAAATACTTACATGAGACAAAAGGGTGCGGATCTTGTAAGAACTTTTACAGGTGGGACAGCATCTGCGTTTGCTTCATTTTTAGATTTACGTTTAGCGGTTGGTAGTGTTACAGGTAATTCTGATCTTGTAAATGGTATCGCATTTGATGCAAACACATCAACTCTTGCAGCAATTGTTTTAAATAACTTTGATGTTGATGATTTTTCAACAGTGTTAAATTCTATTAGTGAAAATGCAGATGGTGAAGTCGTAATGATTGGTAGTAGAAAAGTAGTAGATAAATTGGGACTTATGGAAAACTCTGCAGGAAATTATGTATTCCCACAATATATTAACGGTGGAAGCATAGCACCTCTTGGAACTCCATTAAAGAAAAACGCTAAGATTGGATCTGCTTTAGATATTGACGGTGGTGCAAGAACTGGTGGATCAGATGATTTACTACTTGCGTTTGCTAAACAATACGCTATAGCAGGAGTGAGTGGAGAAACAAGAATTGCTTTTTCTGAACATTGGAGATTCACTAATGATGTAATTACAATGAGAGCAATCAAAGAATATGGTTCAAAAGTATTAAGTGCAACAGGAACAGGTGGAATCGTAGCAGTAGCACAAGAATTAAATTAATAACGGTTGGGTTACCTTTGGGGAGGCTTAGTCCTCCCCTTAACCCTTTAATTAAGGAGGATTTAAGGTGGATTATAAAGTAATAGATGAAAAAGGCGTTGCATATTTAACTGATAGTCAAGAAGTTATTAGAATAAAAAAAGGCGGTCAATTGAGAGAGGCTACTATAAGTAAATTCCTTAGAGAAAGCGTTGTTAAAAGTCTTGTAGAGAAAAAAAGACTTGCACCAATGAAAGATGGAAAAGTTGTAGAGGTTGAAGATGAGGTCGATCCGTTGAATGATGATGTCGTAGAAACAAGCGAAGAAGAAAAGGCATTAATCGAAAAAGAAAATGAGGACCTTGAAGCAATGGAAAAAGATGAACTCGTAAAAGAAGCAATGAAAATAGGTGCAGGAAAAAAAGAACAGCTTAATAAAATGAAACCTAAAACTTTGGTAATGAGAATAAAAAATAAAAGATTAGAAATCTTAAGCGCAAAGTAATTAGAGGGCATACGCATTCTCTTTAATTACATAGGAGAAATTAACGTAATGAGAATAAGAAGGATAACAGGTTTATTAATATTGGTTTTAATGGTTGCTTTTATAGTGCCATGTTTTGCAGCAGACGATAATGAGTATAATGATTTTATTAGAATAGTTGTAGATGGTAAGATAGTGAAAGTTCCAATATCACCATTCTTTACACAAGACAGCGACTCTGATAAGATAAATACCATTTTCAAAAATAATGTAACAACGGGGACATTCACAGGTGCAAATACTGCAGGTATAGTCTTAAAAGGTTATTATCAATCAGGCGTAGGAATTGCGGCAAACTCAGAAGTAAATGGAGCAACAACAATTCTTTTGAATGATGCAACGCTAACAGGCGGTGCGAAATCTGCGATACATAGTTTTCATGTTCATGCAGATACTTCTACAACGCCAGACTTTGGATTAAGATTATTCGGAACTGTAACAGATGACTTGATTCAATTTGCAAGCGGTGGAGCAGCAGACGGGATTGACATGACGTTATCTACAATTACAGGGAATGATATTGTATTAAACGCTACGTCCACAGAATCAGTAATAAAAAAGGTTGTTGACGGTACAGGAACAGACGTAACTGCTGGAACAATTATTAAATCTTATATGAATGATGCTGATGTTGTGATTACTGGTGGAACTGCTGAATTTGTCGGACTTGCTGTCTATGGTAAACAACTTGCAGCAATGGCAGGTGGTGCAAAGAGTTCTTTGATATCTGCACATCAACATAGCGATTCAACGACTGATTTTGATAGAGGATTATCTTTGTTTGGTGATGTTACAAGTGCGTTATATGTATCAGGAGCAAATACTAATTTATTAGAAACTCCCGACACAGTAAGTGCAGGTTTTAGTACAGGAAGTTTAAAAGATTCTGGTGATTCAGATATTGCATGTGATGCATATTTAACTGTAGCAATTGCAGGAACGACTTATTATTTACCATTGTATAATACATTAAATTAAGAAAGGATTAAAGAACTATGAAAAAATTATCTTTATTTATTATAGCATTAATTCTAATTCCTTCTATTTGTTTTGCAGGCACAGCAAGATTACAGGACCTAACCCCTACTAGCATTACAGTAGGGGCAACGTCTACTCTTGTATTAGCTGCAGGTGATGATTATGAGGAAATAACTCTTGTGAATGATTCTGACGAAACTATATATATTTCAGTCGGGACAGCTGCAATAATGAACAAGGGTATTAGATTAAATGCTAATGGTGGCTTTAAAGTTTGGGACTATCCACAAATACCAACAGAAATAATTTATGCAATCTGCACAAGTGGATCAAAAAATTTAACTCTAACGTATGGGTATTAGGAGGGATATTATGAAAAGAATTATTTATGCTTTAATAGCAATATTATTAATACCCTCTTTATGCCTTGCTGGTTCAATGGGAAATCCATTAGATACGACAACATTAACAACAGGTGATTTAATAACATCTGCAATTAATAATATTCTTTATATAGATGGTGTTACATATGCTCAAACATCTGCAGGAATACAAGCAGCAGTTGACGCTTTGCCTTTGACTGGTGGAACGATAGTATTGCCAGCAGCAGAATACGAAATGTCAGAGAGTGGAGCTACAGGTTATTGCGTAAACATAAACAAAGCTGTTTATTTCAAAGGTGCTGGTGCTGGTTTTTCAAGTGGAGATAATAAAACAAAAATTACTAGGCTCAAACTAAAAGCTGGTGAAGATTGCGGAATGTTTAAATTTCAAGATAGTACAAATCATATATATTTTTCTGGTATTGAACAAATAGAATTTGAAGGAAATAAAGATAGTGTATCTACGTTTGCAGGAGATTTTATTTATTTTGATGATGTATCAGATGCTATTATCAGAGACAATATGTTTAGAAATATTGATATTGCAGGGAATGAAGGAATAATTTATTTTGATGAAGAATCTTGGGGAAACTGGGTATTATATAATGACTTTGAAGATAGCGGAAGCGCAACAGGTGTTTTATCAAAACGTAAAAGAACATGGGTTATAGGTAATCATTTTAGAGCTGTAGATTTAGGTATTAGATTTACAGGTGTTGGAAGTTCAACACAAGCTGGTGGTTGGATTATGCATAATGACTTTGAAGAGGTTAACACAAAGGCTATTCATTTATCAGGTACAACAGCGTATGTAAAAATAGATAGTAATTATGCTATGGATTGTGGAGGTAGTGGTACTTATTCAATGATATATTTGACAGCTACAGTAAATCATATTGACATTACAAACAATACTATTGTCTCAGGAGCTAGTCAAGATTATGGAGTTGAATTAGCGTCTGCTGATAATAATTATATAAATATGATTAATAATGATTTTAGTGTAGCGTCAACGCCTTATCAAATAAATGCTAGTGCAAATGCTAATGGCGTAATAGTTGATATTCCTGCTGATGGTAAAATTGCCTTTAGAGAGAATACAGCATTGCAGATTAATAGTGCTGGTGATGATAAAAATATAAGCATAGAACATAATGACACAGACGGAGTTATTACAACAAGCTCTGGTGATATAGTATTAACTCCTGAGACTGGAAGTAACGTTACTGTAAGTGGCTCAACTTCTGCTATAACATCAAGTAATGCAGCTTTAACTATAACAGCAGCTACTAGTATAACATTAGAAACTACTGATATTATAACGGATTCAGTAAGTACAAGACCTGTTTCTATTGTTCTTGCAGATGATGCAACAACAACATTACCAACTTCTACAACTGGTATTCTTAATATATTTGCAGAAGGGGATAATGATGCAGGAATATTCTTTATACAAGATGATGGAACGTCAACATTATCTCTTACATTGGCTGGTTCAGTAGCAAGTACTGATAGTGATGGAGATTTATGTGTAATAACTGGAGCTGATCCAGTAGTAATTAAAAATCGTTTAGGTAGTGAAAAAACAATAGTTTATATTTATGCGCCATATAAATAGGAGATAATATGAAGAAAATAATACTAATAACATTGTTGTTTATATTAATATGTTTACCAGCACAAGCAAAATTGACTTATCTAAATGATTTTAGGGATGGTAGTATTACGGCAGATTATAGCTTAGGAAGTAATGCTGGAACTTTTACAAGGGATAATAAGGCTTGTACATATATAGATAAATACGGAACAATGCAGGTGGTGACAACAGCTAATATTCCACGTTACACATATTCATCATACAACGAGACAGGGTTAGTTTCTACTCTCGGTGTTTATGTAGAGCCTAGTGCGACTAATTTGTGGTTATATTCTATGGACATGACTAATGCTATAACGTCAGATAGCAACATATCAATTACAGATAATAATACCATTTCGCCTGATGGAACAAACAATGCAGATAAAATTACATGTACTGGTGCTGGTGGGTATGGTAGGCAAACTATTACGGTCGTGCCAGAAACAGACTATATTTTTAGTTTTTTTGTTAAAAATATATCTCAATCAACACCAGCTTATAGAATATATGATATTACTAATGGTGATTGGGTGATAGAATCAACAACATATACAGCATACACAGAAAAATGGATTAGAGTAAATTTACCATTTACCACTCCTACTGATTGTGTTTCTATATATTGTTTTAATGCTACAGCTATGAATTTAAATGAAGAAATATATATATGGGGTTGTCAACTCGAAGCAGGCTCACACGCAACATCATTCATCCCAACAGTCGCAGCAGCTATAACACGTGGAGCAGAAGTATTAAAAGCTCCTACGTTAGGGAATAGGAGTGCTGGGGAAGAAAGTTGTATTGTTAAGTGTTATCCGAATTATGCAGAAGATACAGATGGTGACAAGTATCTTACGGATACAGATACTAAGATTAGATTATTTCAGATAAGAAGTGGCAGGGATGATGCTATCGTCTATGCTAATCTTAGTGATTCATTTGCAAGTTCTGCGAGTGACATAATAAATACTTCATGGACAGCTTTCCAACCAATAACATTAGGTTATAATATTCAGCATTCTTCTCCTTATGTTGCAGGATTCTATCAAGGATTAGCAGATGGAACAAATGACACGACAGATGATTTTACTAATAATAATTATGGGACTTATTTTTATGTTGGAAGTAGAAGTGCAGGAGATAAGCAATTCTCAGGAATAATACAATCAATAGCATTCTTTGATGAAGTGCTGACAGATGCAGAACATTTATTTTATTACAATAATGATGTAAGCGTACTTAAAATACAAGGTGTAGAATTACAAGGATTAGCAGCATGATAAAAGTATATGCAAATTTTAAAAAGTTTATAAGTGATAATAATATTCTGGATATTAGACGGAATAAGCAACTATTAAAAGCAAAGGATATCTTTAAGAAAATAGAAATAATATCTAAATATGAGGCATTAAAAGAAATGGCAAGTCCTAAAACGTATGATTATTTTAATTCAATAATAGTTATGAGGTGATTAGATGGGAAACATAGTAACGAATACAGAAGTTTTTGACTTCATGGGAACACCAACAGATGTTAGAACTCAACAAGGAGATGCAATAACAGCATTGATAACAAAGTTGCAAGATGATCTTGAAAGAGAATTTGGAAGAAAGATAACAGCAAATACTATCACTGACTTATTACTTCAAGACGGTCTTAATTGTGAGATTTTTGATGATAGCCTTTATCTAAAGAGTGAGTTTAGAGATATGTATGAGATATCAGAGATCATTGAAACAGGGACAACCTTGACAGCCTCAACAGGATATAGTGATGGTGGCGATTATTACCTTGATATTAGAAAGGGCGTAATAATAAAGATAGACGATAACTGGTCCTTAGAAGCTCTTGCAATTAAGTTGACAGGAAAGTATGGACTATTAAATAAAAGCGATAATTCAGTGCTTGAAGGGGTTAAGACAATCTTAATTCAATCGGTTGCAGCCAAGTCTGGCTTATGGAAAAATGCAGTACAGACAGAAGACGGAGCAATCGAAACAATAAGGACAAAAATTCCTACAGATGTTGCAGATATGAAAAAGAAATATATAAATAAGGATCTATAAAATGGCAGTATCAGTTAAAGGACAAAAAGAACTTGAAAAATATATCAAAAAAATGTCTGATCCTGAGAAAGTTTTTGATGATGATGTAAAAAAGATTGCGAAAAGATCGTTAAGAAGTTATAAAAAAACAACTCCCAAAGATACTGGAAACACATCGACAGGGTGGCTTTTTGGAAAATTGGGTAAGTCAATTTATTTACTTTCAAATGATGTTGTTACAAAAAAAAGCAAAAGAAAACGCATGAGATATAATATTGTAAGACTGCTTGATGAAGGACATATTATTTATCCTACAAGCAGAAGAAAAAAAGGATTAAAATATTTAGATAAAATAGAAAAAGCTGCAAGCAATATGTTAGCTAGGTTAATGCTTGCAAGAATAGCGAGGACATAAGATGGGCGTAATGGTAAGTTTATTAGATGAAGTAAGAAACAGATTGCAAACAGCAATAGGAGCAGGGAAAGACCTTGAAGGTATTAAAAGGGTTTTAGTTGGTAGCCATGAAGAAGCAAGAAGGCTGAATGATTATCCGGTAATAAATATAACACTTGCAGGAGGCGAAGAACTACCAACAGCTACAAGAAAATATGTTAATAAAATGCAAATAGAAGTTAAATTAATTACTAATAAGCTTGCATATAAAGACGGAGATTTAAACAATAATTTATTATTCAATACAACATCAGAGACAGGAGCATTATATTTATTTGAAAAAATGTTAAATGTTTTAGATAAGAATACATCAGATGAGCTTGATTTTGATTTTGCTACATCATCAAACAATCTAAGATTATTTAATTACGATATAGAAACAATAAACAGCGTTTATGAATTTACATTAATTATAGATATTGAAACGGAAGAATTTCAAGGAGGTTCAAGATGAAAGATAAGCTAATAAAAGTTCAGTACAAAGGTTCAGTTCCTATGTATATATTGTGCAAAAGTTCTAAAGGATGGATGACAATAAAAAAAGGGGACGAATTAGAATTGACACAAAAAGAAATAGTCGAATTTGCAAACTTAAAATTAATTAAAGTTAAAAATATAAAAGGGAGGAAATAATATTATGGGAGAAATGGGACTAGGAGCAGATAGTTATTTACGAGTACAAAAAGAAACTACTTATGGAACAGGTGTAACTGGGGCAATGACTTTGCTTCCAGTAAAAGAAGGAACGGACCTAATCCATAACGTACAAAATATTGAGAATGCTAATTTAATATCAAGCAGAACAAAACAAGCTCCTGACTTGGGAAGAAAAGTATCAAGCGGATCAATTATTATGGATATGCACCCTTCTTTAATGGGTACATTATTTAATTTTATCTTTGGTGCTGCTTCAAGTG
>Ga0307928_10004271_pt1 | contig 10851 bp, 10 predicted proteins | sample AceLakmetagen232_FD_201815 | JGI IMG/M metagenome (GOLD analysis project Ga0307928, IMG submission 201815) | Saline water microbial communities from Ace Lake, Antarctica - #232 | ecosystem: Environmental > Aquatic > Non-marine Saline and Alkaline > Saline | place: Antarctica: Ace Lake...
ATATTACCAACAGAGCCAAAACATGATGAAGATTTATTAGGTTATTGTAATGCAAGTGATACAGATGGCGACAGTTTAACTTATGATTATGAATGGTTTAAAGATGGAGTATCTTATAGTAGTGGGAGTGAAAGTTTAGGTGGATATGACCCTATTACATCAGGAACTGCTTTTGAATTTGATACGGTTTATTCATCTTACAATTCATTAATTCAAATAGATGATACTCATTATTTAAATACTTATACTGGTGTTGATGATGATGGTTATGCTGTTGTATTAACTGTTGATGGAACAACAATTACAAAAGAAGGTACTGCTTTAGAATTTGATACATTACTAGGAATGGATAATTCTTTAACTCAAATAAATTCCACACATTTTTTAAATGTTTATAAAGGTGTTTCATCAGGTTATTTTGGTTCAGCTGTCGTTTTAGCTGTAGATGATACTACTATTACAAAAGGTACTAAATTGGAATTTAATGCTGGGGTTACAACAGATATTTCAACAGTCCAAATTAATTCAACTCATTTTTTAAGTACTTATGCAGGTTTAGATGTTGATGGTTATGCTGTCGTTTTAGCTGTAGATGGTACTACTGTTACAGCAGGAACTGCTTTAGAATTTGATACAATTCAAGGAAATGTCAATTCATTAGTTAAGATTAATGATACTCATTTTTTAAATATTTATAGAGGTAGTGGTTCTGATGGTTATGCTGTTGTTCTAACTGTTGACGGTACTACTATTACAAAAGGTACAGCTTTAGAATTTTTACCTGCTGGTTATCTTGTAGAACCAAGTATAGTTAAAATAAATGATACGCATTTCATAAGTACTTATGATGATTATAATGTTGGTGCATATACTATTATTTTTACTGTTAGTAATACTACAGTTACAGCTTCAACACCATTAGAACTTAATACTGGTAATGGTAGATATCATTCTTTAACTCAAATAGATGATACTCATTATTTAAATACTTATGCTGGTGCAGATTATGATGGTTATGCTGTTGTTTTAACTGTTGACGGTACTACTATTACAAAAGGTACAGCTTTAGAATTTGATACATTACAAGGAAAATATAATTCATTAGTAAAAATTGATAATACACATTATCTTAATACTTATCAAGGACTAGATTCAAATGGTTATGCTGTTGTTTTATCATTACCAGGATTATCAGAATCAACCGAATACTTAATAGATACATTACCTTCATCAGCAACATCGTTAGGTGAAGATTGGATATTTGAATGTACTGCTAATGACGGAACAACAGATTCAGCAGCATTAAATTCATCTGAAGTTACTATAGTTAATAGTTGTACATGCCCCGGATTAGCAACTAATTGGGAAATTGATTTGAGTGATGGATGTGAAATAACAACTAACTGTGATTTGTCTACTGGCGAGGTTACTTTTATAAATGAAGGTACTGTGTTTTTTAATGCAACATTAATAACTAATAAAATGTCTTTTAAAGATTCTGTTGGTGTTGTAGAAAAATATAACCTCGGAAGTAACTTTATAGGTTCAATTGGTTGATTTTTTCTTATAAAAAAGAAATATTTATATATTAGATAGATAATATAAAAGTTAGTATAAAACATTTTATAAGATTTTATGATGTTTTATAGTATTTAATATCAATATTATATTATTTATTGATTTGATTTAAACTATACTATTTTTGGCTAGGTTTTTTTTAGCTTTATGGATTAATAAAATTGAAGGTATATAAATGAAAAATAAAAAGATTTTGGGAATGCCGTTTGCAGTCTTCTTGATTGGGTTAGTAATTATTGGTGGGGCAAGCGCAATGTTAGCTGGATATTTATCTAATACTGCAACAATGAATGTAGAGGTTGAAAGTCCAATGAGTATTCAGTTTGCAGATGTGGATTATGATAGTTATGCAGATACTCCTGTTGGTGCAATTAACGCTGTTGCCGCTGTGCTTGAAGAAGCGTGGGAAGATGATTTGAATGTTCCGTCTACGACAGGTTTAGGTAAGGTAGAATTGGGTGTTAAATTAGAAGTTGCCGATTCTGTAGATGAAAATATTGAAGATAAAACTTTAGCAGTAACTTTAAACAATAGTAGAAATGATGTAACTTGTGCGGATTTATCTAGTTTGACTTTTATTGATGTTGGAGTTTCTGAAGGACATGCTGGATATCAAGAAGTGCAAGAACTTGCTGGTATGGGATTATGTGAAGAGGTTGCTGGAACTGCGGTTTATAGTATTCCAATTAATTCATTAGCTCCTGGAGAAGCATATAAATATCCTGTTACTATGACTTTTGCTAATGTTGTACCAGATGTTTATACTGCAAATGCAATTTTACTTGATGCAACTGTAGAGTAAGTAATTTATTTATTTTTTTTTCTTTTCTTTTCTTTTTTTTTCTATATAAAACACGAGGATAAATACATGAAAAATATATTATTAGTTATGGCAATATTATTGTTATCTATAAATGTTGTTAATGCTGAATCTTTAGGAAATACAAGAACTATATATACTTTTGAAGAGTGTGATGAACTTAGAGTCGATGTTGAAGCAAGTTATCCAATTGATGATAATGAATATGCATTTATTGGATGTGATGAAATATCTGAAGATTCATGGTATTGTGATTGTTGGAATGATTATAATTTAATATTAACAACTGATTTAAGAACAAAGAACAATTATACAGTTATCATGACTTATAATTATAGTACTACCGTAGATGCTGTTGTTAGGCATAGCGGAGGAAATAGTAATATAATTTATATTCCTACTGTTAATATAGATGAAAGCATTTTAATTTATTTGAGAAGTTCAACGTTAAAATATTTCTATTTGAATAAAAGTAAACATTCAGTTAAATTTATTGAACAGGCTGGAGATGAATATAAATTCCTTATACATTCTAATCCGGTTTCTTTTAATCTTAAAGTTAATGAATCTAAGATTTTAGATATTGACGGTAGTAAACTCAATGCTTCGTTAATTAAAGTTAACGGTGCGAATAAAGTATTAGATTTAGTTTTATTAACTGACGCACAAGGCGTATATATAGAGGATGAACCATCTATAGCTGAAACGATAATTGATATAAAAAAAAATGAATCTGGAAATGAAACATTTGTGGAGAAGGGTGAAAGTGAGTTTGGTAATGATAATAACACTTATACTGATATTGCTTTTAATGACAATGATGTTGTTCTCGATGATAAAGATGATGTTATAGAAAATATAACACCGTTAGATTATAATGTAACTGAATCTGATAATACTAGTATTTATCTTTGGGGTTATTTCTGGTTTATAATAATTTCAATAGGTTTTATGATATTTTTGTTTTTTAAAAATCCAATATATAAATAGATATAATAAACTAATGAACAATTTAAAATATGGAGAACGGTGATTGGTATGACGATTCGGAAGAAGAAGAGTTTTCTAATTTCGAAGATGATTCTAAGATACTGATGTTAAGAGACTGGCAAAGACGTGCCAAAGATTTTTTTTTTGAAAGTAAAGGTAATTGTATTTTTGAGGCTAGTACCGGTGTCGGGAAGTCTATGATAAGTGTCGATATAATATCAGAGTTATTGGATAAAGAACCGAATTTGAGAATTTTGATAGTTGTGCCTAAAAATATAATCTTAGAAACTGGTTGGTATAAAGAGCTTACGGATTATGGAATACCAATTCAGAAAATCGGAGTGTATTATGGTGAAGTTAAAGAATATGCACAAATAACGTTGACTAATATGCAAAGTATAAATAAAATACCGTTAGAGCTTTTTGATATGTTAGTTGCGGACGAGTGTCATAACTACGGAACTGAAAAGGGACTTAAGTTTTTAGGATATCCATATAGATATAGATTAGGGCTTACTGCGACTTTAAAACGTATGGATAATAAACATTTCGATATACTTAAAATATTTGATTATAATGTATTTCAATATAAACCAGATGAAGCGTTATCAGACGGTGTATTGAATCCATTTGACTTCGAGAATATAGGAGTTATGATGGACGACCAGTCGATGAATATTTATAATGATTTGACACAACAATTAACGTCTATATTTAAAAGTAACGGTAGTTATGAAAAAATAATCCGGTCGACAACTCCTATTAAATTTAAGATGTTGTCTATTATAAATGAACGAAAGGCGTTAGTTAATAATTATCATGAAAAATTCAATATTGCTAGAGATATAATTAAAAAACATCGTGATAATAAAGTTATTGTGTTTAATCAATATAATAATCAAACTTCTAAATTGTATTGGTATCTGCTTGATGATTCGATTGACTGTAGGATTATTCATAGTGGAATTGATAAAGTTACAAGAGAACAAGCGTTAATAGATTTTAAAAATAATAAATTTAATGTATTACTTACTTCTAAAGTACTTGACGAAGGATATAATCTACCTAAATTAGATGTAGCGATTATTATGGCTGGTGATTCTACAGATAAACAGACGATTCAGAGAATGGGTAGAGTTCTAAGGAAAAAGAAAGGCGGGAAAAGTAAACTATATCAGATATTCTGTCTTCAAACATTAGAGGCTAGAAATGCAGAAGAACGTGCGAAGATTTTTAAACGGCTTTCTTCTGATTATTTAGAATATGAATATATTGCTAAAGAATATAAAGATGAAGAAGATGTTGATATAGCTTAACGTATATTAATTGTTAATTGGTTGATAAATAAACGAAAACTTTATATATAGGTATATATATAATAACATATATGCGGTATGTGGGGTTTAACTTGGACGAAGAACGAATTGAAAAGTTAAAGATTATTTCTTTTATAACTAAAAAAAATCGTACTGAATTAATTAAAGAAGGGATAGATATTATTATAGAAGAATATTCCGATAGCTTCAGTAAATTTCAAGATTATATAAAAACCTTAGATAATAAATAATGTTAGTTATATATAATGGCGAAGAAGTTAAAAGGTTTAGGTTTTGGTAAGCGTAGACTTATTGCAGAAATTATTTCTAAAGAATGGGATATAACAGACCCATATGAAAAAAAGCTAGGATTGAATGATGTTCTTTATATTATTCAAGAAATGGATAATGATGAAGGTAAAGCATATTTAGAAGGGTCCACTAATCTAAATAAGGGCTTTAGTATATTTAAAAAATTCGCGAATTTATTATTGACTAGAAATATTGCTAATTATGATAGCATGGTTTTAATGACATCTGAAAAAGGATGTTTAACAGATGATACTTTATTAATGGTTCCGAGAGAAAGCGACATGCGGCCGGAACATATACCATTAAAACAACTTATAGATAAAGGACCGATTAATGTTTATTCTTTTAATAAAGTTACCGAAAAGGTAGAGATTAAAAGCTGTGACGGTGTTGAGTTTGCTAAATATGATGAGATATATGAATTAACTTTTGATAAAGGACATACAATTAAATGTACAGGAAATCATCCGTTTATGATAAAGGACGGGTCTTATATCGAAGCGCGTAATTTACATTATAGTCATGAAGTGCGTTATGAAACAGAAACATATACCAAAACAGAACGGATACATGATATTAAGTATATCGGGAAACAAAATGTATATGACGTTGTAAATGTAAAAGATAATCATAATTTTATAGCTAATGGATTTGTTGTGTCTAATACCGGTAAAAGCTCCGCCGCGATTATGCTTGCAAGAGCATGGTGTCAGCTTATCGGAATTAGATTCGACCCGAAAAGACATTTGGCATATAACAATAAAGATGTTATGAATAAAATCGATATGTTAAATAAATTTGAACCGTTGGTTTGTGACGAGGCGGTTAGGTTTGCATCGTCTGCCGATTGGAATAAAGCTGATTCTAAAGAGCTGCGGAAAAAGCTTGCCGAAGTTAGAACTAAACATTTGTTGTTTATATTATGTTTTCCACTTAAAATTTATAAGATGGAAAAAAACTATCTTGAATCTTTTGTTAATTATTGGTGTCTTACCGGAGATACACAAATAACAGTTCGTAATAAGAATGGGAATATAAAATATATTCCTATTAAAAATGTTAATGATGAAGTTGAAGAGGTGTTATCATATAATGTTAATAAAAACATATATGAATTTAAAAAATATAAAGAGACTATTCTTGTTAAAAAAAACGCAGAAGTTTTTAAGTTAACGTTGAATAATAATCTCAATATTAAATGTACAGACGATCATCCGTTTTTAACGCAACGGGGCTGGGTTAGATTGAAGGAATTAAAGCTTTCTGATTATGTAGAAGTTAAAACTAAAAAATATAAATATTCCAATGACGGATTTTCGTCAGAAGAACAAATTAAAATAAAAAACATAACGAAATTAAAAAAGCATGAAGATGTATATGATATTATCGGCGTAGAAGATAATAATAACTTTGTCGCTAATAATATGGTAGTTCATAATTGCGATTTATTTGGACGAGGGATTGGTGCAATTTATGTTAAAGATAGAAATCCTGTGAATGATTCTTGGAGGATGAAGGATTTTAAAAATGTTGGTTCTTATACAGAGTTTACTAGACTTTCAGAAGTTGAAAAAAAATTAAAAAAACATCCTAATTTCTGGCAAATTATAAAATTTCCTAAACCTCCGGAATGGTTATATACTAAATATTTAGCTGTAAGGGAAAAGAATGTATATGATAATGATATGGTGCGTGAAATGGTTACTACGACCGATATTCATAAATCGTTATTGTTATTAGCGTTACAGGATATAATGATGAATGATACAACGATTAATATGAATCGTATAGCGTTACATATAAAGAATAAATATGATATTTTAATTTCAAAGAAAAATATCATGTCGTTATTATCAGATGCTAAACAATTAGTTACAACTATAAGAGAAGAGAAGGTAACTTCGAATGAAAAGTAGAGAAGATGCTATACGAGAAGTTATTTATGATGATGATAACATTATAGCATTAATAAAACATGCTCCACAAACATATAACAGTATATTAAAGGAGTTTTATCAATGTGGTACATTTCAAGTTGTATTGCGGCGTAGGATTTCGCGGATATTTAAAAATGATAAAATATGGAAAATGCGAATACCTGGTACACGCTTTGGTGTTGTTTTGTTTTGTACACCTGAGCATGATTATAAAATGATTGCATATGATGGACTTGGCAAAACACGAGTGTTTTATATGTATGAATTCGCTGAAGATGATAGAGATATTATAGTAGAGCATTATTGGGAACTGGAAGGAAACAATTGGAATAAATGGACATATCATAATGAATTATTGAAAATCCCTAAAATTGGTGATAGAAATACTGTGGTGAGAATATGGGATTAGATGAAGTTGAAGCGTTAACTTTAGCTAGGAAAATTGCGATATTTAATAGTGAAGTTATTTATAATATAAAGAATAGTTTAATGCTTATGACAAGCACACTTGAAAAAGAGATGAACGGTGGAAGGGAAAAATTTAGAATTATTATCCAAGCGCGATATCCAAAAGCTGATGCAGAAAGATTACTCGCAACAACAATCAATAATCAAAATCATGATTTATTAAAAATTGATGTTGAACTTATAAAAGAGATGTTATTAGAGGTAAAAAATGAATCTGGGGACTAATTTATTTATAGCATATTTGATACATTTTATATTAATGTATATTACGTTGATTTTTAATAAAGACAAACGAATAGCTCATCAACAAGTTCGAAGTAGATTAGATATTCTACGAATGATAGCTATAAAAACTGACGAAGAACAGAAGGAGTTTATTGATTTAAAATTTCCTAAAACTGCGCCATTTAAATGGACATTTATAAATGTTGGATTAGTAGTATTTAAAATATTTAGTATAGTTTGTGCGTTCATATTTACACGTTATTTATGGAGAACATATATAGGTATTGAGTTACCATTATGGTTGGTTATGATAATTATGATTATATTACCTATGTTTATTAATAAAATATTAAAAAAATACAATTTACATCAAGATGATTTATCGGTGTTTTTTGGAGGTAAAGTAAAATGACAGTAATATTTCATGTTGGGAGAAGAATCCCTAAAAGTTGGTATAAACGACTCGGAGGAAGAGTTAAAGGGTTAATGACATTTCAAGAAAATCTATGGCAGATTGTACAAGGAAGTTTAAAGAAAGCTAAGAAAAAAGCCGATGGATATGACGGTATTACTTTTAATCTGACTAGTGAAACTGAAAGTGAAGATTTACATTATCAGATTGAATGGCGGAAAGTGATAATTCGGTCTACGCCTGAAATGGAAGAAGAAGAATATAATGAAATATTGAATATGTATACAAAACTCGGTAAAAAATTCAAAAAAGATTTTGCAATGGATGATAAATTAGCTAAACATTTTAAAAGTAAATTATTAACACCTATGCAAATAGAAGATGCATATGCTAAAGGGTATGGTGCAATGTCTAATAATAATATTGCAAATAAAATGTTGGAGATGGGAATATTAACACATGTTGAATGGAATAAAGATTTTGATGTACGACAAGAAGAATTTTACATGTAATAAAAAATATATATATAAACCAGTAGCCATATTGTCTTTAATGTAAATAACATTAGTGGTTAATATGGCTAAATCAAATTATAAAATAGGGAAATTTTCTGGGGCTGCAAAAACTAGCCTTCAAAGTAATTTACGACTTAATAAACTTTCTAAAATTCAAAATAAAGAAATAGAACAATTAACAAAAAAAGAAAATGCGTTATTGAAATCAAAGACCGCATTTAAAGCTCAAAAAAACGCATATAATAAAATCGGTAGAGTAAACAATAAAAATTATAATATTAAACAGCGTGCTTATCAATCATTGTCTAATTCTAATAATATAAATTCATTTGATAATTTAGGTGTCGCTATAAATACATCAAATGAGATTTCTGTTAAAGATATGATAAACAAAAAATCGTCAACTGGTGTTTTATCTCAGCGTGATGTGTCGTCTGCATTAGGTGGCTTTATATCTAAGCTTAAAAATACATCTGGAATTATAGATGTCAATGTTTTAAAAAATAATAATAAAATTACAGGGGTTGATATAAAGAAAGACTTTCAAAAAACTAAATTTAATTTTAACCCTAATAAATTAACGTTTTCTACTAAAGGTTGGGATTTAGATATTCCTGATAATTATATTAAAAAAAGCGATATACATTATGTTGCACCGTCAAAAAAATATACAGATTATGCTAAATATAGAAATGATAGAAGTACAAATAAAAATTATAATACCTATAATCCTGTAGAGGTTTTTTTAAATGGCGGTGGTAATAAATTATCAAAGGTTATAAAAAAACAAGTATATGAAAAATCATATAAAAATACTGAGGATGGAGATAAATATAGAAATATAAAAGATTATGATGTGTTTGTTTCGGGAATAAAAGATTATTCCGATACTGGAATTGTGAATAGAGAACGTGTATGGAGTGATTATGCAACATCGTATAAACATGAAGACCGTGGCAGAGATAATGAAGAAGAAGAAGAAAAACGTGAAGTTTATTTAAAATCTGATATTTCATATAACCCAACCGGATATAAGAAAAGTTCTAAACAATGGGATAACTATATAGCGCGTGAAAAAGAAAATAAACGTGGTAGATATGAACAAGACCTTGAAGAACAAGGGAAGATATTTCTTAAATCAAATGAAGAATATAACGATGTTGGGCAATTATTAAGACAACAACGATATGATGACTATATAGCGCAACGAGAACAGGAATTTAGTAATATTGAAAATGAAGAAGATACTAAAAGAAATACATATTTAGAAAATGATACTTTTTTCGATAATGGTAAAAAAATAGTTTCGTATAGTTATAATGATTATTTATCTGCGGTTGATAGTGGAAGTCGACAAGATGCTATACGACAAAATGAAAGAGGAGTGTATGTTCCAATTGGCAGTGTAAGAACCGTGAATAAAAACATAAATGCATATAAGGATAAATATGGTAATAGTATGTATTCATATGACTCAAATGGTAATATAGTTTTAAATACTATTAAGACCAGAAAAAGTGACGAAGATTATGATGTTGGGCTACGTAGTATTACTTTCTATGACCCTGTTTCTGAAAATATTACAAATACAGAGAGATTTTGGTGAATATAAAAGATGGTAAAAAAAGTAAGTCTAAGTAATAGTAGACGACAATCGTCAGCTCCTATTATGTTGAACAATGTAAATGTGTCACGTTCTTCTTCGGAAGATGAAGAGAAATATCAAACATCTGCTAATAAAGTATCAAATAATTTTCTACAATCTATTAATAGACAACCTTCGTCAAATACATCTTATCAAACAACTGAACCTATTATCTGGAACAATGTGAATGTATCGAAGTCTTCACAGCAAATTAAAAACGATATTCAGAAAAAAGTATATCAATCAAGAGAGCCCTCTAAGCCTGTTAATTTTATTCCCTCTTCTTATTATGCAACTTCATCAGAGAAATATGGCAATGTAGATTCAACTGGTAACGTTGTTAATTCACCAGAACAAATTGCTAATGCAATCAAATCTAATAGAAGTGCCGTGCTATTAGCAAACGCAAAACAACGAGAACTTGAAATAAAAAACAACGTAAATAAACGTGCAACTGCGATTCAACGAGAACAGGAGATGAACAAAAACAAATATGAATCTCAATTCCGTATGCAAAATGAACCGTTAGTTTCGTCAAGAGAAAAATTACAGACTGAGGTGCCTATAATCCGACAGTCAATAGAACGAAGTATTATTGATAAAGACCCGTCAGAATTATTTTATAATAGAAAT
>Ga0307928_10004272_pt1 | contig 10849 bp, 20 predicted proteins | sample AceLakmetagen232_FD_201815 | JGI IMG/M metagenome (GOLD analysis project Ga0307928, IMG submission 201815) | Saline water microbial communities from Ace Lake, Antarctica - #232 | ecosystem: Environmental > Aquatic > Non-marine Saline and Alkaline > Saline | place: Antarctica: Ace Lake...
TACCCGAATGAGGGATATCCTCATTGAGCTGGGGTGGCCGACAGCTCTTTCCACCATAGCAGATGGCAAGGTTTATGTCGCTGAGTTTGTGCCTCCTATTGGAGGGGCATCAGCTCTGGAGCATATCCTAGACGTAGCCGAAGCAGAGAGTGGACTCTGCTTCATCGGTGGAGATGGGAAGATAGTGTTTCAAGACAGGGATGCACGATTTAATACCCCCTACGTTACGCCACAAGCAACCTTTGACGATGTCGCTGAAATGAGGTATCCCGATATCTTACTGATAGACGATGATACCTTCATCTTCAATCAGGCGAGAATTAAAGCCGGTGACACGGAAATGGTCTACGAAGATACCGATTATCAGTCAGGTGCCTTCCACGGTGTGGGGCTGAGAGTGATATCCAGACCGGACTCAGCAATCGCCTACGTCAATGACGCTTGGAGCCAAGCTCTCGTTCTGGTAACCAAGTATAAGGCCTCAACGATGCGGTGTGAATCAATCACGATACACAGCGAGCGGGACTCGTTTATCATGTTTCCATATGTCCTGTCGTTTGATCTGTCTACCAGGATACTCCTTAAATTAAATGCGGCCCCGAATACCGCAATGATTGACCGAAGCTATCATATAGAATCCATAGAGCATCACTTTAATCCGAATGATCTTTGGCAAACAAAGTGGCAGTTGTGGAAACCAACCTATACCCGAGTAATAACCGCAGAGCATACCGGTTACTGGGACAGCTCTACCACCAGCTACACTCTCGCCCAGCAAGCAGTATCGGCCTCAGTGTTTGAAGACACCGCTTTCCTTTCGGTTGGACAGGAAAAGATACTCGTTATATATGGTGTCCAGCGAGGCTTTGTCTCGTTCGATACTTCCGTTATAGGCACCGATGCTTATATCAACTCTGCCAAGGTAGCGTTTGAACTATATCCCACGGATACAGGGATGGGGCGATATGAGATAGAACGGCTACTTGGCTTGCATCTGGTGACAGCTGGAGCGATTGACTCCCCCCTGCAAGCGACTGATTTCGGAACGATTCTGGCATATACTACGAACCTTGGCGCAGTGTCAGTCGGTATCGGACAAGTCAATCAGGTGGTGATAGAGATAGACCTCAATGCGGCTGGCATCGCTTCAATCGTTCAGGATGGAACGACCACTTTTTGCATCCGAAGCTCCCGTGATATCTTGGCTTCTCCCCCGTCCGGACAGGAACGGCTGTCTATGCAGGGACTGATTGGCACACTATCCCCGAAACTGGTCGTGGAGCTACGACCTCCGGAGGACGCATAATGCCTAGCCTTGATTACCTTATTCACAAGATACAGAACAGATATACTGCTCACCGACACATCGGCGGCGAGGGCGCCGTAATCCCGGCGTGGACGCTACTTTCTACCCCGACCGATGTAACCGGTTCGTACACCGTTCGCACTGACGATATGCTGATAGCCTGCTCTGGGACGTTTGAATTGGCTCTCCCAGCAGTAACCGATGGAAAACGGTACATTATCAAGAATATCGGAACGGGAGTTATCACGCTTCTGCCAGATGGCTCGGAGACTATTGACGGCGCGGTAACCTTGCAATTAATACTCCAATATGATTACGTTAGTATAGTTGGTAGTGATGAATGGCTCATCGTTGGAGGTGCTAACGTGCAACTAACCGAGGTCCTGGAGGTTGGATTACAGGGGCAAACAGACCTGCTCAACCAGATACTCGTCGAGGAGAAAAAGCAGACTCTCCATCTATCCGAAGGTTCAGGGACTATTATTACTGATGATGAGGTGACCGGCGATGCCCTGGCCGATTAAGTACATCAGCAAGGATGGCGTGGAAAAGTCCTTTGATGAGCTGTTCAAATTCAGCGAGCGCACTGGCGGCCTCATAACCCTCGGCCTTGCTGAGTCAGAGGTTCATCAAGGTTCTTCCTTTACTGGGAGCAATGTCCAGAATGTCAATACCACCACCTTCAAATGGCAGTTTGAAGCTCCCGATGCGAATAAGATTATCCATATTGTTTTCGGAGCAGAGTGTACCGGGGAAATGCTGTCCATAGTATCCGAGAGTTCTGACCGGGTAACTGGTGGCCTCCTGACTGTTATCAACCGCAACCGGATAATTCCAATGCAAACCTCTGACGTCGTTATATCTACCTCGCCAACAGGTGGGACCACTGACGGAGCAACCATCTTTACGACCAGAAACGGAGCTTCCGGTGTATCCGGAAAGACGCTAACAGGTGGCGGTGGCCGGGATGATAACGAATTCGTATTGAGACCAAATATCAAGTATATTCTTTCCTGTACCACATTCGCTGATGTCTATGTAGCGGCGCATTTTAATTGGTATGAAGTTACCAAGAAATAGGAGGCAAGTAAATGATAATAGAAGGTAGAACCGGAGAGGTTACTGCGGCCAATGGCTCCAAGAATCCCGTAAGGCTGGATAAGAGCGGGGCGTTAATTATCGCGCAAGGCCACCCGGCAATCGCTGAAGCATCAGAAAGGGGGGCCGTATTCGCTGGCTCTACTGCAGTGGCTGGTGTCGCGCCGGGAACGGTATTGTCTACCACTCCCCCGATGTGTCTGCTGAACCCGTTAAACTCCGGGAAGAACCTCGCTATAATAGCGACTGATATCGGCTATGTATCGGGAACGCTGGGAGCTGGGTCAATCGTTTATGCCTATGTTTCCCCCCAGTCAACCATCCCGGCAGGCGGCACAGAGCTTACTCCGGTCAATGCCAAGCTGTCCACCGTCCGAGGTATAGGCAGGATATTCCAAGGCTCTACGCTTGCCAGCACTCCGTTAATCGTCAGACCGGCCTATGTATTAGGTGCGGCTCTAGCGACAACTGTTCTTGGCATAAGTCAGCCGAAAGACCTAATTGATGGAGCTTTCATCATACCGCCAGCGACCTGTTTCATAATGCAGGGAGTAGCGGCGGCAGGTACTACACCACTTGTGATGATGTCGATCACTTGGGAAGAAATACCGCTGGTGTAATATGGAAGATATGACTGGATTCATAGCGTTAGGTATCCTCATAATCATCAATATCGTGCTGGTTGCTTTCACCTATGGGAAGCTATCCCAGAGCGTTAAGGACCTCACCCGAAGGACTGGGGCGATTGAGGACAAATACGTCAATAACGGGAAAGACCATTATGCCGCAGAAGCCGACCTTGAGGGTCGTGTGATTCGGCTGGAAACAAAAGATATGGATAGAGCTTGTGGGGTAGACTAGCCTTTTCTTCTATGATGCACGCAGGGGAGCGCCGAGTGGCCTCCCCTGCTTCTTGTATAGTCAACCAAAGTTATCACACGTAACCACCTACTTGCTCCCCCAGATTTGGCTCTCAGCGAAAGAGCTTCCCCTCTTTATCTGTAACACCGCCAACAGTCTCCGCTTAACTTCCTGATATCTGTCAGAAATATATATTTTACAGGCTCAAGATAGGCTCTGCAAGGCAGAAGTATTTTCTGTTTTAGGCCATTAGAGGCTTGACAAGGGCTATTATATATGAGAAGATAAGGATAGAAAGAGAGCCACCCAGCAGAAAAGCTCTCAGCACCTTAAAAAACGAATAGCCCTCACCGAAGATAGCCCGAGCGTAAACGCCGAGGGGACGAGCAAAAGAAAGAGTGGCTCACCGGGAAACCGCCAGAGAACTCCGAAGCTCCGAGAGCAAGCGGTCTAAGAAGGGTCTTCGGGGTGAATCGCCTCCATAAAGCGAGTGGCTAGTTCCAGAGAAAAGCCGGACTGTAATCCCTGTGGTACAGGAAAAACTAATGGCCAGAGGAGAAAAGGATGTCCGGGGATACGACAGCATCACTCAGTCAGGTAACGGGGTTTACCGACTGAGTAGTGGCTGGGTAGCAGGAAGAACCGAGATGGTCAGGTTTAGCTTAACAAGCACTGAACCAGACGCGTAAACCTTCCCCTCCCCACTCACTACTGAGCCGGTAAACCAATAACATAAAGGAGCGTCACGATGGAAAAGAAAACAATCTCAGTTGATGATGATGTAATATGGCATTCACCCTTCACGGATGAAGATGTCGTAATGAACTTCAGGGGGTATGAAAGAGATAAGGCCGTCCTATTTAATAAGAAATCAGGATTCCAAACCGCTGTTCCCAGTGGCCAGATAAAACCTATTATCGAATAGCTGACGGACTGGAGGGTTATCCTCCAGTTAAAGCACACTCCCTGTCCGAAGTCAGGGAAATAAATAAGGGGTAAGCAAAATGACAGTTAAAACAGCCGAGAAGAAAGCACCTGCGAACATAGCGGAAACTATCCGCAAGCTCTTGGCTATGGCCGAGCACGAAGGGTCAAACGCCAATGAAGCGAACGTGGCCTTGGAGAAAGCCACTGCGTTACTTCATCGCTACGACCTCGAGCGTTCCGAAATCATTATGGAGGGCAAGGCTCCTGAGAGCAAAGTCGGAATGGCTGACATTGTTGAAATGACTCAATTCCACTGGAAAGCTCCCCTGATAGCGGCAATCGCTCGTCCCTCCCTGTGTCACGTTGTCCAGTCCAGGAGCAAGCACACGTTCCACGTATTTGGTCGAAAGGCTAATGTGGACGCAGTCACCGAAATGTTCAAGTGGATAGCCCCGCAATTACAGGCGTGGTGGTGGCAGGATTGGCAGGGGTATCGGAAAGATACTCCCAAGGAAATGAGGGAAACGTGGCAGGCCTATCAAAGCGGTTGGTTTGGCGCGGCAATCTCCGCTATCAGGGAGCGACTCCAGAAACCCTTTGACGAGTTCAAGCAGGGTAACGGCCGAGAGCTGGTAATCTTCAATGACAAGGCTGTCGGAGAGGCAGTCCATAGGGAATTTAGCAAGCTTGGCAAATCCCACTATAACATCAATGGCTTCGCCGGGAGAGCCGCTGGTGACATCGCCGGAAGGAATGTTTCCTTTACGGAAGCCAAGAGGGTAGCCGGTGGGCCGCTCCAGCTGGGAGCGGCATAACGAAACGAAACGATAAGGAGAGTGACCTGATGCAGATGTTAAAAGACAGTGAACGAGTTATATTGAACGGGCGAAAGGGGTACGTTGGAAGCGTTGCCGGATTCGCCGCAAAGGAATGGCTGAACCCGGTCAGCGAAGTTGCCCAAGCCAAGAAGCGGGGAGAGAGCCTGTACTGGATAAACCAGCACGCGAGGATGTTAAGCGGCGACCCGAGAATATGGAAAGACGCCGTCCTGCTAACCGATGGCCAGATAGTATTTATGGACGGAGTACTCCTGAGAGTCGGATATACCGGAAACTACGCTGATATGGGAACTCTCACGCCCATCACTGATATGCCTCGCCGCGAGGACTTCGCTGATACCCTTGAGGGTGCCGGGGAATACTACCGAGCTTGTGATTCCTATTTTAAGAAAGGAGGCCATTGATGCGCCGACTCTGCGCTTGGTGCCAGAAAGATTTGGACACTGGGAAGCAGTTAACTCCTGAGGAATACGAAACCGCTTCACCAGAGGCAACCCACGGAATATGCAAGGAATGCAGTCACGACTTTAATAAGAGGTAAAAATGAAAATCAGAACCATAACAGTCCTGAAAACTGACGGCACAGATGAAACCATAGAATGCAAGGGCGCACCGAAGCTGGAAGTATTACAGAAAGCTGTCGGTGGATACATTGAATATGTACACCTTCCCCGAGGCAATGGACAGACCAAGATGGTAGTCAATGAGGAGGGTCGGCTGGATGGCCTCCCGATGAACGCCAGAGCCAGTGAAATGGCTCAGCAGAGTATTGTCGGCAACGTGGCGGTGTACTAGATGAAAGAAGAAAACGCAGGCCGCTGTTACGAGCTGGCGGCGAAGTATATCCTAAACCAGTGGGAAGGGGACCTGATACACGCCGCAGTCTGGAGCGATAAACAGCAGAGGATGATTGACCACGCACTAGTTGAAACTGACACAGGCTGGATATATGAGCCAGTTACCGAGACCTACCACGAAAGGACACCGTTCTTCAGGCGGTACTCAATCAGCGAGATTAAGCGATATACGAAAGATGAAATGACTGAGATGCTTTGCCAGAAAATGACCTATGGACCCTGGGCGCCGGAGGTTCTAGCGTTCATCTCAGAAAGGGAATTGACTGATGATTGTTCGTGCAAAGTATAGGAGCCACTGCCCCGCCTGCGGCTGTGACATCCTCGTAGGGGATGAAATCACTAGCGCGACAGGGGAATGGTTGCATACCACCTGCGCCGACCCAGAATATGACTCGGTGAAAGCCAACATCCAACGATACGAAACCGCAGTCTTGGCATATGGCCGGGATTCAGCTGATAAACTCCAGCTGGATGAAATGAATAACCAGTTTAACGCTGGAAAGGAGAAGACAGAATGACTTGCCGGGAATGCGACAGGACAAATGAGGGACAGGATGGTATCGCCTATTATCGGTGGAAAAACGCCATCGTAGGGATAGCTGGATGCCGCAAGCACGTAGCGGAGATATGCGAAGTACTCAAGGAGTACCAGTTGAAGGAGGACTCCTAATGATAGGTGAATGGAAACTCATAGAAGGGAAATTATTCCGAAACAGAGACCAGTACAATCTCAACATTAAACGCTGGGCTGAAACCGGCTGGGCGATAGTGTGGTACATCTTTGACCCAGATAAGGACGAATGCTCGACTTTAATGCGAAGGAGGATTACTAATGCCTGAAAAAAGTATAGCCGAATGGGTAGCAAGCAACGCCAAATCAATGATGCCCGGTATTGAGTTTACCCCTAAGGAGGTAGCTCACATTACGATGGGCTGTGAGCATATTGCTAGGAGTATGCTGGAGGGATATCAGACAGGGAGTTTCCTAACCGCAGTGAAGGGGAACGATTTCATAGAAGCTTGCGTCAGAGCTGATGATGTCAACCGAAAAGCACTGTATCTCTACGCGCTGTTTATGATTAACCGGTGTCCGGAAAGAGTCCCTAATCCGGGCAACAACCACGTTGATAGCTCAATGCCAGATTAGCCCAAAATACTAAAAGGAGGGGTAAGCGTGAAAACAACCTACGAGAATTCTAACCAAGACGGGGAGCAGAAAGTGGAATGGTGGGAGCAAGCGGATTTCAGAAGCAGGGTAACCACGATATATACCGAGGGGAAGCCGCCTGAATCATTTCCCATTGAGGACGATTTCATAATCTGCGACTTCTGCAATGCAACCATAAGCGACTTCCCGGTACCAGTCACTTTCGGGCAGTATGCCCTGTGTAAGGAATGCTACAAAAGGAATTTCATACAAGGAGAAAAAGAATAATGAGCAGTGAAGTAGAAACGATGTTTTACGCTGGGGAAACGCCCTGGCATCGGCTAGGTACGAAAGTAGCCGGCCTCCAGACCGCCGAGGAAGCGATAAGCGTTTCAGGGTTGGACTGGGATGTGGAGCTGGTGAGTATCTTCTCCCACTGGAAGCGGAATAAGAAGATGATACCAGACAGGCACGCCCTGAGAAGGGTCACCGATGGAAAGGTGTTTAACGTAGTGGGGAACCGGTATGTACCCATCCAGAACAGGGAAGCGTTCAGGTTCTTCGATTCAGTTATCGGCACCGGCCAAGCAGTTTATGAGACTGCGGGTTCACTGATGGGCGGCTCCCGAGTCTGGGTAATGGCTAACCTCAATGGAGACCTTGATATATCTGGAGACACCGTAAAACGATACCTCACCCTGACTATGGCTCACGATGGCACCGGCGCTTTGCAAATGTGGTTTACCCCGGTGCGCACCGTTTGCTGGAACACGCTCCAGATGGCTCTTTCAAGGGGGGTCGGTGAGCGATTCTATGCCCGACATACTTCTGGGTTTACCCAGAAGGTTGACTCCGCCCAACAGATACTTGGCATAACCGAGAAATACTACTCAGACTTTAAGACTAAGGCTCAGTGGATGGCGCAATATCACCTACCGGAGCCGGACGTTGATATTCTGCTCAAGCACGCATTCGGTTACGATGAGAGCAAAGAGAAAATTTACGCTCCCATCCAGCTCCAGATGGATAAAGCCAAGAACCTGATTACCACCGGGCGCGGCCAGGACAACCCGGCAATTCAAGGGACGGCGTGGCAAGCCTATAACGGAATCGTGGAGTTTGCTGATTACTACCTGCCGGTGAGGAGCAAATCTGAGGACGCCAGATTACAGAGCCTAGCGTTCGGAACCGGCTCCCAGATTAAAGCCCGAGCGTGGAATCACCTGCTCAAGGTAGCCTGAGTGAGGATAGAGGCTCCGGAAATGCGAATCTGGGGCCTCAATCCTCAGGCCAATGGTAATCTATGAAGCGAAAAGAGGAGGGAGGCACCGATGGACATAGCTCGTAAAGGTGAAATAATCGGGCTGATATTAGGAGAGCTAAGCCTAGCGGCATTCGCAGAAGGGAAACATCACGATGAAGGCGATGTGTTCTTCAGTCTATGCTTCAAGAGCGACCCGGAACTATTAAGGATTGCTCATCTCTGCGGTATTAGCAGGTGAGCGGATAGCCTGCAAGGGCTTGACATTGGCTATTAAATCAGGTATCATATAAGAATAAATATATAAGGGGGTAAGTATGGGAGACCAAAGTGAATATGGCCATTGCGAACACGGCGATTACCTATTATCGGAAGGATGTCCGTTTTGTCTAGCAGAAGCGGAATACCGGAATGAGCGACAGGCGGAAGAGGTCAAACCTGCCAGCGAACAAAAAGAGGACTGGGGCTGTTCGACCAGCGAGCCGGATAATGCCCCACCGGTGCCGGATAACATATTCGACCAGATACCGGAAAAACCCGAGATACTACCGATGGAAGATGAGCCTGAGGTAAAATTATCATTCTCCGAGGCAATTTCCACCGCCCTCGCTGAATACGCCCCAGAGAAGAACATCATCATTTACCGGATGAAAGAGGAAATCGGCAAGGCTCTGGAGTATGCCAAGAACCGTGAAATCCTATCCGGCGATGATGTCGTATCGGCAACCAATGACCTTGTACTGCTCACCGGGCTGGCGCACGATATTGAGGGGGAGCGCACCTATTACACCAAGCCGCTCAACGACCACCTCAAAACAATCAATGCTTTCTTCAAGGAATTCTCCACCTATATAGCAGAAGCAGATAGTATCACTCGGGACAAGATTCGCGCTTATGACAAACAGATTAAGGCGCAGATAGCCGAGGCGGAGCGCATTGAAGAACAACGCTTACAGCTCGCTCAGGATGAGATGATACTTCAAGGGGAAGTCATTACCTCGTTGGAACCGGTAGAGAAGCCCGAGCCTGTACCAAATCACGTTAGAGCCACGATGGGAACAGCCACCAAGCGAGTAAATTGGAAGTGGGAGGTTGAGGATATCAAGGCAGTCCCAGCTGATTACCTGATACCAGACGCGGTTAAAATCGGCAAGGTTGTCCGCGCCAGCGCCGGTGCTATCACCATTCCAGGCATCCGGATATACCCGGAAGATAACCTGACGATAACTAGGAATAAGGGAGGGAGCTAATGAATTTATGCGACACCTGCCTCTATGAAAGAGATAGCTGTGAGGGGTTCAGCAAGCCGATTGTGCAAGATGGGGATGATGTAACTGAGTGCCAGAGCTATACGCCAGTTGATGTCCCTGATATTAGCCCGGCTGAGTTGCCAGAAGCGGCGGCTGAGAAGTATTACACTCCGCCAGACCTCGGCACTTGTATGGCTTGCCACCTGCCACTCAAGGAGATACCCGTTAATTCAAGGGTCAAATCGGTTGTCTGTAATAACCCGAAATGCACCCTGTTCAGGACGCGAATTCAGCTATACTCGGAGAAACTCCCTGAGGCTTCCCCGATGTACTACTGCACTCACTGTAAGGGTAAGCATATGATAGACAGCGAAATCGGAAAACGACACAGCAAATATATGAGGGGGTAAGAAACATTGAAGATCACGGTAAGGTCAAGCAAGGTAGCCAAGTCTGGAACGAGCGATAAGGGGAACTGGTCGCTCTGCGTGGTGGTGGATGATACCACCGGCATAGAATACACGACATTCGATACCAAGGCAGTCTGCGACCCCGGCACGGTGCTGGAGATTGGTGAGGCCGATATCAAAGAGGGGAAATTCTCCTTCAAGAAATGCGAAGTGATATCCGCACCGGAGCCGCCGCCATCGACGCCAGCAGGGCATAGCTCCTCGGGTGATGGGGTAAGGTCAGCAATGACTCCCGACGACTGGGCGAAGAAAGACCGGATGGAACGTCTCAGCATCGAAGTACAATCCGGATTCAAGGGGGTCGTAGCTCTGGCCTCGGCCTATATTGAAAAGGGGGTTGACCCGGCTGATATAGACCTATTCTCGGCTGTCTACGAACACGCTTTACAATGGGCTGATGTCCATTTCCTAGCAGTAATCGGAGACAAGAGGTTGCTCAAGAAAGCGCCGGCCGATACCTCATCCAAGCCGATACCAACCACGGTACTGAAAACTCAGGTGGATAAGGACATTGACGAACTCTGGGAGGCCGACCCGAATCGACTGTTCAAGAACCTCGGGGAACTCCTCACGTCCTGCAAAGAGCTAGGATTTACTCGAGCAGATATCGTCGAGATACTCCACATTAACGACACGGATTTGAAAGACCTCATCCTTGAGGATGCTTGGACGGTGATAACCAGTGAAGCGGAAGCCTATAAAAAGAAAAAGTAGGATTAACCCGATAAGCCAAAAACAATCTAAGGAGCTGGCCCTGCGTGCTACCTTGAAAGCTCAGTTGCTCCAAGAGAGCGATTATACCTGCCAAACGTGTGGAAACATCTACTTGGACT
>Ga0307928_10004278_pt1 | contig 10842 bp, 26 predicted proteins | sample AceLakmetagen232_FD_201815 | JGI IMG/M metagenome (GOLD analysis project Ga0307928, IMG submission 201815) | Saline water microbial communities from Ace Lake, Antarctica - #232 | ecosystem: Environmental > Aquatic > Non-marine Saline and Alkaline > Saline | place: Antarctica: Ace Lake...
ACAGTCATTCGATAAAATTAAGCCTTTGAGCGTAAAGGCTAGAGTTAAACAGTATATGCTATTGACTACAAGTTGGACATCGACCAGAGAACTGAGAACGATGTTTGGAGAGGCCGCCGACCGCAGACTTAGAGAGCTTAGAAAAGAAGGAATGGACTTGGAGTGTATGAGAAGCAGACAGGGCAAGGGTTATACTTTTTTTTGGAGGGCTAAATAATATGATAAAAACCCTAGACTTTACCCTAGACTATAAAGGGAAAGAGTATTACATTGAAGCTGAATGTGATTACTATCAAGAAGAATACGGTGCAGACGCAGACGGGAACCGTGGAGTTATGAGACGTTGCTTTGAGGTTGAAGACTTCACGGTTTTTGAAATAGTTAACGGAGATAAAAAACCGATGCTAAAAGTACCGGACGAACTTGAGTCATTAATTATTGATTATTGTGAGGACAAGGGGGAATAATGAGCGAATACACGACCGTTAAATACTGTTCTAAGTGTGAGAAAAGACAATCTTTTCTATGCTCTGGCTCTGGACGCATACAGATATGCGAGGAATGTGGAACAGAATATGATGAAGTTGAGTTGCCGAACGATTTAGAAAAATATGGTGTTTATCCTAAAGATTCGTGGGAAACAGAGAATTTAGAATAGGGGGTTTTATGTATTGCGGAAGATGCTTGGAACTAGAAAATATTTTGAAGGAAGCTTTGAGAGACGATTATTTTGACGACCACACAATCGGATGTTGGCAATTAGAGGCTATGAAATTATTAAAGATAAAGTTTGCCAAAGACTTATTCGGCGAAGATTGCGAAAATCCAGATGTATTAATTATAAGGGGGGAATAATGGTGAACTTTATAGAGCCTATGATTAAAATGATAAGGAAGGTAAAAGTCAAATATAAGAAAGGCTCTCGGGTTGTGAACGTGAACGGTTATAGTATTCTAGTAAGGGAAAGTCTTGTAGAAATCCAAGAAGTCGTGAACGAAATTAATAAAAGTCAAGAGAAAAAAGGCAAGATTATTACTCGTACGCTTGAACTTTAGCCTTGACTTAACTATAGGCAGGGGTTAAAAAGAACGTCCAAAACAATCAATCAAAGGAGGTGAACATGTGTATGGAAAAAGCAAGAGAACTTGTGAAAGAAAAATCTGCGTTAGGTTGGTCGGCTGAGGATATCGCCCGCGATTTAATGGATATAAGGAAAAAGGGGCCGTCTGCATGGTCGATTTACAGATGGTTAAAGGGTGGTACAATATCCAATCCTTATATAACACGAATCTTAGAAAGGTTTAAAAATGGAAAAATATAGTATGTACGGCGGTAAAATCATTTTATGTTTTGACCCAATCAAACATATTTACACTGTAAACGATAAAGTCGTGGACGGATGTACTACAGCTTTAAAGATTATCAATAAGCCCGCACTTATGTATTGGGCTGTAAATCAAGCTTGCGACTACATAGACAAGAACTTAGAGGTCGGGGTTCCGGTCTGTGAGGTTGAGAAAAAGAAACTCATAGACGGAGCAAAGAAGGCTCACCGCAAGACTTTAAGGAACGCCGGAGACTTAGGGACTATGCTCCACGAGTTAATCGAGAAGAAAATCAAAGGACTACCTTATAAAGAACCTGTAAACGAGATTCTTAAACGGTCTTTCGGTCAGTTTAATCAGTGGGTAGAAGCCAACGATATAGAGTTTAAGCTATCAGAGAAGAAGGTTTATTCCAAAAAACATAGATACGCCGGAACCCTAGATTTTACGTGTGATGTTAATGGGGTCAGCATGATGGGTGATTTGAAAACGTCTTCCGGTATTTGGCCCGAATACAGCTTACAAATCGCGGCTTACCAATACGCTCTGCAAGAAGAATACCCGAAGATTGAAATCAACGGTGGTATTATTATCAGATGCGGTAAAGACGGGGTCTTTGAAGTAAAGGAAGTTAAAAACTATAAACGTAACTTAAGAGCTTTTCTAAGTGCTTTGAATTTACATCGTACTATGAAAGTTCTAGGAAAGGAAAAAACATGAAAAGCACAATAATATTTGAATTGGGCGGTAAAACTATGAAGTTCGAGGGTGAAGGTTCTTTAACTGATATCGTAAAAAATATGTCTTTCATAACTCAAATGCCTACAGTCTGTGGTCTTTGTAAGTCAAAGAACATAGCTCTTAACCATAGAAGCCCAAAGGGTAACGATTACTACGGTATGCTTTGCCTAGACTGTGGTGCAGATAATAACTTCGGACAGTATAAAGATAAAAGTGGACTCTTTCATAAGAACGAGTGGTCTATCTATGACAAAACAAATAAGACAGACAACAAGACCCCACCGAAAGACGAAGCTCCACCACCAACCGATGCGGATTGCCAACCAGATGATGAAACAATCCCATTCTAAATAAGTTAGATGATTGGATGAAAGATTTAAAAAAATAAGGAGGCAAGATGAAAGACAAAGATTGTAGAAAAGATTTAGACAATTTAACACAAGCTATGAGTATATTGGCAAAAAAAATAGGTATGAGTTTTCAGAAAAACTGGGTTCTTAGGGATAATTATGATAACCTGCCCATAGCTAGATTTGAATTTGAAGAATTAAAAGAGAAACTAGATACTTTATTTGAACATCTAGGTTTTGAGTATTGTGATGAACCAACCTTAAAAAAAATTAAAAACTAAAGGAGGCAAGATGAAAAAGGGAACACCAAAGAGGGACGGAAGCGGTAAGGGTACGAGAGCTAATCAGGGTCGCGGAGGTTGTAAGACCACTAAGAAAACAGGAACAGGCAAGAAGAAATAATCATGGGCGGGGGCCAACCATGAGGCAATGGGACTATTTCAATTAAGAAATAGGGGCTCCCGCTTTTATTTTTGGAGGTATTATGCGAGATATAAAGTTCAGAGCTTGGGATATAGAAGAAAAAAACTGGTTCTCTAATGTAGGTAGTTGGCGTGTTACATATCTAAACGGTGATGAGGACAGCGGCCCATGCGATATCATGCGATACACGGGGTTGAAGGACAAAAACGGTGTGGAGATTTATGAAGGAGATATTGTAGATGCGGAAGGAATTATTGGAACTGTAGCCTATTTTAGGGGTGCTTTTAACATCTATCAAGAGGGTGATATTGTTAAACAGCACTATTGGAAGTGTGAAATAATAGGTAATAAATACGAGGGAGTCAAAAAAAGTCTTAGAACTGTCGATTGAAGAAATGAAAGTTATAGGAAACATCTACGAAAATCATGAGGAAGTATAATGCAACTAACAACAAGCGCAATCCTAGAAAGTCTTAGAACTATGTCGGACGGAACTCTTAAAGTATCGTTTGCTTTGAATGAAGTCTCAGAAGAAGCTATGACTGCCATAATAAGACAGCATAGACAGTTCGGTTGGTTGTTGTTTAACCCGACCCCAGACATAGAAGTGCCGGACGAGGTTGCTGTGAACCCGAAGGAAGATAACCCGTTACAAGACTTGAACAAAGCTCTCTGGGTTTATTGGAGTAAGACTACCGACAAGAGTACGCCTTATAATATGTTCTTAAGAAAGTGGATTGCTAAAAAGAAAAAAGAAATCTTGGATATAATACCAAAAGACTAGGTGATTAAAATGAGAAAATATTTAATAGTTTTGACTATTTAACTTCACTTCTGTATATTAATTTTATGATTGGCAAATCAGATAATCACATCAATATTCCTTAACCGGTCGGGTCGCTTGTTCCTTGCCAATCAATAACTTCCCGCACTTGGTGTGATTTTTTGAAAGGATGAGTTATGGATAAGCTTTTATTTCTAGCGTTCAATGATGGTGATAGCGAAGCCGCAGACTACTTAGTTAAATATAATGTAATTAAACAGGTAAGAATCAAGGGTGAGTTTACTATTTACTCAATCTTAGATAAGAAAAAATGGAACACGAAAGAATTAGGTATAGACCTTAGCTGTTCCTTCGATGTATTCTGGAAGCTTTACCCTAGAAAACAATCCAAAAAAGTCTGTGAAAGATTATGGTCTAAGATAGCTCCCGATAAGAATCTTTTATCTGAGATACTAGGGGCTTTAGAGACTCATAAAAAAAGTGAACAGTGGGCTAACGAGAAGTACATTCCCATGCCCTCGACTTGGTTGAATCAGGAACGATGGAACGATGAACTCAAAGGGGTGAAGAATGAAAAACTTTATGGAAAAGAAGCCATTAAACAATGGTACTCTAAGCAAGGTGATATTCACGAGGGGCATGTTGATACTACAGGCGCATTTCCCTTGCTTGAAGACGAATGAAGACAGACTTACTACGATGTATGAGTTTATTAAAGACTTGACATCAGAACAATTCCGCAAAGGTATTCGAATCTTTTGCGAACAGCATAAAGAAATCTTTCCCAATACTAATATCACAGCCTACATAAGAGAGTACGGACAAATAGAACCGGATAAAATACTAATAAAATCGAGGTGTTATGATGAGTAGATTATATTTAGCTATGAAAGAATCAGGTGGGGCTCCTTTTATTATAAACGAGTCTCAGGCTCAAGAAAAGAACGAGCAAGGATTTGGGATTTTTAGAACTGTTAATTCTTTTGAAGGTGGCCGGAAGCAGGAGAACCTTATAAAGATTTTAGGTTGGTACGCAGACCTAGACAATGGAACTAAAGAAGAACAACTTGCCTTAATTAAAAGTTCACCTGTCTATCCCTCTGAGATTATTGAAACAAAACGAGGTTTTCATATTTACTTTTGGGGAGAGTTTATAACTCAAACCGATTGGAAGCCTGTGTACATGGATATTCAAAAGAGGATAGTTAAATTCTTTAACGCTGATAAGAACGCTAAGGACGTATGCCGATATCTAAGGGCTCCGGATTATTTACATCTAAAAGACCCTAAAGACCCGTTCATGGTTAAGGTCTACGATAAACAACCGACCTCAACATATACCGAATCTTGGATGTTGGCTATGTTCGCGCCTATAAAAAAGACTAAAAAGTTTGAGCCTGTTGAATACGGGGGAGACTGTAAGACAGGGCTTCTAAAGCTCTCAGGGTCGCCAAGTCTTAACGGGGATATTATATCTTTTAAAAGAAATGGTAACGGTACAGAGCAGATTCATGTTAATGATAAATCCACCGCCTGTTGGATTGATAAAGATGGATTAATAGGAAGTCATGCCGGAGGTGGGCCTCAATTAAAACATTGGATTATGTACTATAATTATACTTGGAGGGAAGCCTTAAATATATTAAGAGGGGAGTTGGGTGATGAGTACAAATCTATTTCAAACAGTAGAAGAAGCTCTCTGCAAGTCGAGTCAGGTTAGAACAAAGATAGACCCGAAGTTAGTACCTAAGTATTACTTCCCTTATCTAGACGATGTTCTTTTTGGTATAGCACCAGCAGAACTTGTAGTTATAGGAGCTGATACGGGACAGGGTAAATCGTGGTTAGCCAATAACCTAGCCATTAACAACGCGAAACATGGAAGGAAGTCTTATCTCTTTTCGTTAGAAGGTCATAGAAACGAAGTCATAAACAGAATTAAATGGGGAATAATTTTACGAGAATACTACAAGAACCCGACATATAAGGACATGACGTATGCGAAATACGAAATGAATATGATAGAGGGGCTTGAAGAATTTGAAAAGATTGCCGAAGAAGAAATAAAAGATATGGTCGGGGATAAGCTTATGCTATTTGATAAGTCTCAGAGTTTAAACATTAATATTCTAACGCAACAATTAGGTCTTATAGCAGACGCAGAGTTAGTAGTCATTGACCACCTGCATTACTTTGATATGGTGGACGACACAAACGAGGCACAGCATTTGTCCGAGATTCTAAAGAGGGTGAAGTTCATAACCGAGGAACGTAACATACCGGTCGTGATGATAAGTCATTTAAGAAAGAAGCATGGACAACGTGGGTTACCAGATAACGAGGATTTTATGGGTACGTCTAACATCCCGAAGATAGCCACGACCTGTATTATTCTATCCTCTAATCCTGAGAAGCATAATCTGGCTGATGGTAAGTATTCCACGATTGTAAGGGTTACTAAGAGCCGAGCCGGTGCGTCAACGACCTTAGCCGCAGAGCTGACCTTCGATTCTAAGCTTCAAACCTACGAAGAAAATTTCTCTTTAGGTAAAGTCTTATCAGGTTCGTATAAAGATTTAACAGAAGACGAACAACCCTATTGGGCTAAAGCTAAGAACAATAAAACATTCTGGAGTGATGATGATTAATTTAGATAGGGAATATCCGAAGGGTACTTTTGAAATCAACAGGAAAGACTATAAGAAATTTAAAGATTTTCCTGATTGGTTAAAGCCGTATGTCGATATAATAAATAAAGTGTTTAAAGGTTCGAAACCTGTAGCAATCAAACGATAACTATGGTAAAGGAGGAAGTATGGATTCATTCGATGCATATAATACGATTAAGAAAATGTCTGAAACAATCACTGAAATACTAAAAGATGAAGCTGATATGAAGCATGAGCTTGTGATAGCTTTGCTTCGAGCTAAGATGGGTGTCAAAGATGTTGAACGAATGTTCTTAGTAGAGGTTGCCTTCGACTACGGTAAAGAAGGAAACAAAAGTAATTGGACAAGTACATGAGCTTAAAAAGCATATCAAAAATAGTGAAAGAAGTTTTAGATTTAAAAGACTCTGAGATAGAGAGTCATTTGAGAAATACTTATAAACTAAAGAACGCGTTTGAAAAAATGATTAAAGACTCACCGAATAAAAACCTAGCTAGAGAAAGTATCTTAACTATGTTTATGCAAGAACAATACTCAAGGCACAATCAAACAACTTTAGAGGTTTGTAATTCTTTGTTCTATAGATACGCTATCTGTTATCAGGACATAGCGAAATCTGTGACAATAGCTAATAACTTAAGAAAGAATGACAACCTAAACTAGGAGGGGTTATGGAAGAAGATATAAATCAAAACTCAGTAATTGAATGGAGTACAGAGGAGATAGAAGAACAAATCAAAAAACTAGATGATGCTTTAAATAGTAAAAAAGAAGCTAATATAAGAAGTGATAGACCTTCGCTTCCTGTAAAAACTGATGAGTAATTTCAAAGACAAAGGTAACAAAGATAGAAAGTTTTTAAACTTTGTTAAAACGAAACGCTGTCTATTGTGCAACAGGACAGGTTCAGACCCGCATCATTTAAAACTTAAGGGTCATACAAGAAGGTTCATAGACTTAGGGAATGTAGTTCCGTTATGTAGAAATTGTCATAGGTACGTGCATTACAATCCATTGTGTGAGAAGGAACATTATTTATTCTTTAGAAAGAGAGCCAGCGAACTAAAAAAAGAATACGAGGGGGAGTTATGAAAATGTTTTACGCTTTAATATCGTTAGCTTTAGTTGTTTCTTTTGTGGGCGGAGTTACTATTGGTAAAATAAAAGAACGAGATACAGACTACGAACAAACCGAAGTCATCCTAGACCTAGCTACCAAAGTCAGAGACTACAATAAATTAATAGAACGTGAGTATGGGAATGTAGTTGAACAACTTAAGACTTGTTCTAAAGAAAATGCTAAGTTTATAAAGGAGAAAAGATGACCTATAAAAAATACGAACAGAGTACATTTACTTGGTCAACAGGCGATGAGTTAAACTTTATTCGTAATATAGGGTCGTTCAGCACTGTTCCCATGTCTAAGAAAGAACTACTTAGAAAGTATTTAAAGCTCTGCGAGGTAAGAACTAACTGGGAGTTTATGAGCAAGGATAAGTGTATCAGTTGTGCTAAGAACGCATTACTAAACATAAGACTAGGAGAAGACTATGAAATTAATAATGTGCAGTACGAGGTTCAACGGTAAATGGACAACTCGAATGTCCGAAGACTTGGAAGATGCCTACCTAGAAGACGAAATTAAAAGACTACAAAACCAAAGAAAGATAGAAGAACTATTAATAAAAGTTAGGTACGCTAAGATGAAAAAGAAAGAAGAATTAGCTTGCGGTCTTAATTAGGAAATCTATATGAAAAATAAATTAATCTTTCTTTCAATCCCTATTATTATTTGGATTCTCTATTATCAAATACTAGACAATCCATTAATCTTTGATTCAACTAATTATTTTCATTCAATCCATGATGTTTCATGGAAAGCTTTTTATAATATTATTATGAAAGATTGGTTAGTCGTTAGTCGTTATATGAACACCACTAGTCTGACCATGCTTGCACCTTACGGAATCTCGGCTCAGTATAGTTTTAATATTTGCTTGCATATAGTGAACACGCTTCTTGTTTGGTTTCTTATCAGACAACTTTATGAGAGAAAAGTAGCCACGATGATTATGTTCTTCTTTGCTGTAAACCCTGCATACTTTCATGCTATAGGTGATATAGTTGAACGAAATCAGCTACTCATGTTCTTCTTTTGTATAGTTCAAATGCTACTATACATTAAAGCTTTAAAGGTCAGGAATATATTTCTATCCATTCTATTCTTGGCAGGTTCTTTGTTCATGTACAAACTATCAATAGCCGCTAAGGAATGTTCTGTAGCTTTTCTATCTATCTATCCCATATTAAGTCTAGTCTTTAGAGAGAATTGGAAACGCTCCATATTCTACATGGGTGGGCTATCTATAGTTGGAGTGTTTATATTTTATAAAGTTTCAAGCTCTATAGGATTAGATAGATATTTTCATTACGGTAAGATGCTTAAGGATGTTTGTCCCGCCTTTAAAGAAACACCGGACATGCTTTTAAGGTCTATCTTTACCCAGTCTAGGTTGTTCTTTAGATATTTTTTAAGTTGGTTCTTACCTTTAAGAACAGCTATAGAAATGAGGTTTGAGTTCGCAGAAAGTGGAGCTTATAGTTGGTTAATAGTTTTTATAGTTTACTTTCTAACGTCTATATTATTATTAATTAAAAACTCTACACGTAAGTTTGGAGCCGGACTTGTTATGGCTGGATGTTTCTTTATCCCTGAGTTCACCAGACTGAGACTTGGGGAAATGTTTACACCGTATAGAATCTACCATTTTAGTATGGGCTATCTTTTAATCGTAGGGTTCTTTCTTTCCAAAATAAGGAATGATTTAATTATTAAAACAATCTATCTATGGGTGGCAATCTTAGCTCTTATATCTTATGGTCGTATAGGTATTTACGATAAAGCCTCGACCGCTTGGGCGTATGCCGCAGACAACATAGACTTGAAGAATGAAGGAATTAAATGCCAAGCGTTCAGAGCTTTTGGTAATGTGGGAGCCGCATACTTAAAAGAAAAGAACATTAAAAAAGCAGAACCTTATTTATTGAAAGCTGTGAATATAAACCCTAAGTACACAACAGCTCTAGCTAACCTAGCTAACATCTATTATCTAAAACAAAATTATCAACTAGCTTTTTACTTCGCAAATAAAGTTATAGAATCTGGGGTTAAAGGCAACTCTCTAATCACAGTCTTATTAGTTAAGGGTCATATATATAAGTCTATGGGTAAGCACGACCTAGCTTTAAGAACTTACAAACAAGAAAACCATATTCTTTTAAATAAAGAAGCTGAAAAATTAAAAACTTTAATGGAAAAATTATGAAGAAATTAAAATTTTGTAAAGATACAAATAGAAGTTGTAACCTATGCAATAATTTAGCAAGTACACCTGACGGTAAAGTGTTCTGTGGTTTTATAGCTTGCAACAAAGCTTCTCGTTTTTGCATGGGAACAGATAGCATCGTATGGGAAAAACACTTACGCTTCTTTAGTAACTGTTCTCAATGTCCCAGAGTAGGTATAGGGAAAAATAAAGAAATAGAACATAGATGCTTAGACGCAATGAAAAGAACTATAACCCCTATAATAAAAAAAATAGAATATTTAAAGGAGATATGAAATGATAAAAATAATATTAATAATCTCTGGTTTGCTTTTCACATCTATATCATATGCTGAAACGATAAGATGTTATATTAAATTCCCAGTGCATAGCGTTATGGGTTCTTACATTCAAGAGCTTGCTGTGAAGAATAATATAAAAGTAGATGTTAAAGAAGTTCGGTCTTTGTTAGATATAGATGTTAAAGAAGCTAAAGACACTTTACAGTTATACAAACATATAGTTGTTGAGTTTAGCGGAGACCTGCCTAGTCTTTTAAAAGGCAAACAAAACTTAGACAGCTTAACCCAGCTAGACTATGAATCTTTAACCTGTAACTTAGTTAAATAAAACCTTAGAAGGCGGGTGTGGCGTGTACTGAATGTCATGCAATGTAGAGAATACGGTTGCAAAGGTGAGCTGACTAGGTTTTTATGTAATAATAGTTTAACAAGGAGGAAATATGAATATCAACGAATTAACAGTAGGACAGGTAAAAGAACTACAAGCAATACTGGGAGGAGTAAAAACCAAAGCAGAAAACCCAATGCTGGGGAAAAGATGTTTAGTCAGAACATATTCGGCAGGTGTTCACATCGGGAATGTAAGCTGGATAAATCCTGAAAACGCAATGGAGTGCAAGTTAGAAAACGCGTTAAGACTTTGGAAGTGGGAAGACGGAGGTTTGTCGCTGTCTGCGGTTGCATCTAACGGAATTAGTGGAGGCAGACTAAACAGAACAGGCGAGGTAATGCTTACAAACGCTATTGAATATATCCCTACAACCAAAAAAGCTGAGGAAACTTATGAAAAATATATCGAAGATAATAAATAGACATCATGGCGCTAGCTATGGCGATGGCTATGGCTATGGCTATGGCTATGGCAATGGCTCTGGCGATGGCAATGGCTCTGGCTATGGCGATGGCTATGGCAATGGCTCT
>Ga0307928_10004279_pt1 | contig 10839 bp, 11 predicted proteins | sample AceLakmetagen232_FD_201815 | JGI IMG/M metagenome (GOLD analysis project Ga0307928, IMG submission 201815) | Saline water microbial communities from Ace Lake, Antarctica - #232 | ecosystem: Environmental > Aquatic > Non-marine Saline and Alkaline > Saline | place: Antarctica: Ace Lake...
GGGTAAAAATTCCTTTACATACTAATGATGAATTTAGGGATTTATACGAGGAAAAAAAGAATGTTTGGATAAAGTCAGAAATAGAAGGTTCTTCTGATAAAAGAATGGAAAATAGGAAAGGAGTTGCTTTAGAGATCTCAAAAGATGAAGAATTTTCAGAAGGTCATTTTAGCGATCGAGGGAACTATGTTTTTCAGTTATCAAAGTCACAACAGATATCTATACTAGAAGATTGGACATTAAAAGGAAAAACACAAAAATGGAATGAATTGGAAATATTCCGTATAGTTGATGAAGCTAGAATGAATGTGATGAGGAGAAAGAAAAATGAATAAACTAAGGATTAATCCTATTTTAAAAACAGACTTAAACAAATTTATTTTGTCTGCTGAAGTAGATAATGGTGGAGTATCTACTGTTAAAATAGAATTAGAACTATTTCAATTAGATATATTAAAGTTAATACAATTCAGTGAAAGATGTAGTAATGAATACTATGATAGAAAATTCAGAAAGTTTCTAAATAAAATTAATAGGATGGATAAATATAATAAGGACAAAAATATTGATTACAATAGGAAACTCCCACGAATATATCTTAAAGACTTAGAACCTTGGGAAATCCAAGATTTAAGGGAGGAGTTTGAATGAGTATGATTAAAGATATATTCAAACAGACTTTAGTAACAGTAATGACTATGATATTAAGTATTATTGCAGTCATAATATTATTAGCTATAATGTTTCATTTTGCAAAGGGGTGGTTAATATCAAAATTTCCTTTCCTATTATAGAATATACACCTTTAAGTTGTGATGAAAAGCTATATCATTGTTTAGAATATGTCCGAACTAATCCAGATTGGTGGTTTGTTGTCCTCACCATCATTTTTGGATTAAGTCTCGGACTTTGGGCAGGATACAAAATATGGAAAAAAGATTGATTTTTTATATTGTAATTATTCTTAGTTTGACTTATAATGTTTATGGAAGTTTTTCTTATGCTGATGACTTTGATGCAAACGAAGGTGGTACTGAGGATGGTTTTGCTTGGAAAGATGAACTTTTATCTTACCAAATGGTTTCTACTACTGAAGATGATATAATTGTCTGGGATTTTGGTTTTGGAGATGACATAGTTGTTTTTATAAAAACAGGAGAATGTCAAGCATGTAGATCTAATTGGTCTTGGTTAGATGATTATTGTGATAGTTCTTGTGGTAGTGATGAGGAAACTTGTGTTATAACGGCTGATCCTACAGGTACACTTGGTTATATAGATACTTCTGTTATAGGTGCAGTGTCTATGCGAGTAGATACTTATGCTTGTGATGGTTCAGATGATGAAACTTGGCATGGTACAGTAAGATATAATATAGTTGATAAACAACAATATGATTGTAATAACTGTGATTGGAAAACAGAAAGTTGTTTAGAATTTGATTATGAAGGAGATAATGGTATTTTTAGAGATATAGTAGAAGATGTTTCTTGTCCAGTAAATACAGAGTGTGATGATTTAATAGATGAAAATATTAGTACAATTTTTAATGAGGAAATAAATTCAGTTTGTAGATTACATAATAGTCAAGCTTGTTCTGATGTTAGTGAATGTCTAACTGATATATGTAATGGTGGATTATGCGGACTTGATGATGGAGAATCTACATGTAATGATATATATGACTGTAGAGATAATAATTGTATAACTGGTACTTGTAGAAATTGTACATCTGATACAGATTGTTCTGGTAGTAATCCTTACTGTGACACAGATGGTTCTGCTCCTAATCCTGAAGAATATATGTGTTCTTGTTGGAATAGAAATTCACCTGATAGTTGTGATGAATGTTTGGAGGAAATTATTGATGCTTTATGTGATTGTAATGACGAGTGTGATAGTGGTAGATGTGAAGGTCCTGGTAATATTTGTTTAGCTACTTTAAGTAATGGAAATGTTTGTGATGAAGACAGTGATTGTAATAGTGGTATATGTAACGAAGATAACGAGTGCGGAGATTGTTATGATAGTGGAGATTGTTCTGAACCTACTCCTTATTGTGATACTGATGGTTCATATAGTCCTAATTATGAATGTGGTTGTTGGGATACCGTATTTTGTAATCAATGTTTAGACTATGCTGATGGATTTCTTTGTGACTGTGATAGTGAATGCGATACTGGTTTAATTTGTCATACAGGTTATGATCCAGCTGCTCTTTGCAAACCTACAACATCTGGTGGATTTGCATGTACCCGAGATATAGAATGTAATACAGGTTCTTGTTCTGGAGGTTTTTGTACTTATGAAGAAATAATTTTAGATTACTCTATTATACCTACAAATAATATATCCAACTGTAGTAATGAATTTTATGTAGATGTTAAAGGATCCACTACTGATGAAAATGCTGAAATTATATATTCTTGTTATTCATACACAGGTGGTTTATATTATAATACTTGTTTATCTGAAACAGAATCAGATTGTACTATAAATTGTCCATTTTCTAATTGGAATGATGAAATGTGGAATAATACTTTTAATTTTACTTCAATAACAGGTGGAGATATTACTTTGATTATTAAATTAGGAGATGATGAATCTGATACTGAAATAGATTCTACTTCAAGTTTATGCTTTTATTGTTTCCCTTATTTTTGTGGAGAGACATGTTCAGATGGAATTGAAAATCAAGATGAAACAGGAATTGATTGTGGAGGAATTTGTGGATACTGTGACAATGGTATTCTTGACTATTGGGAAACGGAAATAGACTATGGTGGCACTTGCGGTACATGTCAAGATAGTATTAGAAATGCTTGGTGTGACTCTTATTTGGAAGACAGTATTGATTATGGTGGTAGATGTGGTTCGTGTGATGATGGTTTGCAGTCGCTTAGAATTGGAGAAACAATAATAGACTATGGTGGAGTATGTGGTAATTGTTATAATAATGAACAAGACTCTTTAATAAATGAGACTGAAATAGACTATGGTGGATTATTTTGTGGATATTGTGATTTAGAACTAACAAAAGAAACAGATGAACTTTGGATGATAGCAAGAGAGATTGATAATAGTATACCATTTCCTTCTCATTGGTGCGAAGAAGGACAAGCTGCTTTAATTGTAGTTAATGTCCTTATAATAATATTAATAGGTATAGGAGCAATAGGTGGATTAGCAATAATAGGAATAGTCATATTTTATATAGGAAGTAATGTAGTAACTATAGTAACTCTTATAGCATCAGTTAAGAGAATATATGACGGACTTATATCAGCAGAAAGAGTCATTAAAGGCAATTATACTAAAAAAGAATTGTTAAAAGAAGCTTGGAACATATATAGGACTGAAAAGTTTAAATAGTTTGGTATATTACTGATATATATAAATAAATAAAGATGGCATGGGAATGTATATCTTCGGATTGTAAGATTCGGATATTCAAAATTTCAGGAGAGATTAAAGTAATTCTAGATAGGTTTATTCTATTTCTACAGAACTTAAGTCCTGGATTTTATGCTGTTATTGTGATTGGATTGATAGGTATATTCATATTATATATGTTCTGGTACATTCGTAGAGTAATAAGAGGTGAAGTCTAAAATGGATATGACTTTTGCTAACTGGATGGGATCTATATTAGATAACTTATTTGGATTTATGTATAATATAGAATTTGGATATTTACTTTTATTATCTGTAATGTTTATAGGAGGAGTTATAGCAATCTATTTTAGATTCTTCAAAAACATGATTAAAGATTCAATAAGGAGTTATTAAAATGAAGAACAAAATATTAATATTTACATTGATATTCATAATCAATATTAGTTTTGTTTTATCAACAACTTATAATATACAAGCTTCTTGGGATAATTATTTTGATACTAATACTTTTGAAAATGTCTTTGCTTATACTTATGTTAATGATGGTAGTTTAATAAGTAATAATTCATACACTGCTTATTTTACTGATTTGACTGATAATAGTTCAACAGAAATGTATTGGGATAATGTTACTAAATTATTCTCTGTCACTATCAATTCTACAGATGAAGATGATATGAATTTTAGAGTATCATTAAGAAATCAAGGTGATGATAATATATCTTATGTTAATAATACTGGTATATTAAAATTTAGAGATCCTTTTAATGTTAAAATAATATTGTGGAAAAAGTCAAACAATAATTCTAACTTTGCTGAAAGATATGATAATAACTTTGCTTATATATATTTACAAAGTTGGACAACTGCTTTTGTAAATCCTGTTATGGATATGTCATATTTGGATACAAGTTTTGAATGGCTACCTTTGTATGGTGCACTTGGTACTACTTCAAGAATACCAAAAGTTATAGATACTACTGAAAGTTTCTGGGCACCTATTACTAATGGAGAAGCTGAAATAAAATTATATGAATTTGGTAATTATAGTATATATTTATTATCACAAGACATACAAGGTAATATAACATGGAATTATGAATTTATTTATCCTCAAACTGACCATACAAAATACAAAGGAATGCTTACTGGTAAAATGTCACCTATTAATATAGTTGAAGAAGATGATCAAACATGGGACATATATTTTAGTATTTGGGAAGTTAATAAAATGGACTTTGTTTTTGAAATAGGTAAATATATAGTACTTATAATTATATGGATAATAGGATTATTAGTAATAGCTAACTTACCTGGTGGAGCAAAAGCTGCCGTTGCTTTTGGAACTGCTTATTGGCCTGTAATGGCTTTATTGGGGTGGCTATAATGAAAAAGTTGTATCTAATGTTTTTAATACTTATTTTGTCTTTATCATTTGTATCTGCGGGTATGTTAAAAAAATATGATTTTGATTTTGCTGGAGGAGATGATAATAACTTTACTGCAGTTGTAAGTACTAGTTATACATTTATTACTGCTAATAATTATGCTGAAGGTAGTTTTGGTGATGGTGATAATATGTGTGGATATAATCCATTAAATATAACCTTACCAGTAGACATAATATTGTGGTGGTCAATGGGACATGCAGATAATTTTATACAAATAGGTCTTGATCATGAATTAGATAGTCATTGTACATCTGAAGTAGATGCTATGATTTGGAAAGTTGGAAAAGAAGACTATTTTAAATTAGAGGAAAATAATGTATTTCAGGGACAAAGTGATAATCCAAATCAACCTGCATATTCATATACTGCTGCTGGAGCAAAGAATTTTGACCATTTCTTTAATATATCTATATCTACTGATGGACATGTATTAGCTAGTTATAACAATGATTTATCTAATACTGTTAATTTAACTATATCAACTACTGATATTGGTGGTATATTATATCTTGGTGGAAGATATTATTATGATGCAGTTGATAATATTGAAGTTTGGCAATACGAATTAGAACCATCATTAACATTAAACACAGATTTAGAAACTATAAATGATTATAATTTAACTTCATTAAGTTTTAATTATAATGGAACTCTTATAGATGAAACAACTAATGTATTTAATTGTTCTTTAAATGTAAATGATCTTTTTATATATAGTGATTTAGATATCAACATAGAAAATCAACAAGCAATGAATTATAGTTTTAATTATGTAGATAATACAAACTATGAATTTAATGTTACTTGTGTCAATGATGAATTAAGTGATAGTTTTAATTATACTATTAATGTAGATAATAAACCACATGTATATTTATTTACTAACTTAGTTAATAATACTATAAATTATAATGATCCTACTTTATTTATTGATTATAATGGTAGTGTTGATGAAAATTGGCAATCAATCTTATTCACTTGTGACTTATATGTAGATGATGTTTATGATCAAGTAGATACAAATATTAATTTATCTATGTCACAAAATTTTACTTATACTTTTGGTACTATTTCTGATGATATTACTTTTAAAGTCAATTGCAGTAATAGTGAAACTCAAAATAGTACAGGTAATTATATATATAGTGTAGATACAATATCAGTAAGTTATGATACTACTTTTATAAATAATAGTATCAAAATAGTTAATGAATCAATGGATATATACTTTAACTTCACAGATAATAATCTTGATGGTTATGAAATAAATATAACTAACTTAGATAATAGTAGTGTTGTACTTAATTTACTTGCTGAAGGAATATTAACAACATTCGCAGAAAATTTGACTACAATTAATAATACTGCATTAGGTAATTTCTCTTTAACTGAAACAAGATGGGACTCTCATACTACTAAAGAACTTATTGATATACCAGTTCAAGATAAATTAAGTATAATATATAGAGATATGGAATTTTACTGTGATAATACTGAAAAAATGGAATATATATCTGAAATAGATAGAATTAAACCAAAGATAACTTTTAAAGAATCATTACAGTATCAATCTTGTTATTATAAACTAAATAATCCAAGAAAAATATTAACAGGCAAATATAAAAATCATTATATTGATAGAGAATTAGGTATATGGATAGATGAAACAAATCCATTACATACTTCTGAAATAATTGGTAATACAGTTAAAGTGACATATAATACAAAAGGTGTTACAACTTTAATAACAGAATCTTTTGGTGATTTAAATGTTGACCAAGATATATTCTATTTTCAAGTATTAGAAAGAGTTATTCCAGTAATAGAAGATGTTAGATTAGATTATAATATTCCTTATGATAATGAAACATTGTATGGATATTGTAATGCAAGTCATAGAGATTTACTAAATCTTACTTATTATTGGCAAGTATTAAAAAATGATGTTATTCAAAATTCAGATGAATTATATAATGTTACTCAAAATGTAGAAAGAAATGTATTTAATATATCATCAACACTTACTTCCATAAACGAAACCTGGAAATTAAGATGTAAAGTATATGATGGTACATCTAATAGTAGTTGGTATATGACTTCAGTAATAATACAAGCTTATAATATAGTTATAGAAGATTATACGCCTGATATTTTATCATTTGGAATAGATGAAAATACTAACTATACATTCAGTGTTGATACAATATCTGGTGGATTTGGAGGATATACTTTCCAATGGTTTGTTGATTCAATTTTACAGGCAATAACACAAGCGTGGACATATGTTGGTTCAATAGGTGAAACAGGAGTAAAGACTATAACTGTATTAGTTAATGATACAATGGGTACTGGTCCTGAGAATGTTACTTGGACAGTAAATATAACACAAACTTATTTTCAACCAACAAATGCAACATCTTTAACTCCAATAAAAGGAAATATGGATTATACTATACCTATACAATGTGGTGGATCTAAACCACAATCATTAGATGATGATATAATTAAGTATAGAATAGATTATAATGTAAATGGTGGTTCATGGTCCTTATTATTTAATAATACAGCTGGTTGGGGTCAATTCGACCTTGGTACAGTCGAGTATGGGGATGAAATAGATTTTAGATGTCTTCCTTATTCATCACATTTAAATACTTCATGGTATAATCCAGAAGGTAATATAACAAGAAGTAAACAATTATCTTTATATTTATATGATCCAAGTCCTTTGAGTTACTATATACATAACCAAGAATATCAATTAGGTATAGTAGCAGATACAGAATTATATAGTAACATATCAATTAGTGAAGCATATGTTGACTGTAATGGTGATTATCTATGGGATTATTACTGGAATTATACAGATGTAAATTATGTTAGAGAACATTTTACTTGTGTAAATTATTATGGTAATGTTGAACATGTTATTGGTATAACATTATTAAAAGATACTAGTACTATTTGGAACATAAAAGCATGTGATACAACTAGACAAGAAAATGAATGTCGTATACAAAAATCATACGAGTTGAGGGTAATATGAAAAAAGCAACTTTATTAATATTTATCTTTGTAATATCTTTATTTACTGTTAGTGCAAAAGATTTTACAGATAATAGGACTGGTGTATTTGATATGATATGGGAAAGTAGAGTTGGTTGTAATATAGCATCATTTTATTTGAATGCTGATTATTATGATTTATTTACCATAGGATTAGGACCTATTGGTTGGGGTAAATTATCAGGTTCTTTAGGACAAACTGATGCTTATTGTAGAGCAGCTAGACAAAGTGTAACTACTTTTATGAATATAAATAATATAACAGATCCATATCAACAATTAAATACTATGGAAGATTATCAATTAGGATTAGAAGAATATGTATTTGCAGAGGAAAAAGAACTTATACTTGTTAATATAAATGTAGTATGGGATTATGTAAAACTTATGATGCATATAGTAATTGAATTTTTATTGATAATATTTTATATAGTACAATTTAAAATCATTCGTTATTTTATATTAGAATTAATACCAAATATGTTCTTTGGATTAAGAGATGGTATGGCAGATATGTTTATAAGAAAACAAAAGTCAGAAATAAATAAAAAGTATAGTAGAAAGAGGTATAAAAAATGAAAAGGAAAATACTATTTTTTATAATTTTGATAATATCACTCCAATCAGCATTAGGTTGGGGTTGCGATAATGAACATTGTAAAGTATCAGCAAATAGTATATATATGACTAATTTAGCAGTTAATAGATATCCAGGAAATGAAGATTATGCATCCGTATACTATGTACTTGACTTGAATTATATAGGTGGAGCAGTATCACCTTTTAGTTTAGGTAATATAGGAGAAGACTGGTACACATATACATTTAATAATTGGTACTCATCTAAATACATAGATTTAAGTCAAGAAATAAATGGATATGTTGGATTTTATTATGAAATTCAACCTATTGATCCAGAACTTAATTATTTATGTGCACCTATTGATAGATCTAATGAAGTTCATCAAGCTATATGTAGACAATATTATCTTGATGGTGAAGATTGTACTGGTTTAATGGGTGGTGGAATATGTGAATGGGACATTAACAATGATTTTAAATCAGTTAATTATTTAGGTCTTCCTTTTTATATAAAAGGTTGTCAAATTGACTGTGATTATACAGGAGATACTAATACTTGTGAACCAGATGGAGAAATAACTGATTACTTCGATTATTCAAGTGGTAGTGAAGGTTATGGTATAATAAATCTTAATGGTAATGAATATACAGGAGCTACTTATTCTGAGTTAGTAGCTACTCCTGGATACCTGTATGGTATAGGTCGTGTTAGAACTTCAATAAATTACAACTGTGGTTGGGACGATGATAGTGATCAACATAATGTAGCTATATCTTGTGATTTAGTACCTAACTTAGCTTATAGACATGATAGTCCATTAGATAAAGATTGGACATTTGAAGATATAATACCTGCTAAATTTGAAGGTATTAATAAAATAGAAGGTGGTGCAACTGATTGTATGTCTTTTTCAGTTAATATGACTGACGATACTTTTAATCCATATAATACAACTGTAAATGATATGAATGATTATTTAGGTATAAATCCAGATGATATATCAGGTAGTTCAGGAGCAGTTAATCAAATAAATGATGCAATATATTCATCAACAGGAACACATTCTATAGTTAATCAGATTAAATCAAACAATGAATTAATAGAAATGACTAATAGGTTATCTTGGCAAAGATCTATAGTGTCAGTAATTGATACTTTAGCAACTATGATAATATTAGTATACTATGTATTTGTAATATCCGTAATGATAGCTTTATTATTATTTGATTTACCACATACATTCAAACTAATGTTAGATGTTTTAAGAAAAGCAACACAATTTAGTAAAAAGATATGAGGTTACAAAAATGGGAAATCCTTTCACAGATGCAATAAACTTCGCTAATGTAGTCAGTGAAGCAATAGCAAGTACTTTTAGAGGTATAGGTTTATTTCTTAAACAAGTAAATTTAGTATATTTGACTTGGTTTGTATTCCCATTAGTGGTATTATTGTTCTTTCTGGCAATATCTGCCATGTTCGTAATACCTATGAGACTAGTTCCTATAGTAGAGGAAAATATATTGTTATTCAAAAGGTTCTTTGCTGGTAAATATAAAAGTAATAAAGGTCACAAGAAGTATAAAAAGAAGTATTACTAAAGAACTTTATAAAATACTTTGGATCCAAGTTCCTCAAAACCTTTATATACTCAAAGGTATTATATATAGATATGACAAATAAAACAAATAAGCTAGTTTTGTTGTCTATGATGCTAGTAGCTTTAGCAGCTCAATTTGCTCAAGCTACAGCCGTTATTGCCAATGATACATTGGAAGGTTTACCAGCAATTGGAACACAGATTGGTTCTTTTTTAACTAATTTAGCTCCAGGAGTAGGTGCCTTCATAATCATCATAGGTGTTTTCGGTGGAGTAGCTGCAATTGTGTATGCAATTGTATCTGTCGTCAAGACAAAAGTTAGGATGTAAATCTTAATTATGCACTGTTTTACCCGATATGTTCAGTGCACCAGAACTATCTTTCTGGAAAAACAATTCGGTTTTTATTTTTTTTTAAGAGGTATAAAATGGGATTACAAAGAGGTATGGGTAGCATGAAAGGTCTTCGTAATGTTCGTCCTAATTCTAAGTTTGCTAAAGTAGTTAAAGATCCAATTTCAGATAAAGAGGTTTTAGATGACTAGATGTATATGTGGTATAACTTTTAAAGGTAATGTATGTCCTTCCTGTGGTACAATTTATCAAACTTTATAGAAGTGTAGAGGAACCAGGTTATCTCAGCGGGCTCATAACCCGCATCATGTAGGTTCAAATCCTACCGCTTCTATTCATTATTATCACCTCTTTTTCCCTTATGTAGTCAGGTTGATGACCTCACTTGA
>Ga0307928_10004280_pt1 | contig 10834 bp, 16 predicted proteins | sample AceLakmetagen232_FD_201815 | JGI IMG/M metagenome (GOLD analysis project Ga0307928, IMG submission 201815) | Saline water microbial communities from Ace Lake, Antarctica - #232 | ecosystem: Environmental > Aquatic > Non-marine Saline and Alkaline > Saline | place: Antarctica: Ace Lake...
ATATGCTCGAAGAATGGACTAATCCAATAGAACATGAGGACTTTGTATGAACAATCCATGGGACAAATATGTAACGAGCTGGAGCAAGGAGCCAGGTGGTATGGTTCAGGCTTCTACGGAACGATGGGTGTACCCACTTGGCAATGTAGCATACAAAACGCAGGTGATGTGACATGTACGACGAAGACTACTTTGAGCATGGTGAAAAGAACGGGGTCAGCCTGTACACCGATTACCGATGGCTGCCTGAACTAACTATTCCCATGGCTGCACGTATGCTTGAATATTTGAGTATACGGGACACGGATACGGTGTTGGACTTTGGTTGCGCCAAGGGTTTTTTGGTGTATGCCATGCGGTTGTTGGGGCGGGAAGCCTATGGGTATGACATAAGCAAGTATGCTTGGGCACATGCGCACCCACCTGTGGCCGCACGTATTCACAATGACCTCGATTTGACGTTTGACCACCCGTGTGATTGGGTTGTGTGCAAAGATGTTTTGGAGCACGTAGAGAAGGCGGATTTGGTGCCACTACTTAGCCAATTGCGTAGCACCATAAGTAGGGGCTTCTTTGTTGTGCCGCTGGGCGATGGCAAACGCTACTGCATACCCGATTATGAAAAAGACGCTACCCATGTGATACGGGAGCCAATGGAGTGGTGGGCGGAACAGTTTGCCGCGGCCGGGTATACCTCACTTGTTTTCAGTTACGACGTGCCAGGCATCAAAGACAAGTGGGTACAGGTGCACCCGGAAGGCAATGGATTCTTTACGGTGGGCAGATAATCATGCGTGATATACAGCCATACACATTTGAGGGTGCCAAGCAACAGTGGGCCAAGCCCCCCGTTGACAATGTGGGGTATTTGAACAGCGAAGATCTCCTTGCCAAGCCTGACAAGGAACTCAAGGATCTGATTGCTGTTTTTGAGCACAACCGTTTTGACTTGGCCGGGTGGCGCAACTATCAAGATAAGTGGCGGACGCTCTTGGGCTTTGGCAGCATCACAGGCAAAACCATCATGGACTTCGGCTGTGGTGTGGGTTTGGAATCCTTATTGTACACGCAGCAAGGCAACAAAGTTTTCGCGGTGGACATAAGCCCAGTGAACCTCAAGTTGGCACAGCATGTGGCAGGGGTGCATGGTGTTATGTTGGAAGGGGCCGCGTTGTGTTCTGACAATGCCCCTTATTTCCCAACGCCACTATTTCCAATCGATGTGTTCCACGCCAATGGCGTACTACATCACACACCTCGCTTTCGGGAAATCCTTTTGCGAGTATGTGATGTTTTATCAAGTGATGGCTGGATTCAATTGATGCTTTATTCCGATAAGGGGTGGGAGTGGGCAACCGGTAATATGCCCAAGCCACGGACAAAAGCTATGGGCCACCCTGATTTTGATAGGTTTGTGACCGCCTTTGATGGGGTGGGCTTCTATGCCGACTGGTTCAGCGAGGACAAGATCAATTGGCTTGTTGGTGACTTCTTGGAACTAGTGAGTTTTGATTATGTAACTAGGTCAATCGAAAAGGGTTGGCAGGATCTATATTCAATTGTGAAACTGAGACCAAGATGATACCGAAGCAAATACATTTTATTTGGGTTGGGTGTGCCCTGCCTATGTGGGTGGAAACGAACATTCATCGTTGGCAAGAGCTGAACCCTGATTATGGCGTGCACTTGCATGGCGAAGAGGTTTTGGTCGATGAGTACCGGGACTTGTACGCACGCGTCACCGACAATTGTAGCAAGTCCGATCTCTTGCGCTTGTCCGTTTTGCGTGTGCATGGCGGTTGGTATTTTGATACGGACTTTGTGCCACTGCGCCCATTGGATGATGTGTATGCGGATTACAAATTGGAAGGGGATTTGTTTTTGACCAAGCAATGGGAGAAAGCACAGGACGGCAAGCATGTGGCCAATGGGATTATCGGGATTACCAAAGACAGCGGCGCCTGGGATGAGATAGACGGCCTTGTGGTACGGCAGTGCGCCAAGCCCTTGGTGCGGACGAGCTTTGGCCCTACCATGACAACCATGCTTGCGCACGGGTACCCATCAGTGGTGTTGGCCGCGGTAAAGGACTTTTATTACATCAGGTTCAACCCAAGGGGGCTTGCAAGGGAAGCATACAAGGATTTGGTGGGTACTGACTTTTCAGAAGTAATGCAGCGGGAGATTTTCGGGGTGCACCACCCATATGCTTTCCATATGTGGTGTGGCGGTAAGTACGGCGAGGAATTATGAAAAGGCTAGAAGTAACGAAGCAAGTCATCGAGAAGTGGACAGGTGAAAGCGGCGTCAAGGAGTTGTACCCACCCGGAAGCTCTTCTGACTTGGCCCCTGGGCGTGCAGGATTGCTCAGGACAGCTTGTAAAGGCTTGGTATGTGAGGTTGGATGCGGGAATGGTAGGGTGGCCACATGCTTTGAATCTGATGCGTATGTGGGGCTTGATATTAATCCGGCAGCGTTGGTCCTGGCACAAAAGAGACTTCCTGAACACAAGTTTTTGCGGGTGGAATATGAAGACCCTTACCCAAAGGCCGATACATACTTGTTTTACACTTGCCTGCTTCATGTACCTGATGAAGAACTGCCCAATGTGTTGACTAGGCTCAGCGGCCGGGTAGTGGTTTGCGAATCTATGGCTAGGTCTTTTCGCAAGACCGGTAAAGAATTTCAAAGGGATGCCGAGGAGTATATCGAATGGTTCAGCAGGTCCGGTTTTGAGCAGGTTAGCTGTGACAAACTTGACATTCCTAAGTTCCCATTCTTCGATAACATTTTGGTGATGGAGAAAAGGTAATGGCAGTACACAGTCCAGATTTTTATTACATTGATCCGTCAAAGACGGCTTCCCAGACCATCCAAGTGGTTTTGCGGGAATACTATTCTGCTGAGCCAGTTAAGCCCCCCATCATGGGTTGGGTGCCTAACAAAGAACAAGCTATCATCGTATCTGTTCGCAACCCGTACAGTAGAGTGGTCAGTTTGTGGTGGGCTACCTGTTGCCGTGGCGGGACATTTTATCGGTGGGAAAAATATTGTGATGGCATCTTATCTATGATCACTTGGCTGCGAGATAGGAAGTGGTTGCTGATGGCAGATGCCGCTGTGTTATCCTGTAGCCCTTGGAATTCAAACCTATGTTATACCATGACAGAATGGTGTTGTGGGTTGAAGCCCGATTACCTTATCCACCAAGAGACCATTGATGAGGATTTCCACAAACTTCCCTTTTCCTGTGGGTGGCCTGCAACCCTGCCAAAGATCAATGTCAAATTAGATACAGAAGAACGTAAACCAATTGAGGAGTATCTTACTCCCGATGTGATACAAGCAATCAATGAATGGTGCCACGATGATTTCGAACAGTTCGGTTATACAATGAGGAGGTCATAATGAAGGTTGGTTTTGTAGGGCTGGGCAAACTCGGGTTGCCATGCGCGACGTGTATTAGCATGAAGGGACATGATGTAATGGGTCACGATTTAGATCCAACAAGGATGAGCATCTTGCCCCAACCATATCAGGAAGCGGGCCCGGACGGTACTGGCAATTTCAATGATTGGCTTGGGCGTAGCGACATTCACTTTGGCACCTTGCAAGAGGTAGCCGATCATGCTGAGATTATTTTCGTAGCCGTACAAACACCACACAACCCAAAGTATGAGGGTGTGACCCCGTTGCCCGATGCCCGTGTTGATTTTGATTATGGTTGGCTGTGTGCCTGCATCAAAGAGTTGGCTGGCGTTGTTAGACGGTCCACCCCCATTGTTGTGATAAGTACATGCTTACCGGGTACCATGGCCAAGTATGTGAAACCCTTGCTCAATGCTCACATGCATTTGGTATACAATCCATTTTTCATTGCTATGGGTTCAACCATGCGGGACTTCCTCCACCCTGAGTTTATTTTGATGGGCACGGACAAGAATTTAGCGGTATTGGTCCCCATTGAAAAGTTTTATGGCACCATTACGGATGCCCATGTGCAGCGCATGAGCATTGAATCTGCTGAGCTTACCAAGGTGGCATACAACACCTTCATTTCCCTTAAGATAGCCTTTGCCAATACCTTGATGGAAATATGTAATCAAATACCGAATGCCGATGTGGATGAAGTAACCAATGCACTCAAACAAGCCACTACCCGGCTTATCAGTGGTGCCTACCTTAGTGGTGGCATGGGTGATGGTGGTGGTTGTCACCCACGGGACAACATAGCCATGTCTTGGTTGGCACAAACACGGGACTTGTCCTTTGATATCTTTGAAGCAGCCATGGCGTGCCGCCAAGAACAAGCACAGTACCTAGCCAACTTGATGATGGGCTCCCTTGTGCCACCCAACAAAATGCCCCTGGTGATTCTTGGATATGCTTTCAAGCCTGAGTCGAATTTGACGGTAGGCAGCCCGGCTTTGCTTGTGGCTAATTTGTTGGAGGGTATGGGAAAACAGTGTACTTGCATCGATCATCATGTGGTGCCGTTGGATGTATATAAGGATTTGCATGAAAGCGATGCTCCTTGTGTGATACTGATTGGCTGTAAGCACCCGGAGTATGCCACGTGGAAATTCCCAAAGGGCAGCATCGTGATAGATCCACATCGTTACATCCCCGACCAAGAGGGTGTGCTTGTGGATAGGTTGGGAGAGGGTAAATGAAACAGCCAATCCTCATAACAGGTTGCGCCCGCAGTGGCACGAGTATGGTAGCGGGCATCATGCACAAGTGCGGCGCCTTTGGTGGACGTACTACGGGGCCCACACATTGGAACAAACGTGGGCAGTATGAAAATGATGAGATTCGTGAGAATGTCATCAAGCCATATCTTGTATTGCATGGAGCCGATCCAAAAGGGCAGTACCCGTTGCCGGACCCCACAGCTTTGATGCCTGTGGAGAACCTGGCTGACAAAATCCACAGCATAATGAAGTGGCATGGGTACAAGGGCAACCGACCATGGTATTATAAAGGTGCCAAGCTCACCCTCATATGGTCCTTATGGCATGCCGCCTTTCCAAAAGCTAAGTGGCTAATAGTACGCCGCCCGGATGCGGATATTGTGAGTAGTTGTATGCATACAGCTTATATGAACAACAGGGACACGGAAGAAAGCTGGCAAGAGTGGGTTGAGCACCACAAGACACAATTTGCAGCAATGTCCGCGGCCGGATTGGATATGGTAGAAGTGTGGCCGGATAAATTCATGGAAGGCAACTTTCAAACCTTGGCCGAGTTTGTGCGTGGTGTGGGATTGTATTGGAATGACAAAACAGTACGAGCCTTTGTGAGCAAGGACTTGTGGGGGAAACATCATGGCTAATCGGGTAACAGTTGCGGATGTGAAATTGATCAAGGACATTGCTACTACGGTATTGGACCTTCAGGTTGAAGTGTTCATCACAAGTGCCAACATCTTAACCAACAACGTCAACACTGTGGGGGGTTTGACAGATGCTGACCTTCTGAAAGAAATCGAGCGGTGGTTAGCAGCACACTTTGTGAGCATATTAGACCCCCAGGCCAAAACAGAGAAGGCCGAAGAGGTAAGTGAGACAATCCAAGAAAAAGTGGACTTGCATTTCAACCAAACACGTTGGGGCCAGCAAGCCTTGGTATTGGATACCACAGGGTACCTTGATGGGTTGCAAGCCAAGGCGCTTAACGGTGGCGGTACTGTGGCTACGGTAGCCGTGTTGGGGTCTATCTAATGGCTATGCGGATACTCACAACGATGTTGACAAGTGATGGTACGTATTGGCCATCACCAAAGCCGGATGGTTTCGGTGGCATTACAACAAGCGTGCCGGTAGCCGTCAAAACGCGGTGGACAGAAAAGCAGGAGTTGGTGAAGTTGGCTGACGGCCGCGATCTTATATCTATCGCCAAGGTGAACGTAGATTTGGATTTGCAATTGACAAAGACGGGGGAAGGTTGGGGATGGTTGGCTAACACGGCTTTGACAGAGATACCCGCGGCCATACTTACCAACCCTCTGGCCAATGGTGCTTTTGAAATTAAGGCATATCGCAACTTGCCGACATTGCGTGGCACACAGTTTTTGAGGACAGCATGGCTGTAGTAGTACAAGGCAAATATAGTTTCGAGGTGTTTGGCCTGCAAAATGCCAATCGGGCACTTATGAAGAAGCTTGCCAAGGTTGGCGTGTTGACAAAGAAGGCTGTCATAGAAGGGGCCTTGATCATACAACGGCAAAGCCAAAAGAATACGCCGGTGGATACGGGTAACTTGAAAGCGGGACACTTTACTGTGTGGGATGGTGGTGGGATATCACAAGCGAGCTTTACGGGTAAGGATGCCAGCAAGCGTGTCAATGACCATTCAGTTGCAGTGCCCCATGTGCAAGCCATGGTTTCAAAGAGTAAGGTCCTACATGAGGCCATTGTAGGCGTGTCAGCCGAGTATGGCATCTTTGTGCATGAGGATACTGAGCAAAGCGATGGCGTCAAGTTTTTGGAGCGGGCGGTACAAACCAGCATACCCGCCGTTGTGGCCGTGGCGGTACGTGAGGAGAAGAAATTGTGAGTGTTGACCTAATAGTAAATCCGGTGACATTAGATATACGGGATGTGCTTGTTGGTGCCAATGAAGGCGAATGGGCGGGCACAGGCATCAACAAGTGGGCCATCAACATAGGTACGGAACCGGCTGATCCAATTTTATCAATCACCCTGTATGATTTTGATGCGTTACCGGCCAAGAGCATGAGTACTGATACGATTTTTGAAAAGGCACCGTTCCAAGTGCGCACGCGGCATGCGGATTACAATGCGGCATACCAAAAACTGATGTTGATTAAGCGTGTGCTCCTCAAGAAAACATATTGGGCTGTGGGTGGTGCCGCGTACAAACGCATCACGAAAGGGATTGGGCCATTTTACATGAAGCAAGATGAGCAAAGGCGCCACCGATGGGTGCAAACATTTGTAGCTCATAGGGAGTATAGTGAAGGCACAGATTAAACAACGAGGGGGCCTACATGGTACCGGGGCGGCCCGATACCGGTGTACAGGGGGCAAAATGCCGTCTCGGTATGGTTCTCAAGCAAATCAAGGGGGTATGTAATGCCACACGATGTAACAAAGACAGTACAGGCCAAACAAGCCATCTGGGAACATGCGGTTGCCTGTGGCTGGAGCATAGGTGCATACAATGCCCTCTACACAACCAAGGGCCCACGGGATACACGTGTGCGTCTCAATTTCAGGGACAAAGATGTACTTAAGTTTGAGCACAGCAGAGCACTTAACGATGAAGAATTAAAAGTGACACCGCACAAGGCTACCATATGGGAAGTTTTGGAAGTGGCACCATACAGTAAAGTGGAGCTTGTTACCGGTGGTATCAGCTTCCCAAAACCAAAGAGTAAAACCGTGCCCGCTAAAAAGGCGAGCCGGAGAAAAAAGAAGGAAGAGGGGTAAGCTATGTTTATCGGTACAGGCACCAGCATAACTTTCGACTCAGGGTTCCTTGGTGAGCTTCTGTCGATCTCACCACCGAATGCAAGTCGGGAAGCAATTGATGTATCACACATGGGTACATCGTTGAACCGTGCTAAACTCCCAAGCAAACTGACCAACTGGAATCAGTTGTCCGGTACAATGGGATATGACCCAAGTGAAGCACCGCCTATGACAAGCGATGCGGAAGCTATTGTCATCACGTTTGCGAACAGTGCCGCAACGACATGGTCATTCAGTGGCTTCATGACAGGGTTCGACCCTACCGTAGAACTGGAAGATAGGGCTGAGGCCGATTTCACTATTGAGGTGACCGGCGGCATTACTATCGCATAACAACGAAACCAACACAATGCACAAACCGAGGAGGGTCTAACCATGACCAATACAAAAGAAGATATGGGTAAAGTAGAAGTGGCGGACACGGATATGGGTAAGGTAGAAGTGGCAGAAAAGGCAGCAGCAGAAAAGGCAGCAAACTTGGTGGACATGAAAGTACTCACATACAGTGACATCATTGCAGTTGAAGACATAGGTGCCCCGGTAAAAGAAGAGGTACCGGAGTGGGGTGGTGCCGTACTGATTAGAAAGATGTCGGGGCGTGAGCGTGACAAGTTTGAGGAACAGTGCGTGCGGCAAACGCGGTCGAAGGCCTCAAACTTTACCGGGCTCAAGTGTTGGTTGCTTTCTAAGTGCCTGGTGGATGTGGAAGGTAAGAAGCTGTTCACCAAGCCGGTGGACATTGACCAGTTGAACAAAAAGAATGGGGAAGTAGTTGATCGTCTGTACATGCGAGCACAGGAGATCAATGGCATAGGCAAAAAGGGCGAGGACGCGGCTGAAAAAAACTTGCCGAGCGACCCGAGCGACAGTACTGGCTCGGACTCGCTAGACAGCTAGGCTACCCCGTATCAGTATTACAAGGATTGATGAGTAGTTATGAATTTACGGAATGGCATGTGTACGAGACCAAGTTTAGCCCAGGGGAACCCCTACGTGGGGATCTCCAGGCTGCACTTGTTGCACATACTGTTACCGATGCGCATCGGACAAAGGGCACTCGTTCAAAGATTAAGGATTATTTGCTCAGGTTCAAGCGTAGGACAGCGGCACAGGACCAAGGGGCTTTGCACGGTGCTTTGAATATTTGGAAAGCGGTCATAGACAAACAGTTCGGGGGTAAGGACAATGGCGATTGAAATAGCCACACTGGTTGTAAAGGTACGGGGGGACACAACAGAACTCCTCGCTGGTTTTGCGGGCGCCCGAAAGAGTATCAATACTTTTGCGGCAAGCGTCCGCGCAACAAGTGCTGCATGGACTTCGGCCGGGGCGGCTATGTCCCGCAGCATTACAGCACCCCTTGCAATCCTTGGTGGCTTTGGCGTCACACAGTTTGCCAAGTTCGATAATGCCATGACACAATCCCTGGCCATTATGACCGGGGTGAATGAAGAGATGCGTGAGGAAATGCGGCAAACCGCACGCACCCTTGCGGAAGAGACAACCTTCTCCGCGGGCAAACTAGCCAAGTCGTACTTCTTCCTTGCAAGTGCTGGTTTGAATGCACAGCAATCAGTCAAGGCTATCGGCACGGTCGCACGGTTTGCACAGGCAGGTATGTTTGATATGTCCCGTGCTACATCCCTCCTTGCCGGTTCACAAGCGGCCCTCAGCCTCAAGGTGGCGGACGCCGCACAAAACATGCGCAACATGGGCCGCATATCTGATGTGCTGGTAAAGGCCAACAGGTTAGCCGATGCAACTACCGAACAATTTGGTGAGGCACTTACACGGGCCGGTGGTACTATGAAAGCCTTTGGGATAGGTTTGGAAGAGGGTGTTGCTGTATTGGCCGTGTTGGCGGAACGGCAGCGCAAGGCTGAGGTTGGTGGCGAAGCATTGGCCCGTGTGTTGCGACTCATGATCCCGGCAGCCAATAAGAATGCTGAGGCATATGCGCGGTATGGTGTGGCCGTGTTTGATACCGTAGGCAACATTCGCAACATGGCGGACATCTTGGAAGACTTAGAGAATGCCTTTGCCAACTTATCACCAAGGCAAAAATCCGCTGCCTTGGAGGCCTTGGGTTTCCAACGTCGTATGCAGGGTGCCATCCTACCAATTATAGGCACCTCGGCCGCTATACGCAAGTTTGAGGCGGAGTTGCGCAATGCAGGTGGCACCACAAAGGATGTGGCGGATAACCAATTGAAAAGTTTCATTTCACAATTGATCATTGCATATAATAAAATAAAGAATGCGGCGGCGGCATTGGGGGAAGAGTTGGCCCCTGTGGTACGTGATTTTGCAAAGGACGTTGCTAATTTAGTAAAGGGCTTCCGTGGTTTGTCAGCAAATACGAAAGCAACTGTTGTGCGTTGGGGGTTGTGGTTGGCCATCATGCCCCTTATTGTGTTGGGCATTGGGAAAATCATAGGTGCGGTGGCCATACTTGTCAAAGGTGTTGTGGCGTTATCCATAGCTGTGAACTTCTTAATTGGCAATCCCATGACATTGTTGATTGCAGGTGCGGTCGCGGGTGCTGTAGCCATAGCGTCATTGGGCGTTCAAGTCGTGGGTCTATACAAAGATACGAACACACTTGCATCCAGTATGTCTGCTTTGGATGAGCAAATGCAAAATGCTTTTGAAGAACATGGTACCCGAAGCATAGAAGGCTTGCGCCGCTTGCGCGAAGAGATGGGCAAGCAGATAGCTGCACAGAAAGAATTGGAAGCGGTTGCCGCGGCAGGGATGGCCCCTATAGCCGAACAGTTTGTGCAGGACAAGGCTGATATAGATGCACAGATAACCTTCCAAAACAAACAGGAGGACTTCCTGTTGCGCCGCATGGCTTTGGAGAAACAGATCAACACGCTCTTGCAAAAACGCTCCGGGTTGGAAAAGGCCGTGGCAAATGCACAGGAGGGCAGCAAGGAATTCTTTGAATTGCGCTCAGCCTTGTTAGATGTGGAAGACCGTTTGTCCACCACAGCACAAAGTCGAATAGATGAGTTGCTACAGCGCCAAGGTGCCAACGAGGCCCCCAAGGGTGTGGGTGCCGTGGATGCCGGTTCCCTAGAGGCTTACCAATTGCGCGTGGGCCGGGAAAGACGGAAAGACGACAAGGTAGAGAAAAACACATATGAAACTGTGGTAGAATTGAACAAGTTGGTTGGCTTGACTGAGGATGTAAATGATGCTGTACGGGATACAGCCAATGGCATAACAGTGGTGACTTTATGAGTATTACAACATTTGTTGAAAACTTTTTGAACCGTGGTGGTAATGAGGATGAATCAAGTCGCACCGTGCAACGCAATTGGCGGGCAATTAC
>Ga0307928_10004281_pt1 | contig 10834 bp, 7 predicted proteins | sample AceLakmetagen232_FD_201815 | JGI IMG/M metagenome (GOLD analysis project Ga0307928, IMG submission 201815) | Saline water microbial communities from Ace Lake, Antarctica - #232 | ecosystem: Environmental > Aquatic > Non-marine Saline and Alkaline > Saline | place: Antarctica: Ace Lake...
TTGCTTTAAGGAAAATAGCTATTGATTTGGGTTTTAAACTCAACGAATATGGGCTTTTTAAGGGACACAAAATGATTGCCGGAAGGAGTGAAAAGGGTATTTATAACGCACTGGGAATGGATTATGTGGCACCGGAACTTAGAGAGAATAAAGGAGAAATAGAGGCGGCTTTGGAAAACAATCTTCCCAGATTGATTAATTATGGAGATATCAGAGGAGATTTGCATTGTCATTCTAGTTGGGATGGCGGGAAAAATTCTATTAAACAAATGGCGGAAACAGCCATGAACATGGGTTATCAATATCTTGGGATTTCCGATCATACTAAATTTTTAAGAATAGAAAACGGACTTAACGAAAAACAACTTGTTCAACAAAGGAAGGAGATAAATAAATTAAATTTACGATTCGTAGCGCGTAATTTAGAATTCAAAATTTTGCAGGGAGCAGAAGCCAATATTTTAAAAGACGGTTCGATTGACATAAACGACGAAGCCCTTAAAAAATTAGATTATGCTATTGCTGGCATTCATTCTCATTTTAAGCTTTCTAAAAATCAAATGACGGAAAGGATTATTAAAGCGATGAGAAATCCACACATAAAGATTATTTCTCATCCTACGGGCAGGATTTTGAAAAGAAGAGATGAATACCAAATTGATTTTGATAAAATTTTGCGCGCAGCTAAAGAAACGAACACTATTCTAGAGATTAATTCTTTTCCTAGCAGAATAGACTTAAACGATATTAATGTTAGGAGGACAAAATTAGCGGGAGTGAAAATGGTGATTAATAGTGATGCTCATCATAAAAATCATTTGCGATTTATCGAATTTGGAATTGCTCAAGCTCGACGTGGTTGGGCAGAGAAAAAAGATATTATTAATACTGCTCCTCTTAATGGATTGTTGGGGATAAAAAAATTATTGGAATTTTAGAAATATTAGATTATAATAAAGAATTGCAGAAGTCGTTAAGTTTAAAAATAATTAATAATTAATTTATAAAAATTATGAACAATTATTCTCAAAAAAATAAAATAAAATTTTCTAAATTTATTTTTTCTCTAGTTTTTGTAAATATTTTAGTTTTAATTTTTGTTATTAATATTAAAAGAGTGGATGCTTATTCTCCAATCCCTCCAGGATATAAGTTTGAGAATAATCTTGATCTAAATGATCGCAACGAAGACGTCAAATATTTGCAAAAATTTTTAGAATATCAAGAATTTTTTCCCGCAGATACAAACACTGGTTATTTCGGAAATATAACCAATAAAGCAGTGATTAAATTTCAAGAAGAATATTCAGACGAGATTTTAAAACCGTGGGGGATATCTTATGGAACAGGACATGTAGGTAGAACTACCATTGCAAAACTTAATAAATTCCTTGATGTTTTTGACGAAAATAATCCCAGTATTCCTTGGCCAGAACCGTTATCGGACAATACAGCGGGTCGCGAAGAATACGAGCAAAGATTTCCATCGTCAGAGTCGCAATCTATCAAGGAAGTTTATCAAACTCCCTCCGGTCATTCCATAAACATTGTGGTGATTGTTAATTCCGTTCTCCAGAATTCTATCCAAGATTCGCTAGATCAATATATTGTAGATTTAGAGAATGACGGATATTCAGTTACACTAGTCAGTTATAGCGGGGGTACGCCAAAGAAATTAAAGACCTATTTACAAGAGAGATATTCAAATGGTTTAGATGGTTGTTTATTAATAGGAGATCTTCCAGTTCCTTGGTTTCATCGAGCCTATCGTAATCAATACCGCCAAGTTGTGCAAGAGGAATTCCCTATAGACTTGTATTATATGGATTTAGACGGAAGTTGGACTGATTCTAATCGCGACGGAACACTTGATGTTCATTCAGATGGATCGGGAGATAAGGAGCCAGAAATATGGGTAGGAAGACTTACTGCTTCTTCTTTGGGGAACGAAGCTGAATTGTTGAAAAATTATTTCATTAAGAATCACAAATACAGAACAGGTGTTTTATTGTTAGAAAATAAAGGTTTAGTTTACTCTGATGACGATGGGAACAGTTATTATCCATTAGATTTAGCATACGACAAAGTTACTACTATACATAATAGGACCACAACTAATAGTATAGATTATGAAAGAAGACTTACCCAAAACTATGAATTTGTTTATGTAGCGGTTCATTCTTCTCCTCAATTTCATCGTTTTGAAATACCTGGCGGATGGGACGGATTCACTTATAATCACGAAATAAAGTCTATTGATCCAAAAAGTTCTTTCTATCTTCTTAACGCTTGTTCTAATTCAAGATATACCTCACCTCAATATATGGGAGGTCATTATATTTTTTCAGATACTTACGGATTAGTGGCAATAGGAAGCACCAAGGCATGTAATATTTTAGATACAAGGTCTTACTTTAAAACTCTTGGGAGTGGAGGGAGTTTTGGAGACGCACTTAAAAATTGGTGGATTAGCAGGGCTCCTTATGGAGAAATGGATCGTCATCTTTTTTATGGCGTGACTTTATTAGGAGACCCTACACTTAAAGTTTCTAGCAAAATGGTAACCATTTCTCCGGACGTTGCTTCAAATACGTATTCCGAAATCAAAGAAAAAGAGTGTGCTACCAAAGGATGCAGTAATTCAGTGATCTTTGAGTGTTCAGAATTCGAATGCGATCCAGCTTCAGACGGAAGACTTGTTATTTCTCTTAATGGAGATTACGATTCTCCTGGTAAATACTCTAAAATATATATTGATGATAATTATCTTGCTGATATAGGAAGCTTTAATCCAGGAACTGCTTGCGAGTGGCAATCCGAAACTCTTACTATTCCAAAATCCGATCTTCAATCATATTTTTCAGACGGTTTTTTAGAAGTAACATTTAAAGATCAAAATGAAGTTGATTGCTGTTGCAACTCTAAACATAGAGCTAGCCTGGAATTTGAATATGAAAACACAGAAGAAGATTCTACTGGTAATAAAACAGATCAAGAAGATCCTGTCTCCGGAACTATTTCTATAAACAAAACAAGAGCAAATATTGGGGAGATTATTACACTCACAGTTACAGGAGAAGACGATAATGGTCTTAATTCTCTATGGGCTAATTACCAAGGGGATTGGCACGAGGAACAAGTTAATGGGACTGAAGCTACTAAATCGTTTGCTTTTTCTGAATCAAAAGTAGGAACTTATAAATATTATGGTTATGTATATGGCTCTAAATTAAACGGGGATTCAGAAAACACATGGACAGAACCGAGTGTGGCAACGGTAGTTATTGAAAGAGACACAGATTCTGGAGACTCTGGTGGAGACTCTGGTGGAGATTCGGGCGGAGATTCTGGAGGAGATTCTGAAACAGACACCGGAGGAAACATCGAAATAGAAATCAAAATAGATATCACAGAAGATACTACAGAGAACATCACTTGCTCCGACACAGATCAAGGTGACATTTATATTAAGGGCTATTGCGAGGATTCTCACCACACGAATGATGGTTGGGACGTATGCTCTGACGACGTATCTCAAGGAGGACTATCAGAATATACTTGTAGTAATTCGTGCTCGGGTCAGAGTGATTCAGAAAACACTTTCTCGTGCTCGGGTCAGAGTTGTAATCTTGAAGATTCAGAACATGCTTGCAGTGATTCATCCTCGAGTCAAAGTTGTAATATTAAACATTATTCTTGTCCCAATGGATGCAAAGACGGAGCTTGCATTAAAGATAAAGCAGAGCAAGCAGAGCAAGAAGACCCTGTTTCCGGAGCTATTTCCGTAAACAAAGAAACAGTCAATGTTGGGGAGAATATTACACTCACAGTCACAGGACAAGACGATAATGGGCTTAATTCTCTATGGGCCTATTACCAAGGGGATTGGCACGAGGAACAAGTCAGCGGGACTGAAGCTACTAAATCATTTACTTTTTCTGAATCAAAAGCAGGAACTTATACATATTATGGTTATATATATGGCTCTAAATCAAACGGAGAGTCAGAGAATGCATGGACAGGGTCGAGTGTGGTAACGGTGATTGTTGGAGGAGATACAGACTCTGAAGGAGACGCTACAGAAGACAATTCTTGTTCCGACACAGACAAAGGGAATATTTATGCTAAGGGATATTGTGAGGATTCTCGCCACATAAACGATGGTTGGGATATGTGCTCTGGTGGAAACGACTTGTTAGAATATAATTGTGTTGACTCATCTTCTGGTAAGGTTTGTGGGACAAAACATTATTCTTGTCCCAATGGATGCAAAGATGGGGCTTGTATTAGGGATTCTGTAGAAGAAACTACAGAAGATAATTCTTGCTCTGACACAGACAAAGGGAATATTTATGCTAAGGGATATTGTCATGATTCTCGTGGAACAAATAATGGTTGGGATATGTGCTCTGGTGGAAACGATTTATTAGAATATAATTGTGTTAATTCATCTTCTGGTCAAGTTTGTGGAACAAAGCATTATTCTTGTCCCAATGGATGCAAGAATGGGGCTTGTATTAGGGATTCTGCAGAAGATACTACAGGAAACATCACTTGCTCTGACACAGACAATGGAAACATTTATTTTAAGGGATATTGTCATGATTCTCGTGGAACAAATAATGGTTGGGATATGTGCTCTGGTGGAAACGATTTATTAGAATATAATTGTGTTAATTCATCTTCTGGTCAAGTTTGTGGAACAAAGCATTATTCTTGTCCCAATGGATGCAAGAATGGGGCTTGCGAGTTTGCCAATGTCACCATGTAATCAGAAAAGAATAATTTTTTTAAGATAATTAAAGTTCTAATCTTTGCTAAAACGAAATTTAAAAGTTCCGGAATTACGGGGCTTTTAAGATATTAAGAATAATATTTAAAAATGTATTTTAAATATCTGTTTTTGTTTTCTCTACAATTTTCTCAATGCGATTTATCGAATCTGGCATTGCTCAAGCTCGACGCGGTTGGGCAGAGAAGAAAAACATTATTAATGCTCAATTTTTAAAAAAGTTATCAACATTCTTCAGCGCTAAATAATTCGTATTTTTTATAAATTAAGGTTATCATAAATTAATAATCATAATTATTAATGTTTAAAATTATGAATAAAAAATTTAAGATATCAATTTTAATTGGTTTAGTTTTTGTTTTGGGTGTTTATTTTAATCCTTCAAGCGCTAAAGCGTTAACAGTTGAAGAGCTACAAACTATAATCGCTCAACTTCAAACTCAAATAGCCCAGCTCCAACAGAAGTTATTAGAGCAAGGAGGCGGCGAAGCGATTTGGTGCCATACTTTTAATGTTAATTTAAGATATGGTGATACTGGTTCAGAAGTAAAAACCCTCCAGACTGCTTTAGAAAAGGAAGGTTTTTCAATCTCCAGTTCTGAAAAATCAAGGTCCTATTTTGGCGATTTTACCGCTTCAGCAGTAGTTGAATTCCAGGAAAAATACGCTTCAGATATTTTGTCTTCATGGGGGCTAAGACGCGGCACTGGTTATGTCGGGAACAGTACGCGTAAGAAATTGAATGAGATTTATGGATGCGGAGTCGTAAAGCCCTATGTTAGAGTTCTTTCTCCTAACGGAGGAGAGAAGTGGATTAAAGGAAAGACATACGACGTTATTTGGAATACTATTCAACTTAATAAACTTGATATAACTTTATGTACGGACATAGAAGGACTTGAAAGCTGTGTTCCGATTGTCTATGGCGTTGACGCTATGTCTGAAAAATATGCATGGGAAGTATCTACAATTTCCGATACTTTTCCGGTAGAAAATCTAAGAATCAAAATTAAACAGACTGGCGATTCAGAAATAGCAGATTATAGCGACGATTATTTCAGTATTGTTTCTGAAGTAGAAAGAAGTTTGTCGCCAGTGATAGATGGACTTTCAGGTCCTACCCAGCTTAAGGTTAAACAAACAGGGACTTGGACCATTAAATCCCATGACCCGGAAAATGGAATTCTGACTTATTCCGTAAATTGGGGGGATGAAGAACCAGTTTCTACCTTATTCCTTTGGCAGGAAGAGGAAATCAGTAGCACAACCTTCACTCACATCTACAGTAAAGTAGGGACCTATACTATTAAATTTACCGTAACCGATAACCATCAAAACACGGCAAAATCATCAACAACTGTTAAAGTTGTTGTCGCAGGACAAAATGATCCTGTCTCTGGCACACTCTCGGTTGATAAGACAACAGCAAATGTTGGGGAGAATATTACACTCACAGTCACAGGACAAGACGATAATGGGCTTGATTCTCTATGGGCTAATTACCAAGGGGATTGGCACGAGGAACAAGTTGATGGGATTGAAGCTACAAAATCATTCACTTTTTCCGAATCAAAAGAAGGAACTTATACATATTATGGCTATGTACGTGGTTCTAAATCAAACGGAGATTCAAAGGACACATGGACAGAACCGAACATGGTAAGGGTGATTATTGGAGAAGACATAGACTCTGGAGGAGACGATGCCACAGAAAACAATACTTGCTCTGACACAGATAAAGGAAACATTTATGCTAAGGGATATTGTCAAGATTCTCGTGGAACAAATAATGGTTGGGATATTTGCTCTCCTGGAGGCGATTTATTAGAATATGGTTGTGTTGACTCGTCTTCTGGTCAAGTTTGTGAGACAAAAAATCATTCTTGTCCTAATGGATGCAAGGATGGGACTTGCATTAAAAATGAAGTAGAGCAAGAAGACCCTGTTTCCGGAACTATTTCCACAGATAGAACAAGGGCAAATGTTGGGGAAAACATTAAACTCACCGTAACAGGTCAAGACGATAATAGTCTTAATTCCTTGTGGGCTAATTACCAAGGGGATTGGCACGAGGAAAAAGTCAATGGGACTGAAGCTACTAAATCGTTTATTTTTTCTGAATCAAAAGTAGGAACTTATAAATATTATGGTTATATATATGGTTCTAAGTTAAACGGGGATTCAGAAAATGCAAGGACAGAACCGGATATGGTAACGGTGATTATTGAAAGAGACACAGACTCTGGAGACTCTGGAGACTCTGGAGACTCTGGAGGAGGCTCTGGAACAGACTCTGGAGGAGACACAGATTCTGGAGGAGATGATGCCACAGAAAACAATATTTGCTCTGATACAGACGGAGGATGCATTTATACTAAGGGATATTGTCATGATTCTCGTGGGATAAATAATGGTTGGGATGGGTGCTCTGATGAAGAAAATTTATTAGAATTTGGTTGCGTTGACTCGTCTTCTGGTCAAGTTTGTGAGACAAAAAATTATTCTTGTCCTAATGGATGCAAGGATGGGGCTTGTATTAAAGATGAAGTAGAGCAAGAAGACCCTGTTTTAGGAACTCTTTCCATAAATAAGACAACAGCAAATGTTGGGGAGAATATTACACTCACAGTCACAGGACAAGACGATAATGGGCTTGATTCTCTATGGGCTTCTTATCGAGGGGATTGGCACGAGGAACAAGTTGATGGGACTGAAGCTACAAAATCATTCACTTTTTCCGAATCAAAAGAAGGAACTTATACATATTATGGCTATGTACGTGGTTCTAAATCAAACGGAGATTCAGAAGATACATGGCCAGAACCGGACATGGTAACGGTGATTATTAAAGAAGATACCGAGGAAGACATCATTTGCTCTGACACAGACAAAGGGAATATTTATGCTAAGGGATATTGTCATGATTCTCGTGGAATAAATAATGGTTGGGATATTTGCTCTGGCGGAGACGATTTATTAGAATATAGTTGTGTTAATTCGTCTTCTGGTCAAGTTTGTGGGACAAATCATTATTCTTGTCCTAATGGATGTAAGGATGGGGCTTGCGAACTTATCGCTGTTACTATGTGATAAGAAAAGAATAATTTTTTTAAGATAATCAAAATTCGAATTTTTGCTAAAACAAAATTTAAAAGCCCCGTAATTGCGGGGCTTTTAAGATATCGAGAATAATATTTAAAAATGGATTTTAAATATCTGTTTTTGTTTTCTCTACAATTTTCTCAAAGATTTTTGGTTCTTGATTTGCTAATTGAGATAGGATTTTTCTATCAAGCTCGATGTTTTTCTTTTTCATTTGTCCCATAAATTTACTATAAGAAATTCCATGTTTCCGACAAGCTGCATTAATTTGTATTTGCCATAGTTGCCTCCGATCTCGTTTTTTTGTTCTTCTGTCCCTATAAGAATAAGACCAGGCATGCATTAATGCTTCTTTCGCCGCTTTATATTTATTTTTCCTTCCCCACTTAAAACCCTTAGCATATCTAAGTAGGTTTTTTCTTCTTTTATGAGCAGTTTTACCTCTTTTTACTCTTGCCATAATTAAACAGACATTAATTTTTTAATTTTTTTTGTTTCTGGAGTAGAAAGCTTTACCCATCCTCGTTTATTCCTAATCGCCTTACCAGATTTTTTAGATCGAAGATGGTCTTGTCCGGTAGCTCTTCGCATTATTTTTCCATTCTTAGTAATCTTAAATCTTTTTGTCAGCGATTTTCGAGTTTTGATTTTCGTTTTCTTCATGTTTTTTCCCCTTTTTAATAATAACCGTTATGGCGTTAGGTCGTCGTTTGCCTGATTGGTCGAGTTCTATTGGAATATATTGTTTAAGAATATTCAGAAATTTATCTATTTGTTCTTGAGCGTGACCTCGCAAGGCTCTCTCTCTTCCCCTTAGTAATAGATCTACTTTTATTTTATTCCCTTGTTCTAAGAATTTGTGTGCTTGCTTAGCCTTGGTTTCCAAATCATGAATTGAAGTGTTGAAACGCAGTCGAACTCCTTTAATTCCTCCGCCCTTGTGTTTCGATTGTTTTCTTTCTTTTTTCTTTAACTGATAGAGATATTTGCCATATTCAATAATCTTACAGACCGGTGGATCTATCTTTTCAGTTACCTGCACTAAATCTAAATCGCGCTCTTGAGATATTCGGAGCGCTTCTTGCAGGGTAACCACTCCTTTTTGTTCTCCTTTTTCGTCAATCAAACGAACCTCTTTTGCTTTTATTCTATGGTTTGCTAATGGTTTTAAAGAAATAGTTTTTTTTAAATTTTTTTAACTTTGTGGAGGTGGCGAGGATGAACTCGCGTCCAAAAATTATTCCAAAGATAATTCTACAAACTTATCCCAATTTTAATAAAACACAAAGGATAAACTGGGCAAAAATTTCTGTGTCTTTGACCCAAATTTTTTGATAAAATTTCAGGGCCCGGAAAAATTATCTATCTCGCAATATTACGCCAAAATTACTTAGCGAGAGTCAGTAATCTGACGGCATTAAGCGTAAGCCAATGCGGGTTTTTGAAATAAGTTAGCACTTATTTTTTTTCTCAAAGTTTTACGAGATTTGAGAATACTCGGTTTGCTTATCTTGTTCAAATTCCTGTCGAAACTTTCACCCCCGTAATTTAAGCTCTCTTTTTATTTCTTTATCGCTTGTTCGTTTTTTAAGAATTTCTCTCTTATCTCTTTTGCTTTTGTTTTTAGCTATTCCTATTTCTATCTTTATTTTTCCTCGTTGAGTATACATTCTTAAGGGCACTAATGTCAAGCCTTTTATAGCAGATTTTCCGATTAAATGTTTAATTTCCGCTTTTTTCAAAAGTAATTTACGACTTCTTTGCGAATCATAATCTGAAGGAGCATTTTTAGGTTGATAAGCAGGAATATCGGCGTTGAGCAAATATGGCTCTTCTTTTTTGAGAACCACAAAAGCGCCCCGCAGATTAGCCCTACCAAGTTTTATTGATTTCACTTCTTGACCCGTAAGCACGATTCCAGCTTCAAAATTTTCTAGAATTTGATAATCGTGATAGGCCTTTTTATTTTCCGCTAATGGTTTCATACTTAATTAATCTTAGCACAAAAAAGAAAAATATTAAGTTTTCATTTTAATAAAAATAGGGTAAAATAGAAAAGAGAATAATTAATATATAAAAATATGAAAAAAAGAATAAAAAATGTTTGTGATTACAGACCGAAGATAATTTTTATTTTAGGAGCTGTTTTTGTTATTTTTTTAATTGCATTAACTATTTCTACAATAGTTGATGTTCAGAATAAAATTAAACAAGGAAAATATATAGGACAGGAGATTGAAACAAAAAACACTATTACAGTTTCCGGAACAGGAGAGATATATGCTAAACCAGATTTGGCTTTAATTTCGTTTTCTGTTCACAACGAAGCCAAGACCGTTTCTGCGGCGATGGCAGAGAATACAGCAAACATGAATGCCATTATTATGATTATGAAATCTAAGGAGATTGAAGACAAAGATTTAAAAACCACAAGTTTTAATGTTTATCCTCGCTACGAATGGCAAAAAGAGCAGATTGAGATTTTACCTCAACCTGAAGGAAGGCGAGTTCTTGTTGGATATGAGATAAACCAATCTTTGCAAGTAAAAATTAGAGACATGAATAAAATAGGGGAGATTATTAAGGGAGCAACCGATACTGGAGCTAGTCAAGTAGGAAATTTACAATTTACGATTGACGATCAGGATAGATTGAAAAAAGAAGCCCGTGAAGAGGCCATAGAAGAAGCGAAAGAGAAAGCAAAAGAGCTTGCTTCTCAATTGGGAGTTAAACTAGTTAGAATTACTAGTTTTGTTGAGGGCGGAGTTGCCCCTCCATATTATGATTATGCGTTTAAGGAATCCGCTATTTCCAGCGGCTCGCCGATGCCCCAAATAGAAACTGGAGAAAATAAAATAGAAATTTCGGTAAATATTATTTTTGAGATAGACTAATCCCCCAAGGATTAAATTCGAAAATTTTATGAGCATTAAAACAAAA
>Ga0307928_10004283_pt1 | contig 10833 bp, 13 predicted proteins | sample AceLakmetagen232_FD_201815 | JGI IMG/M metagenome (GOLD analysis project Ga0307928, IMG submission 201815) | Saline water microbial communities from Ace Lake, Antarctica - #232 | ecosystem: Environmental > Aquatic > Non-marine Saline and Alkaline > Saline | place: Antarctica: Ace Lake...
TGAAAATTTTGATTGTGAAATTGATACTCCTCCAAAAGCTTAGTGGGAGGATTAATACTTAACCTCGTTGGAGGAGCATTATTTTTCTACGCCGTAATAACAGCATTTCATAATCTGTTTAATATGCTACCTCCTATATGCTCTCGGCGTAAACGTACTACAAGTGAAATTGTGTATTGGTTGATGGATTTTGTAAAATATTTGATAATGGCTACTATTGGATTAATGCTTTTAATACTTATTTGATCGGAGGCGACAAATGGAAGTTAAAAAAGAGGATGTACGAGAAGTACAAGAAATGCTGAAACAATTATCTCCTAGTGTGCGCTCTGAAGATTCTATATCTATCAGCGCAATTCCTGAACACTGTGGCAAGATTCTTTCTATGTTATTGAATCTGCAATGGTTTGGCCATACTGGAGGAAAGATACCTCCAACAGAATCCGCACGCAATCTTATTGTTGTGCGAATCACAAACTTGGATATGTCTTTAGCCGATTTTTTCTCTACAGCTCGAGATATGTTATCCAAGATTGAAAAAGTACGCTAATCTTGAAGAAGTACGCCACCTCATAATTGAGGTGGCGTATTTTGTTTTACTTTAAGGCGTCTCTTTATGACTATGGACAAAGTTAATATCACAATCTTTCCGCTTTATTGGGTCAAATCGCGTTTAATGAAGTTTAATTGGCCTATTTCGTATATCAATAGTAAGTCCTTACCCTACTTTAAAAAATTGAAATTTACTTTGTCATTACTTAGTCAAAATAACGTATTTTTAGTTTAAAACCAAAACAATCGAGCTTAATATGAAAATTCCTCGTACAGCCGAAAAGCCTCAAGATGCACCCATATTTTTTGGTTTGGATGTTATGATGCGAAATGCGGGTATTGTAGGTATAGATGTTAACGGAGATAAAGTAATAGCCGAAACGTGGGACTGTCCCTATAAGGGCATAGCACGCGTCAATTTCTACTACGAGACCTTCTTAGACCTTATATCAAAATTTCCTAGTGCTTATTATGGTATTGAAGATTACGCTTACGGTAAAGGTGGATCCAATTCTAGATCTACTTTTTCTATAGGTGAGATAACAGGTACTTATAAATTACATTTATACAGATCACGGCTTCCTCTGTATATTTTTGGTATAGGTCAAATAAAAAAATTCTTTGTAGGAAAAGGCAATTGTGGTAAAGACATGGTGGTAGACCAAGCGCTTACTATGGTCTCCTTTATACCGACTCCTCAAAATAAAACTCAGCTAAATAAAGTTTCGCATTTAGCTGATGCTTATGCTATTTCTTTAATGACTCGGTATTATGCATGTGGTGGTACTTCTAATTTAGATAGTAAACAGATCCGATGGTTGGGGGAACACAATGCCCGAGATTTTGAAATTCGATGATGAATTTCAGCTAGCTCTTTTAACACTTGTTCTTAAAAATGAAGAAGTAATAAAAAAAGTAAAAGCTATACAAAATTTTCCTGAGTTGTTCGATGATGCGTTATCAAAAACCTGCGCAGAGATTTCATTAGAGTTTTATTCTAAACATAGTTGTTTACTTAAAAAAGATCAGCTGCTATTTGAACTCGAAAAACGCGGCTTTGTACAAGTTCAAAAACCTATACAAAGCTTATATAGTAAAGAGCAACCTACTCCTGTAAATTGGTATACAGAACATCTACAGGATTATGTATATCATACACACTTTAAAGAGCACCTCGAAAAAGCTGTCACTAATTTCGAACTAGGAAAGTTAGACAGCGCTACACAACACGTAAAAGGTATCTCCAAATTAAGTCGCGTAGATAATACCATAGGCTTTAATTTCTTCAAAAGTTTAAATCATGAATACACTGAGGAGATGTCAAAGATTCCTACAGGTATAAAACCTTTAGATATATCCTTAGGTGGAGGATTAGCGGCTGGAGAAGTTGGCCTTATAATGGCTCCATCTGGTGTAGGAAAAAGTATGGCTTTATGCTATTTAGGATCTCAATTTATACAACGAAAATATAAAACGCAGCATTATACTTTTGAGCTTAGCGAAGAAAAAACACGTATGCGTTATGAAGCGGCTTTATCACATATTCCTATAAATGAGTTGCGTGGACGATTCGATGAAAAAATAAGGGCTTTACAGGAGTTACAAAAAGAATTGTCGATAGGGGACAATCTATACATAAAACATTTTCCTACCAAATCCTGTACTATAGATATGTTAAGTGCTCATATGGATATGCTAGCTGATATAGATTACGAACCAGAAGTTTTACTAGTAGATTATCTAGATATTTTAAAGTGGTCTTCTCATTTAGAAAAGATTGATGGATTAGCTGAAAACGCTGAAAGTTTAAGACGTCTTGCCGGAGAGAGACATGTACCGCTTTGGTCTGCTACACAGACTAATCGAGATGCTATAAATAAAATTATTTATGGTATGGAGAATATTGGAGGTGCGTATGAAAAAGCTCAAATTGTAGATGTAATTATTTGTATATGTCAAACAGAGGATGAGAAGCGTGCGAATATATGGAGATTATTTGTAGCTAAAAATCGTGGTAATGCTAGCGGACAAGAAATTGAATGTGAGATTGATTTAAGCACAGTCGATCTAAACCTGCGCAGCGATTTTGTGGGCGATTAGAAATGCCTCGTTTTGATATAGATAAATTTGTAGATAGCAACGATTATATTGAACATCGTTCTAATGAACGTGAAATGGTATTTGAATGTCCAAGATGTGAGGATGGCGATCCTGATGGGCATATGTATGTTAATAGACGAACACACAAGTTCTTTTGCCATAGATGTAATTTTGCTGGGAGGCCGTTGCAAGAGTATGATGATAACATAAAGCTGTCGCCTCCGGCCTTATCAGAAATTCAATTGCCTCCCAGTTATATTCCTCTCATGCCTCAATCTAAAGAACTTTTTCACTCATTAATAAGACAGCAGCCCCTTATACGAAAGATGCTTAAAAATAAAAAATTTCGTTGGGAAGATTTACAAGGATGGGATATTGGATATTGTTCCAACGGCCCGTATTCGGGCCGGCTTATAGTTCCTGTTTATCATAGAGATAAAGTGGTAGCTTTTCAAGGACGTAACCTCGAGTCGGTCGGCCCTAAATATAAGAATAGACAAGCTGTAAGTGTATTTGCGCAAGTGTTTTATAATTGGGATAGAGCTGCACGGTTCGATCATCTTGTTGTTGTAGAGGGCCCTTTTGATGCTTGGCGAGTAGGTTTTAATGCCATCGCGACGATGGGCACGTACCTTTCTGAATGGAGAGTAGATTTAATAAATAGCTTACATCCTAAACGTGTAACATTTTTATTCGATGGAGATAAAGCCGGTATAAATAATGCATATAAATCCTCTAAAAAGATATTCCCCACTATTGAAGTAAGAAGTGTACTTTTACCTTCAAAAAAAGACCCCGCAGAAATATCCCACGAGGTCCTTTTAGATTTAATCGAAGACGCAAAAAAGTCGTCCTTATCTAATCTGTTTATTGATTAAGCTGCCGACTCTACATCCTCGTCTTGCTCAAAAATTTCATCCACAGCTTCGAGAATTTCATCGATCAACTTGTCATCATATGATGTAGGTGATTCTTTGACCGCTAAGCGAAGCTCTTCTTCATACTCGCTTATAGCAAACATCAATATGCGAGAAATTTTTCGCACGTGGACATTGGCTGTACCTTGAGCATGAAGCATGATCAGCACATTGGAAATGTAGCCCATCAGCATTAACAAAACAGGGCTGGCCGCGGATCCTGCAACTTCTTGAACTTTTGAGGCTAGACTTTTGAGATCGAAACTCATGATACTTTCTCCTTGAGTTAAAAGTTATCTTATTATGCTAGGTCTTTATGAGTTACGACCCCCACCTCGTCCCCTGCTAGGTTGTTGAGCAGGAGGACATCCTCCATGACCCTGATTTTCTTTCCAACCTGCACCGTTCTTTCTTGGCTTAGGTTTAGGTTGCGGCTGTGGTTTTGGTGTAGCACTCATTGTGAACTCCTTTCAAATTGAAATTTTCCACTTATATATAATAATACAAATTTTTAATTAAGAATTCAATCGTTTTGCTTTATCTTTTTCTCTGAAAGCTTTATCTAAAGCAGTGCCCATAGACGCAAGTACAGCTAAAAGAAAGGGTAGCCAAAAATTATCTGCTTGTAAACCTATAATGACAGCTCCAGGAATTTGAGGTATAAAAGCTTTGAAAAATCGATAGACTACACTTTTCCAAACGGGAAGAGCTAAAGGAGTAGTTACAGTCTTTTTAACTTCACGTAAATTTGTCATAGTACTATCCTGTTTAAAATGGGTACATCCATTAATATGGGATGATATATTTTATGCCCATAAAGGCCTCCCTCGCCCCTACAATCTCCATGATCTGCAAATATAAATAAGTGCATCGGCTTAGGTAATAAATCTAATAACCAAGGCATATATTTATCTACATGCTCCAACGCTTTACGTTGATCTCCAAAAGAATATGGCATATGCGTAGCAGATACATTCATAAAGAAAAATAGTGGATTGTACTGCTTTAATTTTAAGCTAGATGTAAATTCTATTTGATTTACAAAAGAGGTTTCAACATGCTCCTCAAAATTTGTTTGCCAATAAATACCGTCAGAAAAAAACTGCTTCCATACCTCACGTGATAGTTGACATCTTGTATCAAACCAACTTACTCCCCCTACACCTACAGTTTTATATCCAATACTTTCCAGAGATTTGACAAAGTTATTTTCATCTGGAAGTACGTAGAGAGACTTAATTCCTTCTGAACCTTTTCCTTCTGTTCGTATATTTTGTAGAGTAAAAAATCTTCTATCCTTATAGTAATAAGCTCCAGGCGTTTTAGACCTTGGAGTAAAACCACTATGAAATAATGCAAAATGCACTGGTAACGTAAACCATCCACAAGAATATGCCTTTTTAAAAGGGCCTAATTTATCTAAATTTGGAGTATTAGCTTCTATCGCATAATCATATCTTAATGAATCTAATACAATTATAGCTATATTAATAGGTTTTAGTTTAAGATCTACACTCATGAAGGGGCCCTTAAAAAGCTAAAGTTAAATCTTTTTCTTGGTACATATATATCATCATGATGCACTAAAGTTACTTGAGGCTTTTGAGTCTTTAAACTATTGATAGACATATGTATAAAACGAGGAGTATAATTTTTTGTTAAATATAATATAAGCTGATGGTAATTTCTATGTAAACTATTATGTATAAAACTGTAAGCTTCCAAAAGCTCTTTGGTATTATGTGGAGAAAATCTCCAATCGACAGCTTCAGCTAAAAGATGTTGAGATGTCGTACTTCCTTTGATTAACGAATTAAGTGTCTCAGTTCTTTTACCTGAAGTGATTAACATACTTGTATTAAAATGCTCTCTCACAGGCTGTAGCAAAGTTTTGCATAATGTAAAGATTTTAAAAGTTTCAAAATCATCAAATGCAATTTGGTTTACTAAAAATGGATAAGAATCTGATACGGCAAATTCCTCTAAAGAAAAGTTTTCAGTAAGTTGCATATTTTTACCTCTCAATAGCTAACATCTGTAAACGCATAACATATCCATACAGTTCCCCCTCATCATCATATAATTGTTGAGGGGTAATTTGTATATCAGATATAACAATACGTACCTCAGTAGTTTGAAATCTTTGATAAGCCAATGTAGATTGTATTGCAGCTATAATCTCAGAAGCTTCAGCATACGAAGTTTTCGACCACGTCCATATTTGTAATGGAGCAGATATTGTGCCTTCAGCCCTATTGATTGGATAACCCTCAAGAATTTTAAAGTTAGCCAATGGATAGACTTTAGTTTTAAGCTGTGCGAGTTCGCTAGGATACAATCGAGTTTTTAAAGTACTGCGCACAGTCTGAGACGCTAAGATTTGCTGTCTCAACGCGTTATTAATAACTGTCACATCCATGTTAAAATGCTCCTACAATAAGGAATCCGGCCGCAGCTAAAACTGATACACTGCAAGCGCCTATGAGTATACCGGTTCCTAATTTATTGGGTTGTTGTGGTATATTTGATATATATTCACGTAATAAATTTTCCTTGTACAATTTAATGTTTATATCATTTGAGATTAATGCAGGGCTACACATACCAAAAGTTGTAACGTTTGATATAATATAAGCTAAAGAATCCTCCCGCTCTCCCAGCAAAGCTTGTCTAAAGCTTTTTTCAGCTACTGTAGTAACTTCAAGAGGAGCGCCTGATTGATCTACTAGATGCTTCTTTAAATCACTAACTTCTATATGCATCTCTTGTAGGTAGTCCGTCAGTTCTTGCATGGACATCTTTCGTATTGTGTCAGGAGGTACGGGCTTAAATTTTACCTCAATTGCTCCAGGCACTTTATCCAAAATAGCCTTTTCAATAACAACAGTTTCTTGTTTAGGAAAGAATAGATAAAGCGTTGCAAATGTTGTTAACAGGATAGTTAACACGATGATAATTACACTAGTCCATTTCATAATACACCTCACACTATGTCTAAGGGTTTACTTTCTAATAAATAAATAGATTTGAAAGCCATCTCACCTACATGCCCCGCATGAACGCCTCCAAAATATTGTTGTGACCACTTACCATCCCATTTTACAGCTACGTAATACTCATAATCATAATGCGGTTGTAGCCATATAAAATCAGCTTCTGATAATAATCGTCTGTAATATTCAGTGGTTTGATCTAAATAATCATAGCGGAATAAAAATCTCGGCGCCCAACCTCTACGATATTCTTTAAGTGATCCATCTACAAGACGTCCCGAACTTAAAAGATCTTCTGCATACTCAGGTTCATCCGTATTAGGCGAATAAGGAAATTCGGCATACAAGTTATTAGAAACTTCTCTGCAAGACGCCTTATCGATATTGATAATATTAGAGTAACTCCCACCAGCAGCTGCGAACACATCCAAATTAAAAGCTGTTTTTATAGAGGTACTAAAAGAGAATACACCAAAGAAATGCCCATAGGTAGTAGTAATAGCTTTTTCTTGTATAGCTAGAGTTTCATCTAAAGAAGATAATTGTACACTACATGTAGAAGCGACATCAGATTTTACATACATAGAAACTGCAAAAGATTTATTTGCTAAAGCACTTGAAGCTTCTAAAGCATAGCGTGCCTTAGACCTAGATACTTGAGCCCCGTCGTCGCTTATTTGACAAGAATAATCACCCCAGTAGGTAGCCGAATCTTCTTCACGAGAAATTTTATCTGTACTAGGAGAGCCTACCCATCCATAAGTATTGGCCTCGAAACTTCCATTTTCAACAAGTTCCGTACCGCAAATTATAAATCGAGGACGCCCGGTACCTCCAAGAACTGTTCCCCAAGTTAACTCACTCATAACTTTCTACCCCCTTAAAAATGATTCTTCCTGTCTTAGGTGATAGTTTTAAATCAGAAGTTACCCATTTACGTGTACGATTAAATCTGTAATAAGTGGTAGGATATAATAATCGTACCACATCAAAAAGTTCTATGAAAGGTGCAAAAGGTAACTCTTGTTCCAATACTTTACGTTCTACACCAAACTTACCTAATAATGCGTCTGAAGAATGTCCCGCCAAGTTAGCACTTTGTATTAAAGGGTTACTACTAATCGACAATGTTTTTTTAGCTCCACGAGCTAAACCTCTAAGAACTGAACCTGAAGCATCTCGAAATTGCCAATCAACTTTTACGGCATCATATACATGCTCCCAACGTGTAGGCGTAGGTCCGGGTTCTGCGAAGGCTATCACAGAGGAGTCTTGTAAATCAAAAGGAGCATCTATAGTACCCTGTCCTCCCCATAAATAATATGTAGCATGACATTCTGTAGCTGCATATCCTGTAATATCCGAACCATTAAAGATTACATCAAAACGATCTCCTATAGGCGGGATGTTTAATGTAAGTGTAATTAATATATCTGAAACTGTAATTTGTGTTAAAACTAGTGTACCTTCTTCTGTAACAGAATTTACATTTGTGTAAATGTTATTATAAGTATTTACGCTAATAGTATCTGCATCAAGTACTGTAGAATCTGATTTAATACGTACTGATATTACTGATAAAGGACTAGTTATCATACCCCCCGCAGGAGATAAAGATTCAAAATAAGCATCTCCTGGTACATCTTCCAATTCAGGACTTTCTCCCCCTGTATAGCCCGCTGCTAAAGCAAAAACACCTACATGATCTATCTCTAAACTATAATCATCATTACCTGTATCGGACATTGCTACCGCGGGATATCCTCCTGAACTGGATGCATCTTCTTTAGTAGCGTTTAAAGAACCTTCCCAATAAAATTTTACGTCATTTTCTGGTGTGTGTATAACTTCAATAATAGCAAACCCACTATGCGCATCTAAGCTAGGAGCTGCCGCAATCGCTGTGGAGATTACATTACCTGAGCTAAAACCATATCCCCAAGAAGAAGTAGGATTGGGATATGCTCTCATTTGATGACTGCCAAACCACCACGAACTACTTCTACGCCCTATAGCTGCCAATGAATTATGCAGACATACACCTCGAGAGTCTGCTCTAAAAAACATTGCATATCCTTCAGCGTAGGCTGTAGCAGGATCTGCTCTGATACTACATTCAACTCCTCCAACCATAGTTAAAATGCATGACTGATCTTGTATAACAACTGTTGAGTAAGAATTAGGCGTAACATAAGGATTTCCGGATGATACAGTTACCCATTTAGATAAATCCCCATGAAAATTATCATACCACAGAGCTACCTTATCTAAATCATCTTTCCATGGCGCATCATCGTTGCCCATATATACACGTACAATAAGACCATCCGCAGGTATATCATCGAATAATACATACCAAATAGTTTTTACACTATCCTCTCTATAAGCTAAAAATTGCTCGTAAGTGGTAAAACCATCGCTCGAAAATCTTATATCTTTCATATCTTCGCGCATTAAACCGGCATCATAGTTTACAACAACTCTTAAACACTTGGAGGTTTGAGAGCTACCGCTACCAGTGATAGTAAAAACTTTGTATATAGGCCAATTAGTAGAAAGAGGTATAGCCATTTTATAACTCCAACTTACGTATCTTCAAAGTGTTATCTTCATGTACTCTCATACGCATAGGTATAGGAGAGCACAAATGTTCAAAAAGTTCTCTACCATTTAAACCTGTTAAATCTGCGTAGGATACTCTAGGATAAAATTCATCGTGTATCTGAAATATATACCCTTTATTAGGTCCAGTAGATCCCATTATATACTCTCCTGTAGAGATCATTATAGGGATATCCCATTCTGTAGGTTCAGGTACATCAACACTTTCAAATCGAATCCATTGTCCTTCAGGTCGTGAAGAATCAAAAGTAGCTCGCATAATTGTTGCACCCACTTTATGAAATCTTACATCGCAGTATGCAAAATATATCTTCTCATCTGCTGGATTGTATGTAAATGATTTCATTTGATAATATGTATTATCTAAAGCTTGGCTATACATCTTATTATTTATATAGTCATACACTATGTAATAATATTTTAGAGAAATTCTATCAAAAACGCATCCATGCATTGTTTGCTCAATAGGATTAAATTCTAATTCTAAGCATACTATATATATATTTATTGTGAATACAGAACCTGATTCACACGCATCTCCTGTACCAAAACTCCATACAGTATCCGTATAATCTTGTCTTAATAAAACTATCGTACCTATAGATGTAAGTACCTCTGTTTTTAAAGTATTTGCGTCACGCCACCACATTAAACTAGCATACACATCAGTACCATTAGGATGCCAAGCACCACAAATAACTTGAAAAGAAGCGCAATTTGTATTCGTAGTACGTAAAGTTTCATTGCCTAGATAATCAACAAGCTTATCACGCCACCAATCTCCGTAATCTTGACCCGTATCTCCATCCCATACACGAGCTATCCAAGCTTTATTAGTGGCGTCCCATAAAACATATCCAGGCTGTCCTAAAGACCACATAGCATCAAAACGACCTTCTGTAGTATTAAGAGATCCTTCGAATATGGAATAATGATTAGCGGGCGCACCCCAGAAGGGGCCTCTAATAGCTTCATCCGTAGAGGCGTCTAAAGAAGTATCTATAGAGTATTGAAAAATCCAATCTCCCATAAGACCACCTACACGACCTGTACCATGAGGACCAATACGTATGCGCGCGGTTGTAATAGCACTCGTCTCAGCAGGTCGAAGAGCATATGGCCCTACTGTAAAATAATTTTTGTCAGAGTATGGTATAGGAATATTTTCCCCTGAGCCATATGGCCAATAAGTAGCCCATGGATCGCTAGAATCTTGTCCATTACCTAACAATTTTAATTCATGTTCAGGTGACCACCCTTCTCGTGTTCGATGACCTCCTTCACGTAAACAATATGTTCCAGGAAAAAGTGAAGCATAATCTGCAGAGTCATAGGCCGAGGTATCCGTTATATTAGAATACTCTAAAACTTCATTTACAGGATCCCATCTAAAAATAACTGATGGGCGATTAGTCCAAGCTCGATTTTCTCCATCTTCTGCTGTCCAGGTATTATCAATAGCGTAAAACTCATCATTATAAGGTTTCCACGCAACTCCATGTACATATCCATCGGAAGATACTGCTAATCTATAGATACATAAAACAAAATGATCATCTCGAGGAGCTATAAATAATCTTTGTGCATTACCATTTAAAGGTACTTTCCATAGCTCATCTTCATAACCTACGTATAAAATATCATTTACG
>Ga0307928_10004284_pt1 | contig 10833 bp, 9 predicted proteins | sample AceLakmetagen232_FD_201815 | JGI IMG/M metagenome (GOLD analysis project Ga0307928, IMG submission 201815) | Saline water microbial communities from Ace Lake, Antarctica - #232 | ecosystem: Environmental > Aquatic > Non-marine Saline and Alkaline > Saline | place: Antarctica: Ace Lake...
AATCAGTCAAGACAAATAGAGATTATTATAATAATATATTAAATAAATTGCTTTCATCAGAAAGTGATTTCAAGCAAGAAATATGATAGCACCAATTAAAAATTATGTACCAAAGAAATACCCAGAAGGTTCTGTAACACAATGGTTTGGTGAAAATCCAGAGTTATATCAACAAGCATCTCTTGGTTGGTCTGTACAGATTAAATATCATAATGGAATTGATATAGTTGCACCTTATGGTACATCTATTCTAGCACCTTCTGACCAAACCATCTGTGATGTTAAAGATAATCCTGAGGGTTATGGTAGACATATAAGAGGTGTTGATGATAAGTATGAGTATACTTATGGTCATTTATCATTAATTATTGTTAAGATTGGTGATAAAGTTAAGCAGGGTGATGTAATAGGTTTCATGGGAAACAGTGGTTTTGTGGTATCGGGAGCTACACCTTTCTGGGATTATAATCCATATGCAGGTACACATCTACACTTTGGTATACGAGAGATTGATAATAATATAAATAACTGTGTGACATACCAGACAGGTCAGATATGTATTAAGAATTATCCAGGTGATGCTGCGGGTGCTATAGACCCATCACCATTGATTGAGGTAGATGAAACAGAAAAGATACAAAAGATGCTTACAGTTGTAAGTCTATCAAATCAAGTAATAACATTATTAAAAAAGTTAATATTTTTAAAAAGTAAATAGTATGTCACAAGAGATTATAAAAAGAAATACAGAGAGAGCTATAAAGGCTATAAGAATAATAGATGAACCTATTAGTAAAACTATATCACCCAAAGGACAGAATGTTGCTATCCTTAAATTAGATGGTAGTGTTATTATTACTAATGATGGGGATAAGATTAGGAGAAACATTACTTCTGATGATGCTTTTGAGAAGTGTATAATTAGATTAATTAAAGATTCCGCAGATAAGACTCATCAACAGGTTGGGGATTCAAGAAGTTCTACAATTAGATTAACATCTTTGTTGAGTATTGAAGCTCTTAAACTTGTAGAAGATGGTAATAACCCAAGAGATATTGCTGAACAATTCACAAAGTTTAAGGAAGGTTATATTAAATCTATCCAGAAGTTCAGAATACCTACAACAAAAGATGCTTTATATAATGTGGCTAAGATATCATCTAACAATGATGAAGAGGTTGCCAAGAATACTATTGAAACTATAGATGTTATTGGTGAACATGGTATGGCTTTTATAGATATTAATAAGAATGGTTCTGATACTTTCTTAGAAAAGGAATTAGGGTTTAGTATCAATGGAGGTGTGCAGTATAAAGAGTTACTGTTAGATGCAAATGTATTTAATGTTATTTATAAAGATGTACCGATGTTAATTACAGATATGAGGTTGTATAGTCTTGAAGAAGCTGAGACTATATTAGATGTTGTTAATAAAGCTGGTTATGATTCAGTTGTTATCGTGGCAAGAGAATTGATTAAAGGTAGTGATGCTATGACATCTCTGTTATCTAACCATATAGAAAAGAAAGTTAAGGTTTGTATGGTAGCAGATCCAAACGTAACAGATACAGAGAATGAGACTCTATATGACTTAGCTTCTTATGTAGATGGTAAGGTTATAACAGAAAGAGGTGGAGACTTAATTAATACACTAACGATTAAAGACTTTACAATGGTTAAGAAAGTATTTCAAGACCCTCACAAAGCTTTGATTACACCAGTTAAGAGTAGTAAAGACCTACCAAAGAGAATTAAATCTCTACAAGCAATAACAAAGAAGGCAGAAAATAAGGAGGTAGAACAGAGATTAGCTTCTCTGACAACAGGGAATGTCAATATCTATGTGGGAGGTTCTACAGTACATGAAATTGAGGAAAAGATGGATAGGTATAGAGATGCAATTAGTGCTGCTAAGACAGCTATGATGAGTGGTTACGTGGTCGGTGGTGGTGTAACCTTACTGAAAGCATTTAATTCTAAGCTAACTGTACCGGAATACGCAAACACATTTAGAAAGTTCTCAGAAGCTATTGTTAGGCAGATTGCCGAGAATTGTAATCAACATGTAGATACTGTTGTTAAGACTATTAAAGATAGTAAGGATAAGAACTTTGGTTACAACGCATTAACAAATAGTTACGGAGACTTATTAAAAACTGGGGTACTTGAACCACTTAAGTCTTTAGAGATGGTGGTAGAGAACTCTATATCCACAGCAATTACTTTGTCCAGTATTGCTACATATATTATAAATGAAGAGGACGAAATTAATAAAGATAATAAATAATAAAATTATAAATTAAATGTGAATCAAATAAACATTTAATTCAATTTATGTCAGAAGAAAAAACAAATAAAGATATCATAGAAGAAGTAGCAGAGGTTATTAAAGGAGACCCAGTAGAACAAACACCAGAACAAATACAGTTAGAGAAAGATACAAAAGTAGTATCAGAAAAGATTGCTTCTATTCTACAAGAAGATGGATTCTATATCCAACCTATAATAGAATATAAACAATTTGGTATTACTCCAAATGTAGTATTGGTTAAGAAACCTGTAGAAGTAGAAGTTGAACCAACACCTGTAGAAGCAACACCATTAGAAGATAATAAAGAAAATTAGAATATGACTAAAGACTACCAGGACATAACAAAATTTACACTACTATATGATAATATATTAGTTAAAGCTATTGATATAAAATCAGTTGGTGGTATAATTCGTGGTAAGAGTACAGATCAGAAACCAACTCTTGGTGAAGTTATATCAGTTGGTACTGGTAGGTTATTAGATACTGGTGCTATGAAGGAGATGGATGTTAAGATCGGAGATGTTGTATTGTTTAATCAATATATGTCGACACCCTATAATCTTAACAAGGATAAGTTCTACACAGTGAATGAAGAAGATTGTATCGGATATATAAGAAAATAATGCGTAGTATAGAAAGAAGATATAAAAGAATAGTAAATAAAAATCCAGACTTATCATCATTCATTTGTTTTGTAGAGACTGTGAAAGGGCAGGGCTTCTATCCAAGCTCTGTCCGAACATGGTTCGATAAACTTGTAGATAAACAAGATTATCGTAGAGCAGAGAAAGAGGATATATTGGAATGGATGTTTAAACTTATATGATAATACACAGAAATATAACTAAGTGTAAGGCAGATGAATTAGGATACTTAGATAATTATCTTACCGCTGTAAAAGAAGGAATAGATATAACGGAATATAATAGTGGTTGTGCAATATCATATTGGGTTATTACTGAATGGGATGGAAACCTTGCTAAAATAATGATTATGAAAGTAGATGAAGCTACTGAATATGTAAGAAAGGTTATTCATGGGGAGTAAACTTTCTAACTATATCGAGGAGAAATAGACTTGGCTTAAACAAAGGCTTATTTCAGACACCATCTTCTGTAAGGAATAAAAAACAACACTTGATACCAAGTGTTGTTTGTGTGTTATAAACCTCTTAGAGAGCCTAATTTGGAATATAAGTAGTAGAAAAGTCTTTTACGTTTGTCTTATCAAAATTATCTTTAAGTAAAGTTCTTAATCCTTTTTTCATATTCCATTCTTGCATAGATTCTGAGATATCAGCATCGATTGGTTGTATTTTAGCACCAACTGTCTTTAACATCTCTTCCATTAAGTTTCTTTGTTGTGTTCCTTTTTTATCTCCTGATGTTGCTTTTAAAAAACCAGAAGAAACTCGTTCACCACTATCATTATAACCCCCTGGAATCTGCTCACCAATAAGTGGTGGCATCATTGTCTTTAATAAATACCTCATTATATCTCCACCAACCTCAGTGGTAGAACCAGAACTCTTCCATATACTTCTACCAGAAAAGTCTTGATTACGTGATAGTTCTTTAACAGCATTTATGAATGGACTTTTACTAGTTGCTCCAACAAACCAAGGTTCAACAGTACCAGTATCTTTTACAACTTGTCTTTGAAACCAATCTCCTGAAGCTAAGTCTCCGAAAGGTAATATATAAGTTAAATCAAAGTACATAGATCTACCATCACTATCTTTATGAGGTAGTTTAATATAAAAACCGTCTTTAATCCATGGTGCTTCGGCAGCTCTTTCTCTTTCTGTCATTTTTATATCAGCTTGATTCTCTATTGTATTTTTAATCTTACCTATAGCTGATATCCTATGAGGTGCTTTTAAAGCTGTCTCCAAGGCTATCGGAGTTGCTTTAATTGTGAAGGTTATAAAAGGTACACCAAATAAAGATGTCCTTAGATTTCTTATAGCAGGAGTAACTTCTGCGTAGTTGAACGTTGCGGATTCTGCTGCCTTCCAAGCTTCAGTAGGACTTATTCCTTTATCAACATGATGTATAAAAGCAGATAGTTTCGCATAATTTTCTGAACCTTGATACAAATCAGATGCTTTTTGTCCAACTTTTTTAGCCTTACTTAGTGCTCCAGTACCCCACTTCAAGGTTTCTAACTGACTATCCATTAAAGCCCTAAACTCTTGAGATACCATTGTGTTTAATCCCCAACCTTCTTTCTTTGCCATTTTAATATAAGAATTATCTGCACCTTGCTTCATCGCTTTAATAACCTTGGCATCTAACCTAACATCCCAAGGACCGATACCTAATTTCCACCAATTCAAAATTCTATTAGAAAGCATGTTTCTAACCTGTGTAGCTGGGTTAAGTATAACGTGTCCAAACTTGAAAGCCGCCATTACCTTACCACCTATATTTGGATCAGTAACCTTACTTAGTTCTGTTAAGTCATCAAAGATACTTTCAGGAACAAACTTACCAGCTAGATTACCTAATCTTAGATTTCCTAAATCTTCTACCAAGTCTTCTTTATGAAATCTTAAATCATTAATCTTCTTTTCTAATTGTATAAAAGAATCATTAAGCGAAGTCTTATCTATATCTTTTATTTTGGATAGTTTTTCTCTAGTCTTCTCTACTTTGGTTTGTAATTTCACTAATTCGCTACCTTTAATATCTGCTACATCCTGAACAACCTTTTCCTCACCTTTCTTAAATGGATTCTTAACTGTATCAAAGAAATCTTCCATAGATTTAAAACCATTCCTCTGTAAATCACCAGATACATCCAACTTCTCTAAAGAAATTCCATCAGCTGTTTTTATAAAATCATCATAATTATCAAACTTCTTTATAGCATTTGCCATAGGTTGAAGTTTCTCTGATATAATACCAAGTTTCCTTGGTGTTTTTTTAAGTATTTCCGTAGACTTACCTATACTAGAAACAAATCTTGACAAGTTATCTTCTAAATCATCTGAAATTTTTACAACTTCTTTACCAAGAGAATCAATTTCTTTTACTATCTTAGCATCTTCTTTAAACGTAGATTTAAGTTTCTTTAGTTCGCTATTAATAGTCTTATTCAAACCCTTAATCTCTGTAGCTTTTTCTATTCTCTTTACTTTATTAGTATCAAATTTACTAGATTTTGGTAATTGTTTAAATCCGTCTTGTAATACTTCAGAACCAAAATGTTTATTTATAGCATTAAAAGCTTTAGCACTTTCTATGTCAGTCTTCATACCAATCAATGTTTTTGCAAATAGATATGATGGTGATTCAATTTCACCTAGAGCAGCACCCATAGCTTCTCTTCCTTTCTTGGCAAGCTCTGTAAATTTCTCTGGATTAGTTTTTTCTAAGTTCTTTATAGCCATTCTTCCATTACTATCAAATACTTCTGGATATAACTTCTTAGCATCATCACCAAGATGAGCTATATAATTCTTTACTAGTTCATCTTTTGACAAACGTTTCTGTCCAGTTTTAATTCCACCTTTTGAGAAAGCAAATCCTGCTTTTTCTGCATCATCAAAAGACATATATCTTTGAGATAAATATGTATCAAAATTATTTATAAAAGTTCCTTCATCTACTAATCCTAAGTCAACCATTTCTTGACCATATTCTTTTAATGTTGTATCAAAGAAAGTAATTTGTTCAGATACTTCTTTAAAATCTTCAGGAGATAATTCTTCTTGTAGTTGTTTAATTGGTTTTCTTACTATCTGTCCAATATCATCTTTCATTATAAGTTTATCAACGATACCTTTATTAGGTATTTTATTTAAACCTTTAGACACATCAATAATCTTTTCAGAAGCTATCCCTATATTCCTAGCTTTTTGTTGACCAATCTCTTTATATATAGGGTCTTGTCCGAAACCCCATTTAAGTTTCTCGGCAAAATATGTACCAACCTTAGTTCCACCTTCTCTCTTCTCGACAAGTCTTGTTAGTTTCTGTCCTTTACTCACAGTAGTTTCTGCAATTTCTCCTACTACTTGCCTACCAAAAGTCCATTCAGTAGATAGTTTAGCTCCCTTAGTAAACCCAGGTATCTTATTTAATACTGTTAATGGTGCTATATAAGTAAGTGGATCAACAGCAATATCTAAAGCTAAACCAAAGACTATGCCAGGAATACCACTATCACCAAATGAATCTTTATCTGTAAAAGAAGCTCTAGTTCTAACACCTTCATTAAAACTCTGACCTTTAAGTAAACCGACAACACCATAATCTAATGTGTTTAATGTATCAAAAATATCACTAATAAAACCACCACTCCAAAATTCCTTTGGGTGCTCTCCAGTATGAGCAGCTAATAGTTTATCTGCTTCTGGTTTTAAACCAGTTTTTACTGCGACATCATACAGTCCATAAGATGTATCTAAATCAGGTTCTTTAATTCCTAAGTCAACAAGTTTTTTATCTAGTCTTTCTTTCGTTGGGCTTAACTTTTTATCTATTCTTTGTTGTATCTTACTTTTAACTGTATCAATTCTTTTTAAGTTATCTTCTATACTCATAGATTTTTAAACTATTTATTTAACAAACCAGTAAAGAATTTTGCAGTCGAATCTACAGTATCTTTTATATCACCAGTTTCTTGTAACCATTCTCCAAAATCTTGACCTTGTGAATTTGTACTACTTTTACTTTGTGAAAAGAAGTTATTTACATTATCCCAAAAACCAATACTCTTTTCAGTTTCAGCTACTTGTAGTTTTTGATTAGCTTCTCTAGCTCTCTTTTCTGCATCTAATCTTGTCTGTATATTATTAGCTTGTATTTGGAATCTAGCTAAATCTTTAGCATTTGGTTTAAGACCTATACTTTCCATATAAGCAAGTGTCACCTCAGAAGCTTCCGAAGCACTCATAACATTTCCATTTTCATCAGGAACTGTCATAAACTCTTCTATCCTAGCACTTAAATCAATTTCTGTATTGGTATCTTCATTATCTTTAAGTAGTTTATTTAATCTAGCTTTCTGTTCTGCACTTGCAAAAGGTTGTGCTTTCTCAGTAATGGATTCAAGAGTTTCTCCTTCCTCAATAGATAAACCATATTCCAATGCTATATTAGCAATATCGTTTTGAGTACTTCTTTCTAATTGTTGTTTTTGTAAATTAAGATTGTCAGAAAATTGTGAAGTTAATCTTTCCTCTTGACTCATTGTTGCTAACAAATTACCAATACCAAGCATATTACTAAACGTTTGTTGTTCAGCTTTCTGTTGGAATGTATAAGCATCTACCTTTAATTGTGAAATTTGTGAAGCAAACTGTGTATTATTTTGCATTAGAGCATCTTGTTCCATTCTTTCATACTCTTTAACCTTCTTATCTGTAGAATCAGTTAAAGCTTTAAGTTGTGCTGTGTTAGTTCCAAATCCTCTCTGTGCTTCTCTAGCAGAAGTTAGTTGTTGTGCTCCAGATTCTTTTATGTCAGTTATCTTTTCACCATAATCTCCTGTTATTCTTGATGCACCAGCTTCTTGTTGTGCCTTAACATCTTTAATAGCTTGTTCAGAACCTGTAGTTGCAGACGAAACTATATCAGAACCAGCAAATGCTTTTTTCATTAACTGATTAAGTAGAGCTGAATTATCTTGTGTGGGTGATGTAGGTTCAACAGAACCACCTGATGCAATTGTAGCCATACGTGCATCGTTATCTGTCTTTATTGTATCTAGTTGTTCTTGTGAATACATAGTAATGTTTATTTATAATAATATATTTATCTTCTTCTTCTACGTTTAAAGTTCACACCCAAAACCTTGAAATTCTTTTCCTCGGCTACACGTGATGAAGGTATTAATTTTCTTAATCTTTTTAATCCTGTTATAGCTTCATTAAACTCATCTGCTGATTCTTCTCTAAGTCTTAGATTCTTAAATATCAATGATGCAGCTTTATGTGCTACTGGATACATAACGTTATCGTACATTCCTGAGAAGTAAGGTACATCTGTGGTTGCTGTAAATTTGAATATATCCGCATCTGCATTATCAACCCCGACCTTGTATGTTATATAGTGAAATGTTAATTTCTCTGGTCTTACAACTATCCAATCGTCTAATCTAAAATCTGTATCATCTCCTTGTCCAGCTTCATAGTTATAGTCTACTCTCAACCAACCAATATCTTCTGAATCAGGTGAACCTGTAGCTGCAGCATCTGCCCAGTCAACAGAAAGCATATTCCATCCTTCTGTCCAATCTGTACCATTAAATGCTGTAGTTGTTGTAGCTGACCAATAGTTAGATGAGTCTGTACCCCAATATACTGTAACTGATGTGAATGTATCTACATCTGGTAAGTAAACTTTTAATACATGCGCTGCTAAATCTTCATAGGCTGCCCAATTAGCAGATGAATAAGTACTATTTAAAATTGTTGCTCTATTGTTAGCTGATTGAGATACATCTAAATCAAAGTTAAGTGATGCTGTTCCTTCTTCAAATTCTATTGTATCTACTGATAGATTAGTAGTATCTGATGTAGTTTCATCTATTGTCCAAGTACCACCATCAGCAGTCAAGGAATTGAAGGTTGCTACTTGTTTAGCTTTATATTTTGAGAAATGGTTAATACCTACATAAGTATCTGTATCTTTTCTTTCTATTGTCCATGCAGATTCACCAGAACCTTGACCGATATCTTCGGCAAGTTCTCTTGATGATTTGTGAGTAAATGAAAAGTTTTGTAAGTCTTTCTCTCTTCTTAAATCTCCACCTGTAAGTAAATCAGCTATATCAGAAGTAACTTTATAATAGTTAATAGTATCATAGTAATCTAAACTATAAGTATAGTTCTGTAAATCATTTGCAAGTTCCTCTTGAACCCAAATTGTAGCTTCAGACAATGATTGTAATCTTTCAGCAGCAGATATACGATCTGTACTGGAATCTCCCACAATTGTATTTATTTCCGTTATTACGGTTGCTGCTGTTAAACTCATATTTTTATTATTATACCATTATTATTGTTAAATGTCAAGTTGTTGATGAAATCAATTATGAAATAGAATCATAGATTATATTTCTATTCCTTGATTACCTCAAGTTGTATCTATCCTTTAGTATTTGTATCATCATAATTGACTACCGCAAAAGATGGTGCAAAATTATTAATACTTATTGTTGATGATGTTGAAAACTCAATTTCTATTTGAATTGAATTAATATATTGTTTATTTACTTCTAATCTTACATATCCTCTTGACATTTCATCTCTTGTAATTGATTTTGTAATTGAAGCAGTACTATTTTGATTAAAATATAATTTAACTGTTGCTGTAACAGTAGAACCAGTACCAGTCCTCATACCATAAATATCTATATCTTTAACAGTAGACATCTGTGGTAAATATTTAACTAATGTATACACATTACCTATATACGATGAAGAATTAGCTTCTTTTTTACCAGTTCCATATATATCCCATGTTTTAAATGTTGTTGTGCCAGCTAAATATAATGCTGAACGTACATCTTTGTAACCAGTACTACCAGAAAATGTATTAGCACCACCGTATAGTAAAGCACTACATAAAGAACCAGTAGGTAACTGTCCTATTTTATATATCTCTTCACTATCACCTGGAGTTAATTTACCAAATGCATATATATTTAAATCATTACCACACCATACTGTCATGTTATCTACATTAGTTAATGTATCTAAATAGTAGCTTATACCATCACTAGTTATTTGTTTAATTGTATTAAAAGCAGAACCTGTAAATTCTCTAATTTCTGCGTAACGTAAACTATTTTCTGATGTTAATCTTAATCTTCCTTCTGGAGATACATGTAATTTATGTAATCTTCTTACACCATCTACAGTAATAAAGTCTCTCATATTTACTACTGTAGATAATCTATCCCAAATATAAACACCAACTTTAGAATTATATGCATTTTGTTCTGTTGTTACATTAGAACCTGTATCCATTCTTAAAGCAATATAAATCTTACCACGATAATCAATAGCATCTGTTATCTGAAAATAATTTGGAAATTGTAACGTATTAGCGACTACAGTTCCAGTAGCTCCACCAGATGTAGTACCATCTACTTTATGGACATTGTTATCTTGAAAGATATACATAAAACCATTATCTGCGACACGCATAAATGCTCTATTTGTTAGTCCATTTGAAAAAGCTCCTGTTACATCTGTTGATAACCAGTTTAAATTCTCACTAGCATAAGGTGTACTAGCATTACCTATTTCCATATTACCGCCAGTTTCATAAAGAAAGTATAATTTTTTAACACCATTTAATTCATATAGTTCTAAATCAAATATTCTTGGAGTACCTGTAGCTCCTAAATCTAAAACAGAAGTAAGTACTATATCATCTAGTGTATCACCTTTCCATATATTTCTTCCTTCTTCACCAAAATAAAAATCATTATTTTCAATATCATATTGTGAAGAAGTTATCTTTACAGAAGGAGCAGAACCACCTACAGTTACATTAGTAAA
>Ga0307928_10004285_pt1 | contig 10831 bp, 26 predicted proteins | sample AceLakmetagen232_FD_201815 | JGI IMG/M metagenome (GOLD analysis project Ga0307928, IMG submission 201815) | Saline water microbial communities from Ace Lake, Antarctica - #232 | ecosystem: Environmental > Aquatic > Non-marine Saline and Alkaline > Saline | place: Antarctica: Ace Lake...
ATTCATACTCTGACCTTTTTTTACCTCTGGCATGATTATCCTCTTTGAAGAGCTTCCTTATTCCTGTTCGCACGACCTTTGGTCTGCTGAGCATAACGAGAGTCCATTAGCTCTTCGCCGGCAAGCTGCCAGTCGTCATTGTTTATGGCTCTAATCATTCGCTGAAAACCAAGAAGTCCTTGTAGCCCAAGCTGAAACCTCATGTCAATAAGGACATTACGCCGCCTCTCAGAAAACTCAGATAATGTAGGGAATAGAGATGCACAGTCTTTCATAGCTTCCATAATGTCATTCATTAAAAGATACTCGCCTTCAGCCTGTGTGATTCCTTTGTCGGTAAGATTCCTACCATAACCAATGGTGAGCTTATTCACACTACACTTATAAGGCTTGTCCCTGAACCCTTCATTTGACTTAACCATTTTTATAAGTTCATCAATGGAACTATTAGGGGTAGGTTTGTCTTCTTTTGTAACTGCCATTATTAATCCTTTCTGGTAATTTAATTACCACTCATCGAAACAGAAGTAATCCTAGAACAAGACAGGCTATATCAACAGCCGGTCCACTTATTGGTCCAGTGCCGATGTATAAGTCTGTAAATTTGCCATCTCTAAATCCAAAGTAAACTATTGAATGCTGATTTTTATCTGCAGAGTACTCAAATGGATTGCCATATCTCGCACCCCGATAACCCCATTCAAAACAGTTTCTCCCGATAAGACTAGCACCTGCTAATCTCCTCACTTTATTATACCCCTTCTGATTTTTATCCCTAAAATTCGCATACATAAACCATCCTGTTGCTATTCCAGATAACCTTTGCCCTGTTACAAAAGCATGATAATTGCTTCCGTTTATCATGTAAGTTGGTTCTTGCCGGAAATGATAACCATCTACCAGTCCATTGAAAGCTTGATAAGTACACAGACTTGCCATCGTTCCCCATTTTAAGGTTTCTTGCTTAAGCCATTCAGTGTATACAACCTTCTTAGCTGTTCCTATCATTTCTGCGCCACAAGGAGCAGCTAACAGAAGCATTACTACAAGCCATACAGCAAGTGCATCATAAAGTAGCTCTTTATCCATCTTCTACCTCTTCATAATCTGCATCAGCAATAACGTTGCTGTTAATAGCTTCTTCTCGAGCCTTATTAGCTCGCTCTTTTAATATGTTAAGGGTTTCTTCGGTAAGTCCATGCTTGTTAACATTTTCGGTTTTGGAAACTGGAGGGAAGCCGCCACGACTGAGCCAATCCTTGGCGGTACTTATCTGGAGACTTAGACTAGCTGGAATATCACCCTTAATTACATCCTTAAGTAGCTTGGCGGCTGTCGGGCATGTTTGCATTAGCTCTCTAGCTACCTCAGCTGTTGAGGCATCCCTAGCAACCTCCAACGTAGCAAGATATTGCTGTGCCATCGGGCTATTCCGCAGGTTTGAAATAAACCCCTCTGTAACATTAAACATCTGAGCCAGCTCTTGTGGTCTAAAGCCTAGCACTAAGCTCCTTAATATCTCCTTATGCAGCTCCCATAAATGAGTTACATCTTGAGGTCTAGTTTCAACTGGTATGTCTGGATGCCGAGCCATCAGTCTTCCTTTCTTTAAAAGAGCGAAGTTGGCAAGGATTTGCACCTTACATGACTAGCCGGAAGGTTATTTAGTCCGGTTACTACTATCCGGCTCCGTTTGTCTATTAATAGCGTCTACCTATTCCGCCACGATTTCACCCTTTATTATAATATAACATATTTCCCTTTCAAAGTCAAGTCTAAAATTGGATAAAGTGAGCCACCCTTTATATCACTATATTTTATCACAACGGCTTCATCGTTGGCTATTGTTGGATAAAGTGATAATTTTGGTATTGTGATGGGGATGAGGACGTACATGGTGGGGGAAAGGCATTACCCCATCCCCCGTGTCATAATGGGACATCACATGCATCAATGTATATGAGTATAAACCTGATACAATTATTTCATATTTTATACATAATAAAGCTTGACAACGGTGGCAAAATATATTATATTACAACCGTACATTAAATGATGGGGAACGGCGGGTGACGGCACGGGAGCGGTCAGACATGCGGGCGTAACAGTGTACTGCGAGGCGCTATGTAGGGGTCTAAAACCCTGACGAGTCAGCTGGGAACAGTATATCGGGGAGACACCTGCCAATAACAAGTTAAATGCTCCTTATTAGCCTTCTCATAGAACAGGATATTATAATGTTCGATATAAGAGAACTAAAGAGTATACTTCAGCACAAAGCAGATGTTTATGGTGAGCTATCACAAACACTTGGTGAAGGTAGTCATAAACTTAACTCTGAACAAACAAACGCTGTTAATCACTGTTTAGCTGAACGTATTATAGAAGAGTCTAAAATGATAGCCTTTTCAATGACAATCGGTGATAAGCAGGGTAAAGAGTATGGCATGGATAGATTAGTTGACATGATGAAATGGGATAAATAAATAACAATGTCAATGGGGAGGCTACTAAGGAGCATTTAACAACAAGGATTGCCAGCGGGCATCTATGAAAGGATACAATCATGGATGCAGTTATAATCAAATCTAAAAAGGATGACGTTACATTTGATAATGTAAGCTTTATTGTTAATAAAAAATTTGGTTTGACTGACGGCACAGTTATTGAAGCACAGCTGGATGTAATCTGGGATGGTAAATTGTTTCCATCAATGCTTGCAAAGTCAAGTGAACAGATCGTCAGACTATTTTATAACAATAATCGACCTACAAAAGCTGACAATGGTTCTGGCAAGAGAATGATGTCAGATGCTGAAGTTGAAAGGCGGGAAACCTTCCTGAAGTCTATTGTAGGCACATCTTATATTGTTAAAGCTTCAGAGATCGGCATAAGGACAGCTAAAGCTAAAGAGCTTACATACGCTGAATTGACTGGGCTGTTGCAAACCGGCACAGAGGAACAGAAGGTATTTGCGGCGGCTAAGGTGAAAGCTCTTTTTGAGGAAGGCGATAAGGCAAAAGTTGCATATCTTAAGTATGAAGCAGAGCTTAAGGTAAGAGCCAAAGCTCTTGCAGATGGACTGAAATCTGGTATAACTGTGCGGAAGGCGGTGAAGTAAATGTTCACAGATGACCAACTTATGGCATGGCTTGAGAGCTTTGTTGTACCAGACCACCAACTCGATATGCTCGAGCTTCTAAGGAATGGGATAGCTGGACTGCACCCAGATAGTACAGCGTCAACAGAGCAAAAAGTTGAATACCTTAACAACCTCATCTACTTGTTAATTACCTATACAATCATGCGAGCAGGTGTGGAAGCGGGACAAACCGAATAACAATTTAACTGAAGGTGCTCGCTGGCAATCTTAATTTAACTGCTCTCCCTCTATGGTAACTTAATTACCACTGAGTATTGTGATAGGTTTGTTAAATCATTAAAGCTTTAAATCATTAAACCAATGAACCTATACCACCCTCTCTTTCTGCTTTATATTATTACAATATAGTTTGGCTATCTTGAGGTTATTATATTATTAATATATTTTTTTTTACTTATACTCTGTACTACCAATATTGCAATGTTATAATAACAGCTTCCTGTAATATAAAAGACAGGCAGGGGTAGGTTCAATGGTTTAATACTTTAATGGTTTAATACTTTAATTAAGGGTTTACTTTATCCAAGAATTGACTTGACTTCCCAATCAAAATGTGTTATATTACTGTTGTAAATTAAATTGACAACACTCTTCAAAAGGAGAATGAAATGAAAACTGGTGATATAGTTTGGTTGAAGTCAGGTAGTTCAGCTATGACAGTTGGAAGAGGAAGCGATGACTCTGTAATGTGTAGCTGGTTTAATGACAAAAATAAGCTACAGTCAGAAACATTTGCTATCAAAATGGTAACTAAGAAAAAGCCGGCTTCTGTAGTAACAAAGGAGTCATATCATCACGCTCTTGTAATGAGGTCTATTGGATGAAAGGAAGGATGAAATGATACACTTTGACTTGTTGGATGGGTATCACTGGATTATACTATTCTGGGTAGTGTGTATTATACTAAGCTGTTTTAAGAATAAATGGAGTGACCCTGATGACAGCTAAATATGGATTTGTAACACAGGTTTATATTGATGTGAAAGTACTGGCAGACTTGGTGGCTATACTTGATGCTGATCATAGATTGCCGCCAAGAACATTCTCAGCACTAATACGACAGCTATTAACAGAGCTAAGAGATAAGTATGTACAAGAGGAGTTTAGAGTAAACTCTGTAAATGCCGCCCTTGATATACTTGATAGCACAGGCTTCAACACGAAACAGTTTGCCGCTCGTGAACGAACTCTTATAAATATAATGGCTGAGGAGAATACAAAGATTGAGAACAAGCCGTCATCAGTGGAAACACAAATGGCTACAGCTTGGTTGGATGGTAAGTTTGAAGGTAAAACACAAGAAGAGATTGATACCTATAAAACACAGCTGAATGAAACTAAACTTGCAGGAATCCCCTAAAAATACTGAGGTCATACTTGATAATACGTTTGAATGATTGTAAAAGGAAATTATTACCTGTTTGCTATTTCGGGCAAAATTGATTATATTATAATTGTAAAGTGAAAATATAACAACAACAATAATATGAAAGAAGGTGATGAAAAATGTGTACTGTAGATAAGCTAATCACAATAGCTGAAACGGGTACAGAAACGGAAAGGGCTCTTGCTATTACTGAATTACGCAAGAAAGTCGACGAAGGACGTGAAGCACAGAAGGATTTGAAAACAATACAACGTATATTAAACCACAAGCATGAAGCCTTATCACAAGAGGATATGGTTTTCTTAGAGAAGCATCTTTGTAAAAGAGATATAAAAGTGATTGAAGTAGATAAACTTCTAACTTAGCAGGGATGGCTGGCAAGGGCAGGTTATAAAGCACATGCTAAAAAGGCGGATTATCCATTATCCTATCTAAACTTGCCAGCCGTCTATAAAAGGAGGTGAAACAGGATGTACATGAGCAGACGAGCAGTTCAGAAAAAGATTGATGACGCAAAAAACAGACTGGTTATGGATTATAAAACATTGACAGCTGACCTACCAGACATAAAGATGACTAAGTTTGAGCATCTGCCGGAGTCAATAACAGAAGCCTTTTCATTAATCAATTTACTCATCGAAAACAGGATAACCGTAAGACGCTAAAAGAAAGTAAAAGGATGTTTATAAGAGTAGTGTTGAAGCATTGTGTAGTAGGGTTAGAAGTCAAGAATAATAAGATTGTGCAAGCTCCACCAATCATGAGAGGTTGGATTGGAAAGCTGTATAGTGATTTTTACCTCTATTATGAAAAACGGAATAGGCTGGTATCTGCCAAGCAACTGAATGGAATAGCTAAGCAGACCAGCCTTTCTCTTTGAAAGGAGGTTATAATGTGCATGAGTAAAATAACTAAAGAAGAGACACAGAAGAAGCGGCTACCTGTTTGGGGTGTTGTATGTATAACAATCAATAATCAAGAGGTAGCTCCTTTTGCAAAAACGCCGCTGACCAAAGGGTTAAATATAGCAATAAAGGTGCACTCTGAAAGCTTAATGATGATAGGAAGTAATTGCAATCCTGTGTATGATCCTATGTTCCATAAATTCTTAGTAAAAGAGGATGCAGAAGCTTTTCGCAGTTTCCATGGCTGGATGCAGTGGACTAATACAGCTATTCGTAGGTTCTTCTTCCCAAAAGGAGAGAAGGTAGTCTACGGAATTGACGCACAAAGCGGCTTGCCAGTTGTAGCTTGTAAAAAGATGATAAACCCAAGAACTCCAAAAGGATAAAACAAATGAAAGCTGAATTTATTATCCACTCGGAAAAGAAGCACTCTGTAAGGTACAGCAATGAAGAGCTTAACATGACTGTTTATATGCCTAAAGATGTACTAAAGGAACTTACAACTGATGGCATGCCTGACAAGCTACAAATAACAATCGAGGTGAAATAATGGAAATCATGACAAAAGAACATCCAAGATGGAACGAGTTCATTGATAGGCTTGCAGGTAAAGAAGGATGCGATTTCGAAGAAGACTCTTGGAAATGCAGTCGTGAAACAGATAAACCATTAGCCTCAAAAATACTGAAGTCAATGGGTAACATTGACGTTACTGGTTCATTAAAGTATTTCGAGAAGAATGGTGGTTACTGCGACTGCGAAATACTTTTTAATGTTGTATTTGCATAAGGAGATAAAGTAATGCCGCTGAAAACTGACTGGTATCTTGCAAAGAAGACAGAACTCTGGACACAGGTGAAAGCGCAGAATCCAAGCGCAACAGAGGAGGAGTGTAAAGAGCTCTACAAAAAGGAAGACCATAAAAGATGGGTGGAAAGCGGAAACAGGGCTAACCAGCACAGCGTGATACTGGAGGAAAGAAAGAATGAAAAACGTACATAGACAAAAGCACATTAAATTCCTGCAAAGGACAAAGAAGCGTAAATTTTTAGCAAGCTTTGATGATGCAAAACTGTTTGAAGGAGACACAGATATGATGCTTGGGGCTATACTAAATAAGACATTGCTTAGAAGGAGTCAAAACAAATGAAAGTGAAACATTTAATTGAAGAACTCGAAGAGCTAAAATCAGATGACCGTGTTGCCGCCTGCATTTGGGGCGAGGAGGCTGTAAAAGACCACGCAAAAGGCATAAATTACTTTATAACAAACGATGACCTCAGCGATGATGAAATCTACGATGTCTTAAATGAACTTGAAGATCGACTTGGAGAAGCAGCCTCAGTAATTGCATATAATCTGATTTTTAACAAGGTTACTTCAAGGAGATAACCATGAAAACTGTAGAAATATACTTTCATGATTTATCAGAAGAAGGACAGAGGAAAGTACTTGGCGGCTTTGATACAAATGAAGGAGCTGAGAACTGGGACACAATACCGCTTGCTATCATTGAGCGGGAAGAGGAAGATGATTGGCTTCCGTAAGACTAACAAGGAAGGAGACTCAAATTGCAAAAGCTAACAGCAACAAAGATAGTACTTGAGCAGAACTATGAATCGAGCTTTCTCCCTGAAAAAGAATACCTCCAAGCTTTATATCTTATACAGCATGCCGAGAGATTTGAGAGTATGATAAAGGTCGCTGTTGAGATGAAAAAGCTTGTACATGAAGAGCTTGTTAGTATTAGACTGCGCTTCGATTTCATTAGTAAAGAACTCGAGGAAGCCACAGAGGAGCATAGCAAAGCAATGAGGATAGTTATAGGAGAAAATATAAGACTTAAAAAGGAAATCAGAAGCTTGACAAAGGAGGACTAAAATGGAAAGGGATTGCATAGAAGATTTTGCAAGAGCCATTCTACGAGCGCAAGAACTTCGTGAGGAAAGTTATTCTTATAGTGATGCTGAAAAAGAAGGTAGTTATGCTTTATCTCATCAACAAGCAGCTAATATGGCTGCGGAAGAATTTGGATTTGACTTACGAGCAACAATACCTATCTTTTTATTAAATGCCTTCTGCTGGAACGATATTCAAATATGGGCAAACAAGCCCTCGCCAAGTTTATGTGATAATATGAAAAGTGTTCTGATTGGTGCTCACAAAAAAGGTAAACTTCAAGCAATACTGGACGACCAAAGGGAAGGGGGGGAGAATGATGATAAGTAAAAACATTAAAGTTAAAATAGTAGAGGAAGAAGCTCATAGCTTTTCCGTGTGTTATTCTTTACAAATACTCAATACAAATATGATATGTAGTCCTGAAGCATTAATCCACTATATTGCTGAAGAAATGAATATCCCTCTTGGAGAAAGAAAAGGTATGGAATTTTCAATCTGTATGGAGGTAGAAGATGAAAAAAACAATAATCCCAACCAAACATGAGCTTAATATTCTCAGCAAGCTAAACAGCGGTGATACAATGACGCTGATGAGACTGCTGAAAGAGCAACCGCCTGATGGGTTTGAATTTTTGATTAAACTGGATAATGATTGGGTGGCTTTTTATAACAATGAAAAACCTGTTGGGGAAAATGCTATTACTATCCCTCTCCAATTCCATGTCGGTGCAACGATAGGTGTGAGGGAGGCTTGGTGGCACAAATTAATGCCTTATGATGAATATTTCTTTAAATCAGATTATAGTAATGAGGCTTGGTGGCACAAATTAATGCCTTATGATGAATATTTCTTTAAATCAGATTGTAGTAATACGGAACTTATCTATCTAAAAGCTAAAGGTGGAATATGGCTATCTCCCGCAACCATGCCGAACAAAGCTATCCGTAAGCATCTGACCGTGAAGGTAAATAAGGTTAAGAGGGTGCAGGCTATCGATAGTATTTGTATGAATAGGCTGTTACCTCAATGTTTGTATGCAACACCTAAAGAGATTAAAAATGCATTTATCAACCATTGGAACTCCCTCTATGCCAAGCCACGCAAACAAGGTGATAGGTATGTATGTTATCCGTGGGAAAGTGAAATGGATATTAATCCTAAATATCTTAATATTAATAAAGATGGTAGCTTTACACATAAGAGCAAACCATTAATTATCCACGCAAATCCATTCATAGAACTCCCAATATTCAAGGTGAAACGATGGAAGGTAGCATCGGTAACTAAATTACCAAAGAGGCAAACATGAAGCTACTAAAATTTATACAAAAAGGATTGCCCAAAGTGGGAAAGGATTTGAAGAAAGCTGAGCTCGAACCTATAAACATTGAAGGAAAGGAGGAGACTAATGAAACAAGCTTGATACCAAATGGTATCATGAGTATTATACAAGATTTATTTGCAGACCTGTACGTTGCCGGCATGACAAGGTCTGACAGAGTAACCAACACTCATACTATACGAGCCTATACAGTCGGCAAGATAACTCGTATAGACATCATTCCAAAAGGAGCAAAAGAATGACAGAAATCACGATCAAAAGTCCTAAAACTGGCACAGCGGATTCAGAGGGTAAAGTCACCCCTCGAGAAGTTACAGTCGAGTATGACTTCGGTGCTGACCTTAATGAGGCAACACAACTCTTTGGAGAGCCTATTGTCTTTACGAAGTTTGTCTCTCAGGGCGCAACCGACCTTGGTAACTCTATGCGAGCTATCCTGAATGACCCTAAAAACTCTGTGCAGGATTGCATCGATTTTGCCGCTAAGTGGAAACCGGGCGTGGTGACGAGGAGTCCAAAGGCTAAATCTGTGGATGCCCTCATTGCTGAGTATGAAGCTCCTGATACGACAGAGGAACGCAAACTGGCTATCATTGTAACGCTCAAAGCAGTTGCAGAAGAAGCGAAGAAGAATCAGGCTAAGGCTCAGGCTGCCCTCAAAACATTCTAGATCAGCAGACTTGAGTTCAAATTGGAGGCAGGTCAGCAATGGCTTGCCTCTATTAAAAAAGGAAAGGAAAAGGAAAATGGCAAGTAAAAGAAAAGGAGTAATGCTAGCAAAGAAGATGACGCCAGCTCTGCTTGATAAGATGCCGGAAAAGGTTTTCTTCCAGCCTAAACTAAATGGCATGAGATGCAGAGCTAAGAAGATTGATGGTAAGGTATGGTTATTTAGCTCACAAGGAAATGTAATTAACAGCGTTCCTCATATCAACAAGGCATTAGAAGAAGCCTTCAAAGATGATTGGAATACACAACTTGATGGAGAGCTTTATAAGCATGGCATGCCTGTCCAAGATATAGAAAGCATTGCTAGAAAAACTACAAGGTTAGACAAGGACTACAAAGAACTAAGCTACTACCTATTTGACATAATAACTAACTTGCCTCAGGAAAATAGGTCTACTATGTTAGCCATCCTGACAAGGATCAACACTATACATCCGGAACTGGTGGTACTTAGAACAGCTGAAAATAACAAATCTAACTGGGAGCACTATTTTGATCTGTTTGTTGCCGACGGCTATGAGGGGCTAATCATTAGAGACCCAAATGCTTTCTACAAAGAGGGTAAAGCGAGTTGCCTGCTTAAAGAGAAGAAGCTGCTTAAAAAAGAGTTTGCAATCGAGGCTGCTTTCGAAGCAGATGCTGTTAAAGGTGTCCAAGTAAATCTGCTTGGCGGTTTAATACTCAGAACTGAGAATGGAGACCACTTCCGCTGTGGAGCAGGATGCCTTCCACACAAAGAAAGAGAACGACTTTGGGCAAATACACGTATCTGGTGTGAACTCGTTGGTCATAAAGCTGTCATCGAATACCCTGAGCTTACAAAGCGAGGTGTACCTTTCCAGCCTATTTTAAAGGAGATAATATGAAAACCAAAAAACAATGGTTTCAATGGAAGCGATTCATGATAAAAGGCAGTATACATCGTATACTAGGAATTATCAAATGGCTTATGGAAAGTCAAGCAGATACTCTTACACCATTTGAACTTCGCAATTTAAATACAGCAAAAATAGCCTTTACTGCTATCAAAATGAACTGGCGTGAGAGCTATAAAACTTTGAAAGCGAGGATTGAATGACAAAGGTATTTATAGTAAATGATACTGGTCATAATTACTCAGCCGCCGAGCAATATGGTGAGCTTGTAGTAATGAGCAAGGGATTTATTCATAGTTTACAGCCAAGCAAAATGATTAGAGACTTTGACGAGTTCCTCAAGCACTCATCTCCCGACGACTACATTCTACATTCTGGACCGAGTATCATGAACAGCATTGCCTGCGCTTTGTTTGCCGTTAAGCATGATAAACTCAATCTTGTAATTTTTACAGGAGACGGCTATGATGCACGTAGGCTAGACTTCAAAAACTTTAAAGAAAAGGGGTATTAAATGAAAGAAATCA
>Ga0307928_10004286_pt1 | contig 10831 bp, 20 predicted proteins | sample AceLakmetagen232_FD_201815 | JGI IMG/M metagenome (GOLD analysis project Ga0307928, IMG submission 201815) | Saline water microbial communities from Ace Lake, Antarctica - #232 | ecosystem: Environmental > Aquatic > Non-marine Saline and Alkaline > Saline | place: Antarctica: Ace Lake...
AGGAAAAATGGTGGAAGAAATTCCGAGTTTTTAATTAATTTTTTATATTTTGATTTTATTGAATTGTCTGTTCTATTTAATTTATTCATACAATACTCTAATCCCTTTTCTCTATAATTATTTAACAAAAATTCTTCATCATCTTTACTCCATTTATTAGGATTTTCTAACAATAAGTGAACTCGTTTAAATATAGATTTTTTAGATTTGCCTAATTTCTCCATACAATACTCTAAACATTTTTCTCTATAATTATCTATTATGAATTTCTCTTCAACTTCTGTCCATTTTGGATGACATCTTTGTATATCACTATTCTTTATTTCCAAGTATTTATTATATTTTCTTTCTAATCTTATTCCTTTAGAATCTTTATACAAATAATCTCCAATTTTTATTATATCCCATTTATTATTTATTCCTATAATAGAGGAATTACCACTCTCCCTCTTATATCTATGAACTTTATATTTAGATATACCAATTCTATTAAAAACATTCTCAATAAAATTCCATTCTTGTTCTACACCAGATGTTATATTGAACTTACATGTCTTTGTTGTACCGTTACTATTTGTATAAAAACAAAAAGAACCATCACCATCAACATAACCTCTAATAAAATGGTGTATTAAATTATCTGGAATTAATGATAAAACTTTTAAAGGCTGACTATATGACTTTATTCTATAATCAATTGATTTTAAATATCCATGTAAATGTTTACCATTATAAAATATAGTAGAACTATCATAAAATTTATTTGTTTTTTTAACATACTTCTTTCTATGATATTGTCCCCAATTACCTATTTTATTAAATATCTCATAAATATTTGGGAAATCTGAACTTTTTATAGTAGTTTGTATACCATAATTTACTTTAGTTATTGTGCCATCTGCCCATAAAAAACCTAAAATATATGCTGATACTGGTTCTTTAATATCCATTAACATATTATAATCTATAAAATATTTTTTAGCACCCATATACTTATAATTTTATTTTTGATACATCTTCTCCCAAACTACCAAAATGTTCTTTCAATAACCAATTTATCAAATTAGATCTATTAGATGTTTTATCATCTATCAATTCTATAATCCTTGGATCAAGTGTTACTGAGATTCTAATTTTTCTATCATTTTCTTTAACCATTTTAAAACATTATTTATTATTATATATAAAAATAAAAAAGCCAAAAATAGGCACATTATGATTATTTTTATTTATTGAAAACAAAATACATAAAACATTATATAATAACTAAAATTGATGATAAAATTATGAGAAAGAAAATACCTGATGATGATAAAAGAAAAACAATATCTGTTACACTACACAACAAATTATCAGAATTGCTTGAAAAATATACGAAAGAAAAAAATATAAATAAATCAAGAGTTATTGAAGATTTATTAAAAAAATACCTTGATGATAATGAAAATAATGCACCTTGCTGATATACATATTATAAATGATCCACAAAAACATAAAAAATATAGAACTATTTTTGACAAATTATATACAAAAATAAAACAAATAAAACCAGATAGAATTGTATTAGTTGGTGATACTTTAGATAATTTTATAAATACATCATTAGAAGCAGAAACACTTGCCTCTGAATTATTAAATAATCTTTCATCTATATGTAAAACCATAGTTTCGATCGGGAATCACGAAATTAGGAAACGTGATATTAAAAGAGTATCTTCGATAGGTACCATTATAAAAATGATGAATAATAATAATATTATATTATTTGATAAATCTGGTTTCTATGAAGATGATGATATTGTCTGGGTGAATTATTCACACTTGGAAAAGAAAATAATTCCTTGGAAGGATATTAAACACACCAAGGAAAAAGACAAAACATATATTGGTTTATTTCATGATCCTGTATATGGTTGTAAATTACCAAACGGCATGAAGATGGAAAGCAACAGAATGCCTAAAATAGCAAATTTCAACAAAAATGATATTAATATGTTTGGTGACATACACTTGAGACAATTTATAAACAAAAAATCAGCTTACTCAGGTTCTCTTGAAGGACATGGTGGGTTATTATGGGAAATAGATAAAGATAAAACATTTACTCATAAGGATATTGATATTCCAAATGAACATACTTTAATAACTTTTGATATTAAAGAAGGATTTGATTATGATTCAATTAAATTTAATCATTCATTAGCAACTGATAAATCATCTTTCAGAGTAATATGGGAAGACATTTCACCTAATATAAATCTTGAGAATGAAGAAAAACTTAAAAAATATATTAGAAATAAATGGAAAAATGATAATCCAATAAAATGGAAGAAAATTAGAATTTTCCAAAATATTGCATCATCACAAAAACTTACTGAATCACTAAATGTAAATGATACAAGAATACAACAAGAAATCTTTAAAGAATATCTTGAAAATAATAAGTATGATAAAGAATTTATTGAAGATATATTAGAAATAGATGATATTATTAATGAAAGATTAGAATTGACTGATACTATTAGTAATACACAATGGAACATTGATAAATTCTGGATTGATAATTTTAAATCATATGATAAAGAAGAAATTGATTGGGAAGATATAAATGGAATAATACAATTATCTGGAAAAAATAAACAAGGGAAAACTTCCTTACTTGATGCAATATGTTATATAGCCTATGGTACTACATTATCAACCAACAAATTAGGTGGTGCTAAAAGAGAAAAAAATGGAGACAATAGATATATCAATAATAAGAGAAAATTAGATTATTGTAATGGTGGTGCTATATTAGATATCAATGGAGAAAAATTCACAATATTAAGAAAAACTAATAGAGAATGGACTAAAGGTAAAAAATCTATTAAATCATGTTCTACTATCATTGATTATTATAAAGGAATAGAAATATCAGAAGATAATAAATTGGTTGATGAAAATAAGATCAAAACTCAACAAATGATTGATCAAGTTCTTGGTGAATTTGAAGATTTTATTAGATTAAGTTTAACTAATGCAGACAATCTAAATGCTTTAATTTCTTTAGATAGAGCAACATTTATGGATTCAATAATAAAAGATGCAGGGTTTGATATATTTGAGAAAAAACTTGATGAATATAAAATATATAAGAAAGAAGAAGATTCTGACAAAATATCTATTAATTTAGATGATGCAAACATTGAATTAGATGGACTTAAACAACTAATAGAAACATTGAAAATTGATAAAAATATTATAAATAAATCAATAGAAGAAGTTATTAAGAAGATTGATTCTACGAATAAAGAAAGAGATAAAGAAATTAAGAAAATAAATAAGATTGATGATGATATAGCAAAAATTGATGTTAATGATATAAATAAGAAATTGGATGATTATAAAATTGCTATTGATAATAACTTATTACAACAAAAAACCAATACTAATAAAACTATAGGATTACAACAAACTTATGATAAAAATGGTTTGGATGAATTATATTCTAAGACGAAAACTATAGAAGATGACATACTCAACCATAAACTAACAAAAAGTCAATTAGAGAGCACCATACAAACAGAAAATAATACTATTGATAGAGTACATGACAAGGTAAGAGAACTCAAAAATAAAGAAAATTCTAAACTTGAAATAAATATCAAAGACAAAGAAAGAGAAATAACTAAACTAAATGACATATTCAATAATATTGTAAATGAACAAATTAGAGAATTTAATGATAAAATCAGAGATACACAATACGAAAGTAAAACAATTGATACAAACTTAATCAATATAAAAGAAAAAGGCATTGTTATCAAAAAGAGAATCAATGAATTAGAGAATTCTAAAGTTTGTCCTGAATGTGATAGAGAACTAGAAAAAGATGCATTGATACATATTGGTAAAAAAATCAATACACTTAAAGATGATATAAACAATTTAATGACTAATGTTAAAGAATTACAATTATCTAAATCTTTATTAGAACAAGAGATTATAGATATATCTAGTGTTGTTTCTCAAATAGAAATAGGGAAATACAACGATGAACTCATAAATAAAGAAGTAGAAAAATATGAGAACATCAAACATAGAAATGAAGAAATTGATGGATTAAAAACAATTATAGATGAAATAAAAATAGACAATTTTAAAAATGCACCAACATTGAAATCTAATATTGATAAAGGGTTGAAAATAAAAATTCAATGCGAAACAAATATAAAAGATAATAAAGATACTATAATTGAATTGAAAGAGACAATAAATACATGTAAAGAAAATAAATTACAATATAGTGATGATATATTATTATTAGAAAGAAGTAAAGAAGAAGTTAAAACATATGAAACATTGATACAAGAGAATAAAGAGTTATCACTGAAGATTGAAAATATTAAATTAATAATCGAAAATGCAAAATCTAAAGTAGATAGATATTATAAACAATTGAAATATATTGATGAGAATATTGAAACAGACTTAAATATTAGTTTATTAGATAATATAATTATAGTATTGAAAGAAGAAAATGATGAAGAAAATGATAGATTAAATGAAGCCATACAAGAGATTGGGGTAACAAATAATACTATTGATGATATGGATAATAGAATTGAGAAATTTAAGGCACAGGCTAAACGAGATGAGCTATTAAAAGTATATATGTCATGTGTGCATCGTGATGGTATACCAACTATGCTTATACTTAAAAGCAAGGAATTAATAAATAAAGAAATTAGTGATTTACTTTGTGATTGTGATTTTGAGGTTTTCTTTGATGAAGAATTAAACTTGAAATTAGTTGCAAATATTAGTCCTGGCATTGAACAAAACCTTTTAGAATCAAGTGGTGCAGAAAGAACATTTGGAGCAATTGCATTGAAATTGGCATTACGTGAAATTAACCATAAATCTAAAGGTTCATTTATGTTCCTTGATGAAATATATGGTAAATTAATAGATGAATCTATTGATGATTTCAATGAACTATTACTACAAGCAACAAAAAAGATTGATAAAATAATTATTATAGAACATCATGCAAATGTACCATATGATTCATTATTTAGTGTCAGTAAAGACAGTAAAGGAATAAGTAAATTAACAACAGAATAATATGAAAGAAATTAAAAACATTAAAGATTATGTATATAAACCAAGTGACCCAAAAGATGGAGATTATTACTATGATACTGATAAAAATACAGTATTCACATTCAAAATGGATTATTGGGTAGATATATTTGATAATAAAGCCGAAAAGAGAAAAGAACAAAAGAAAAAATTAGATAGAATATTCAAAAAATAAATTATTAGATGAAAAATTATGTAAGATGATAGAGTTATCACTAAAGATGATTTAATAGGATATTGCAACACACACAAATTAGATACTAAAGATGATTTCACAACTTTACAAAATAAATTACCATAGGTGCAGATTTATTAACTGAATTAGTAAAAATAAATTCAATATCTGGTAAATATATACAAAAAACATTAAGAAAGAAAAAATTAGATAGAATATTGAAATGAAAATTTTTAACAAATCTAAAAAAGGACCTATAAATTGGGCTGTAATTATAAACTCCGAAAAAGAATTCATTGAAAAATTTGGACAAGGAAAAGGAGAGTCTGAAAGGATAAGAGAATTAAGAAAGAAAAAATTAGATAGAATATTGAAATGAAAGAATTAATTAAAAGTATATCATATGATGAACAAGAAATAATTAAAAACATTTTAAAATTACACAGTGTTTCTCAAATAGAATTAGATCCAACATATAGTAAAGGTAATTTTTATAAAGGAAATTTTGATGAACCTAAATATAAATTTGATCTTTATCCACAAATTGAAGGTGTAGAAAAAGCAAATGCAGAAAATCTACCATTAGAAGATAACTTATTGAATACCATCATGTTTGATCCACCATTTTTAGCAACTAAAGGAAAGTCATTAGAAATTGATAATAGTAGCAATAAAATAAATAAAAGATTTGGTGTATATCCAACTGAAAAAGAGTTACATACATTTTATATTAAATCATTGAAAGAATTTTATAGAATACTTAAAAAGGATGGAATATTAATATTCAAGTGTCAAGATAAAGTTAGTGGAGGAAAACAATACTTTAGTCATAATTTTATAATTAATGAGGCTGAAAAGATTGGATATTATACAAAAGACATGTTTATACTTTTAGCAAAAAACAGAATTGTTGCTAATTGGCAACGGGAAAATCAAAAAAATGCAAGAAAATTTCATTCTTATTTTTTAGTATTACAAAAAACAAAAAAAACCGTATCATATGTCTAATATAATTGATGGAAAAATTATAACAAAACCAAGTAATAAAAGTGATGGATTCAAAGAATTTGAGAAAATCTATGGGCTTAATCCTGATAAAACACTTTCTATAGAACAACCATTATATTCATTTTATTATATAGATAAAGATAAAAAGATATGGAGTAAAATAGGGGAACTTAATAACAATGCAATAAGAATAAATTTTATTAATGGTAGTACTGATTTTTGTGAAAAATTAAAAGAAATTAAAAAGAATGATTATATAATAATATTTGATACATTTTATTATGAAGATGGTATATTGAAATTAAGAAATGATTTATTAAGATATAATACATATAATGAAAGTCAAAGATATTATAGAGAGAAAAAATTAAAGAGAATATTATGTCAGGAGAAACATTGAAAGTAGGTGATTATGAATTTGATTTTGTTATGCCAGATTTTGATAATTTAGAATATGGAGAAGCTGAAGATCAATTGGAAACTAGTGTTAAAAATTGGTTAAATGATTGGAGAAAAATATATAATAAACAATTACGAAAGAAAAAACTAAAGAGAATACTATGTCAGAAAAAACAATAACAAATATTATATCTACATGTATATCTGAAGATATGAAGAAAAAAGAAATGCCATCACCAACAACAGAGACACAAAACAGTGATGTATTTAATGCTATTTGGGATATTATGAAAACATGGGATATAAATGTACCAGAATATTATAATGGTTATTGTGGTGCAAATGGTTCTCATGTGCAATTGATTATAGACGAATTAAATAAAAGAAATTGTATTAATTACAGAAGAGAAAAATTAGAAAGAATATTAAATGATAAATGAAAACCTATTCAAGGAATTTTTAGTATATGAATTGAGACCAGGAAAATCTGATATTTCTTTAGAATCAACAAAAGAAATACTTCACCTTAGGATCGATAATATAAATAATATAAATGATGATAAATTTATAGATGCTGATTTCCAAGTTTATAATGAGTGGAATGATATTGAAGGTTGGGGTTCTTATTATGATTATAATAAATATATGAAATTTATAAAGATGAGAAGAGAAGAAAAATTAAAGAGAATATTGAAATGTCAGGATTAACACAAGGATATATATTTATGTCATATATAATGTCAGAAAGTGTTCAAGTTATTAGTGATTCAGATTTCACACCAAGCAAACCACTTAAAACTAGATATAGTATAGATAAAAGAGCACAAAAACGAAAAGAAAGAAAGAAAAAATTAGACAGAATATTTAATGGACCAAAAGAAACTTATAGAGAAACTGAATAAAGCAGCAAATATGATACACCAAAAATCATTAAAAGGTAATGCAAATTATATAACAACAAATAGCACTGTTGCTGATTATATTAATGATTTAGATAAAAGAAAACAGAAAAGAAAAGAAAGAAAGAAAAAATTAGAAAGGATATTTAAATGTCAGGATTAAAAAAAATCATAGATAAAATCAATAGACATTGGGGTGTCCCTATAGAGTGTTTTATTATATACAATGATAATATTAAAGAAAAGATTAGATTTAATCGTAAGAAAAAATTAGAAAGGATATTTAAATGTCAGAATTAAAAATGGATGATGTAATAATTACTAAGGTTAATGATGGCGATGTCCTTATATGGGATTCTGATTTTGCTAGTTGGAGATGGGGCACATATCCACTTAGAAAAGAAAGAGTTAGATATATTCGTAAGAAAAAATTAGAAAGGATATTTAATGAAAAAACCTAAACCAATAGTTGTATGTCCTTTCTGTAATCATAAAGGCGAAATGACATTATATATTAGAAAACTTGATTTAGAAAATTTTAATGATTTTAATTATTGGGTTTATATTTGTCAAGATTGTGATGAAAGATTTACTACAACAGAATCTGATACTATTTCTTTTAATAATATGAAAAGACAAGTAAGAGAAAAAAAATTAAAAAGAATTATAAATGAAAATATTATTAATATCTGATACACATAACCAACATTCTAAATTAGATTTACCTGATGCTGATATAATTATACATAGTGGTGATATGTCAGGTCGTGGAGAGAAATATGAAATAACTGATTTTCTTATTTGGTATTCTAACTTACCATATAAACATAAAATATTAATCGCTGGTAATCATGACAATGTATTTGAAAATGATGAACAATGGTGTCTGGAACAAATGCCAGAAAATATAATATACCTTAATGATAATAGTACTATAATAGAAGGTATTAATATATGGGGTTCTCCTATTAGTCCATTCTTCTATGATTGGGCATTTAATAGACTTAGAGGTAATGATATTAAAAAACATTGGGATTTGATACCGGATAACACAGATATACTTATTACTCATGGACCACCTTATGGATTTGGTGATGAAGTGTGCCAAAGACACAGAAAACCTGGCGAAGATCCAAAAAGAGGGTGTGTAGATTTATTAGAAGTTATAGAGAGAATTAAACCTAAATTACATGTATTTGGACATATTCATGAAAAAGCTGGTGATATTGAAACTAATGGCGAAACAGTATTTGTTAATGCATCATCTATAGATGAAAATTATTATATAAAGATAAAGCCTTATGTGTTAATAGATTATGACAAAATTGAAAATTATAAATGAAACCAGGAATAATAATATCAGGTACAACAACAGCACCTTGTTCAAGAAAAATGACTAAAGAATTAAATATACAATATGGTATAGATGCTGTAAAAGAATTAGAAGATATCCTTACAGAAGAACTAAAGAAATCAATAGATCCAAAATATAAAAGTAAGAAAGTAAGAGAATTAAGAAAGAAAAAATTAGATAGAATATTTAATGGAGATTGATTTAGCAATAGTTGATTATGCAATATTTAAAGATGGTGGAAAAGAAATTAATATATCTTCTCCATATGACAATGATATTGAAGTAGTTATGAAAAAATTATGTGAGATAGAAGAAAACATGATCAAAAACATGGGGGTAGAAATCATTAACACAGATGAATTGGAAATAAGATTATCAGAACTAAGACACCATAGACAAGATTATTATGAATTAACATATGATATAATAAATATTATAGAATTTGGGAAAATGGGCATAATATACAAAACAGAAGATGATGAGAAACATAACTATTTTGGTCCATCAGTAATATATACTGAAGAATACCCATCTTATAAACTATTAAGTGAAGAACAAAAACTATTATATTATATACATGGCCAAGAATTCTCAAAAGAAGAATGGGAAAAACATCCAGATAGAATTAAACATTTAAGAGAATTTAAACTAAAAAGGGTATTAAAATGAAAAAATATATAACATACATAAAAGAATTGTTTGATACAAATAATTATAAATGGATAAAGAAAGGTAGTCAAAATATAGCAAAATTTAAATTAATAGATGAATACTATATACATTTTGATTCTATTGGTTATAATGCATTTATTATTTACTTTTATTATATTGATCTAGAAGGAAATAGAATATTTGATATTATTAATGTTGATAATAGAAGTTATAAAGTTTTATCAAATGTTAAAAATTGTATAGAAGATTTCATTAAAAATAACAAAGTTGATTTTATAGGATATTCATCATATGATAATGAAAGAGATAGTTTATATATGCTACTTTTAAATAATATAAAAAGAAAAAATGATATCACATCATCTAAAAATATTAGAAGAAAAAAATATTATTTTTTATATGATAGTTCTATAAATTTAGAATCCCATCTTTACATAGAAAAGTTTATGTTAAATGATGACAAAATAAAGAAACACAAATGAAAAAATACATATCATACATAAAAGAATTATTTGATACGAAAAATTATAAATGGTCAGTAAGTAATATATCATATAGAAAAATTGCATCATTCAATATTGAAAATAATGAATATTTTATATATTTTGATGAAATTAAAAATGATGCTTATAATTTATATTTTTTTACAACTATTAATGGCAAAAAAAGATTTGACTTAATTAATAATAATGATAACAAACAATATAAAATATTATCAAATGTAAAACATTGTGTAGAAGAATTTATAAATAAAAATAATATAGATTTTATTGGATTTTCATCATCGGAAAATGAAAGAGATGATATTTATACATTATTTCTACAAAATCTATCAAACAACACATTGAAATATAGTATTGAAAATAAAAATAACAAAACATATTACTTCTTATATAATACCACAATTGAAGGATTAATATTAAGCAAATATGTTGATGATTTCATATTAAATGATAATAAAATAAAGAAAAACAAATGATTGATTATTTAAAAGTTCTATTAGAAGAAGAAGATATTAAAGAAGTTAGAAGAAAATTAACTAACTTGAAACCAACTATAAAATTAAGTGATTTACCATCATTTGCTACATTAGATATTGTCAAAGAAGAAATACAACAAATAATTGATACATTTACTCTTGATAGACAAAAATATTATATAAAAAGACTTATTAAAGGACTAACAGTAACAAAATAC
>Ga0307928_10004288_pt1 | contig 10826 bp, 6 predicted proteins | sample AceLakmetagen232_FD_201815 | JGI IMG/M metagenome (GOLD analysis project Ga0307928, IMG submission 201815) | Saline water microbial communities from Ace Lake, Antarctica - #232 | ecosystem: Environmental > Aquatic > Non-marine Saline and Alkaline > Saline | place: Antarctica: Ace Lake...
ATTGAAGGCCAGTCGTGTTAAACTACCAGGTGCTATTGATGATGGTCCTACTGGTGGCGTAGCAGCTATGGATATTTCAACTCAGGCTGGTGTTTCAGCATTCTTAGCAGCAAGACGAGCAAGAGACGATGCTGATAATAAGAAGGTTGGTGAAAAGAACCTAGATGCTAATGAGAAGACTGAAAAGAATACCAGAGCAATTGAGAGAGAACTTAAGAATATAAAGACTGGTAAAATTACTATCGAAAAGGTGAGCATGTAATATGGCAAATTTATTAGATGTCCATGAGACATTTGGAGAGAATAGACGTAGTGGTGTCGAATCAGAAACCAATACAAGTTTTACCAGAGTCTTCAATGTAAACTTTGATGGATTTGTAGTTAACCTTAATGAGGTATTGACTGCGATTGGTATTCCTAATGTAGGTGATTACTACATAGATTCTACAACCAATGCCACTGTAAGAACTAAAGAAGTAGTTGAGAAGGATGGAACTAGAAGTCACTTCAATGTTATAGTAACTTATGATTCTGAAGTTGATAATACTACAGGTACCATAAATCCTACCAACCCACTGGGTGATCCATGGAAGATTAGTGGTGGTTCAAGAGACAGGACTGTAGCTGCTGCTTACCTAAGACTTGCTGATGCCGCTGCTCCAGATCCACCTGAACCAGTTAGGAATAAAGCATTTGATGATTTCGATCCAGTCCCAACCAAGAAAAGTAATGATATATCAATTAATTTGTCATTCAACTATGCTGCTATTCAGTGGACATTGATTGATCTTCAGAATAGTGTTAACATAGTTGCTATTGACATCTGGGGTAAAACATTTGGTAAGAGAACTTTATTCTTAGACTCTATTACCTTTAGTGGATACCAATCAAGAGCCGGAGTTGGATTCTATAATCATGTATTCAGATTACTTTATAGAGTTGAAAGCTGGGATTTGAATCTTGCTAATGTTGGCTTTAATGAATTAGCAGTTGCTGGAGATCCTAAAACTAAACGTAGAATTAGATTAAAGGGCAAGACACCAACTCAAATTGCTCAACCACTGGATACTAATGGTCAATATGGTCCTAACTTAGCTGTGCCTGTAGACCCAACTGAGATTACAGTGGATTATGAATTACCAACAGCAGCTTATTCAGCCTTTAGCTTCCCAACTACTCCACAAGAGGGCTAATAATGGCAGACAGTAAGGCATATGGATTTGATAAAGATGCTGCTCAACGAATAGTAAACGCAACTCGTATAGTTGAAGAACAATTCGATGACAGGTTTAAAACCCCAGATGATTATTCCATTGTCTACGCCAAGATTGTTCAATCCTTCGGTGATGGAACTTATGAAGCTGTTCAAGTAATCTATGATGAAACTACTGGTATATGGGAAGATGCATCTTATGGTATAGACTGGGCAAAAGATTCAGCACAGACCAATCCATTAGTAGAAGCTAGCTCAAGTTCCTCAGTTGCAGTTGATACAGTAGTAATAGCAATCCTTGGTGGAAGTACTGATGGTTCGGTTTGGACATTCACAGCTCCCGATGGTGGAACTTCAGATGCTCCTCCACATCCATTTAAGGTAACTTTCGTTGGTGGAGACACTTGGACAATAGGAGCTGATCGTGGTGAAGCATTTAGGCTTGTAAAGGACCTCATTGATATTTATGACCGAGATGGGTCCCTATTATACACCCTCCAGAAAACTGTAGCAGAGCCTCTCATTTGTGGTGCAAACACATATATCTACTATAAGATAGATAGAACCACAGCAGGAGTATGGGGAGCCACTCCATTATTCAGTGCAGCATGGCCTCCAGTTGCAGCATCCACAGATCAAGACTCACTATACTATCCAATAGCATATACTGGAACTTCAGGTGGAGTAGGACAATTACAGTTCTCAGATATCACAGTTTATGCAAGACCACAACAACCATCCTTTGCAGCATTCAGAAGTAAAACTGGTGCAATAGTATTAGATGGTGTAGTTAGAGATGGATTTGGTACTACAGTTACCGTGGTTGGAGCTGAAATTGTAGTTGGTAATGAAGCTTGGGTTAAAGTTGTTTCCTCACCAGATGTAGCACCAGTAGTAACACCAGCCATTCAAACAGGTGTATGGCCAGGATGGCAGACTGAAGTAGCCGGAGTACTAACTAGATACTATTTAATTGGATATTGGTCTGCTGCTGATGTATGGACACCAAGACATGAAGGTGATCTATTTTTAGGAACTGAATATCAGCTAGACATTCCAGCAGCAGCTCAAGCAGGTAATGCTCAAAGCTATAGAGTCATTGCTTCAAATGATGTGGCTTCAGTTGGTGCTACAAAAGAACTATTCTTTGATGGTCACAAATTAGATGTTAATGTAGTTGGTGGTGATTTTGAATCAGTAGATGATGATGGTGAACTTAAACTTGGTGGCGTAACAGTAGATATAGATCTTAATATAATCACTGGTGCATCAATATTAGGTCAAACACTCACATTTACTACTACAGATAGAGCATCAGAGACAGAAAAGGGATTAGTTCAGGACCTTGCGGATGCTGCTGGTACTCCAATTGCTATTACAATACCTACACCAACTCCTTCTGGTACTTTAGTTGAAGGTCCAGGCATAGATATTACCGAAGCACCAGCAGATACATTTACCATTACTTCACTATTAGATGATGATGGTACAGGTGTAGTCATAACTGATGGTGTAGCAGGTGCAGCCCATGTAGCTAGTTTAGATTATGCAGTCATCTGGGGTCATTTAAAGCAAGGGAAGGGTATAGATGTCACAGTGGTTGGTGATGACGCTACAGTTACATCTCTGTTATCTGGATCTAATTCAATTGATGTTACTCTAGGTGCAGTAGGTGCAGCCCATGTAGTAGATACCATTCAACAAATGTCTATTGTTACAGATGCAAATGGACTTAAGTTGTTTGCGGATGAGCTTGCTCCTGGTATTAACAGACTGTATTCAATAGACAAGGATGGTGATAAAGCTTGGTGGCGTTTTGTTGGTCATATAGCAGAAACCTCAGAAAACTCACAAACCATTGAATTTATTTCAGGTACTACTGCTGATCTATGGAGTGCTGATGTTACTTATCAGATGTCAATCACCGCAGATAATTTCGGGCTGAAGTTAGAAGGTGATGAAGAAGATCCAGCTGATTATTCATATTATGGTACTGGGTCAACTAGTCCAGGAGGAAGGGAATTTCAGTATTTGCCAGATATAATGCTTGAAATATTACTTGATACTTATTCAGTTGAATGGACTCTAACTGATTCTTCATTAGAAGCAGATGTCATTGTTCAGATGTCTATTGAAATTGATTTAAATGGATTGAAGTTAGATGGGGATGTATTAGCTCCAGGAAATAGATACTTCTATGGTACAGATGGAGCCGGTGATAAAGGATTCCAAGAGTTAGAATCAGTAACTAATATTGTTGGAATGAGATTACATACAGGTAATCTACTTCAGATCCAAACTCAAGTTCAATACATATATGATCCAGCTTCAATTTCAGCTTGGACAACGGTAACAGGCTGGACCATAACCTCGTGTTCTTCTTAACATGGCAATATTTACTTATGACGGAAAGATACTTACAGTTGGTACGGCTGGTATAGCTACCAATTCAGATTGCTGCTGTGGTGGTGCTGCTTGTCCAACTGATTGTGGAGGCCAATGTGATTACCTTGGAACTCTTTCAGGTATTACAGGAGGTTGTGCTGCATCTGATGATGAGATGGAAAGAGATTATTCTCTTATTAGAAGTGGATGTACATGGAGTGCGGATGATGGATCTCAGTATAATGCATCTATTACTCTGTCATGTGCAACTGGTACATGGAATCTATCCATTTACATTAATGCCTATGCTAGCGGGACATGTAATTATTCAGGATATCTAACAGGTTCCATTACAGCTAAGGATGATCCAACAGGAACTTACAATCTTAGTGGTACTCTAAGTGGAAACATTGGTGGTGGATCAGCATCTCTACCAATGACAGCTACATTTGTTATTAGTGGATCCCTTGAACCTTCAATGGTTCTAACAATTCTAGATGCAGATTATGCTGGAGCAAGTATAACCTGGTGTGGAAAGACATGGACCCAAGCAGATGTACAAAATGGAGTATCTAATACTGTTTGTCCTAGTGCTTATGAATTGAAAGATGGAACATATACTCTTCCTGCTGACAAGAGGCATATAGAAAAATGGCAAGGAACTACTGGAATAAATCTTACTCTGTCGAGATTTGCGGATAAATCAGTAACTACAGCATTCCGTTATTGGCAGAAGAAATACATCCGACTTGGTACTTTAGGTGGAGCAATTGGGCTTAAAAGAGATATATGGAAGTCATATATTTATCCTCCTACTTACTCTACCACTTCTTCGTTATGTGATATGTCAATATCTTGTGGAGCAAACAATACATCATACTCTGACTTTAGAATCCTTGATGGTATGTTTGGGAGTTATACAATCTCAGGTGTTCTTTATACTTGGGCAAAGGGAATAGGATGGTAAAAGTAATTTCAATTGCTTATCGTAGAACTGATCTTATCATGTTACAAAAAGCTGCATGGGAGAAGTTCTGTCCTGATACTGAGTTTTTAGTTGCTGCCCACTATGATCATAAGCTTGAAATCAATCCAGACATTGAAGTATCTTACCATTCAGATCCAAGATTTCAGAAGTGGCCTTTCAATTTTCTTGTAGCAGCTCACCAATTATTAAATGGTATAGATGAAGATATCATTATTACTGAAGGTGACATCTTTCCAATCAAACCTATAAACTTAGATGATATGCTTCATCCTGGTACAGTTAGGTTGTGGGCAGATGTTCCATATCCTGGTCTTATCTTCATGCCTAAAAATAGAATAGGTCTAGACAAGTTAAATCCTATTGTATGGAGATACCTAACTGAACAAGATGGATTATTCAGTTTCCCCATAAAAGATGATATGAAGTTTGAATTGATTGGTGATAAGTTCTTACATTGGAATAGTGGAGATACATCTTATTCACTTACTCCTGAACTAGATCCACGAAGAGATGTCATTAAGGAATTTGAGAACTGGCTTGATGCACCCAAGGTTGAAGGTTGGATATCAGTTGGTCATGACTTACTTCCAGAAGAAGCAATACTAGCAGCTGAAAAACTATATTACTTACCTGAAAATGAAGAAGAAAAGAATAAGCAGGAAGATAAAAGTATTCAGTGGAGAGATAAAGTAGCAGCCCGTAAACAAATTTGTATCAAGTGTGACCAACTATCGGGCAATAGGTGTTCGTCCCTTAGAAAGGCTATAGGTTGTAGTGTATGTAGCAATCCTTGGATGTTAAGAACTACACCTTGTCCAAAAGCAAAATGGGATAACAAAATGCAATTATATCCTGACGCTATCAAAATAATATCCAAACTTGCAACTGGTAGAGTTCTCGAATTAGGAACTGGTAGTTGTAAGGGAACTGAAGCAGCACTATTACATGCCACTGAAATTATCACAATAGATCATCTAAGTTCATTCCACTTTATTGCTAAGGATAAGTATAAAGACAATGATAAGGTAACTTCACTTCTATGTGATCTAAGGTATGACACTTACAACCTACCTAAAGACCTTGGAAAATTCAATACCATTATTGTAGATGGTCCAATAGGTACAGAGGCATGTGGAGCCACACTTGAAAAAGTTATTCCCATGTTAGAACCAGATGGGATAGTCATTATAAATGATGCATTAAGAGATGCTTATGTTATTAGTAAGTGGGCTGATCACTATGAATTAAGCATACAAGATTTTGATACTAAGAAAGGTATGGTAGTTCTTTCCAAATGAACATACCGATAGGAATAGTAACAAAGGATCGTCCAGTTTATCTTAATGAAACTTTGAATTCAATACTGGATACCAACTGTCCTATTCCAACTGTTTATGATGATGCAAGTGAAGCTATTACATCTAGACGGTTTTTAGATACTTCTGATACCTTTACAGTTCAACATGAGTGGCCAACATACCAAGAATGGATAGATGCTGGGCTTTCAAATCTAAAAGATAACCCAACTCTCCATGGTATTGATGGTAAAGTAGATGTTATACGAATAGATTCTACATCTGTAGGAGTAGTAGTAGCATCCTGTGAAGCAATACTAGATTTATTTGAGATGAATCCCGAAGCACCTGCAATCATTCTATTACAAGATGATGTTATAGTTGTTCAAGATTGGTATGAGAAGTTAGTTTCTACATTCAATGGTAATAGGAACTTAGGTATTCTTGCAGGAATGCATTTAAATTATCGTGCTCATGCTAATTATTACACTGCTCAATGCTATTTAATCACTAAATCATTCTTTAAATCACAGCGGACGTGGTTTGAAAAGAAACATACCAGCAGATGTAACTTTGATGTCAAACTATGTAATGAAGTTAACCGATCTGGATTTAAGGTAGATGTTGTTAATCCTTATATATGTCAACATATCGGTGTTGTTTCAAAGGTTCGTCCACATAGGCCATTCAAAACTGACAAATTTATTCGTATGGGATTGAAGGATAACTGCCCATTAGATTAATCAATTTTATAGATCGGAACAAATATCTAAAACACCATGGAGTCTGATTATGCCCTCATTACCTGCAATCAATGTAACTACATCTTCTGGCGCTGTTCCATCTATTGCCAAAGATTTGGATAGAAACAATTTAATCATGAGAGTTACTGGCTCAGATGTTTGGTTTGGGTTTAATGAAGCAGCAGTAGCAGACCAAGGATTCTTTGCAAAGAATGGTGAAGCACTCAGAGTTACTGGCAATAAAGCTAAAGGTAATATCTACATGATTACCAAGGCTACCACTTCAGTTGTCAATACTGAAACCACAAACACTATCGGTTAAGGAATAAAATATGTCTGATTTCGTAGATGGCCTAGAGCTTATTCCTTCAAATAGTGGAGGAACTGGAGATGGTTCTACTGGTGCTACTGGTATTATTGGCTCAACAGGTGCTACTGGATCTATTGGTGTCACAGGAGTAAGTGGTCCTAGTGGTCCAGGTGGTGTAACAGGAGCTACTGGATTAGGCGAAACAGGTATTCAAGGGGAACCAGGAAATGTTGGTGATACCGGAGTTATAGGTTCTACTGGAATAATTGGGGATACAGGAGATCAAGGGGAACAAGGATTAATTGGTGATACTGGTATAATAGGTGTCACAGGTGTAGTTGGAGATACCGGAGTTATAGGTACGACTGGTGTAATAGGAGTCACAGGAGCTATTGGTGATACAGGAGTTGGTGATACAGGAGCCATTGGGGTAACTGGAATAATCGGCGACACAGGTATCCAAGGAGTCATAGGTGATACTGGCATTATTGGTTCTACTGGCATTGTTGGTCCTACTGGAGAAGTTGGAGTAACCGGCATCATAGGGGTTACAGGTTCTATTGGAGATACCGGAGTAATCGGTGTTACAGGATCAGGCGTAACTGGTGATACTGGAATCATAGGTCCAACTGGACAAGGCAATACTGGTGATACCGGAAATGTAGGACCAACTGGACAAGGTAATACTGGCGACACAGGCGTAATTGGACTTACTGGAGCTGTAGGCGACACCGGAAGTGGTGTAACTGGAGCAATTGGTAATACTGGACAGGGTAATACTGGTTCTGTTGGAGACACAGGCATAATTGGTGTTACTGGAAGTGGAATCACCGGAGCAACTGGGTCTGGTTCAACTGGCGTTACTGGCATAGATGGCAATACTGGACCAATCGGATCTACTGGTGATACAGGATCACAAGGCGATACTGGTATTATTGGAGTTACCGGCAATGTAGGCGATACTGGAATAATTGGTCCAACTGGTATTATTGGCTTAACTGGAGCAGTTGGGGATACAGGACAAGGTAATACGGGCGACACTGGTATTATCGGAGACACTGGAAGTGGTGTAACTGGCGATACTGGTATTATTGGAGTTACCGGGTCCGTTGGGGATACTGGAAGTGGTGTAACTGGTAACACTGGTTCTGTTGGAGACACTGGAACTATAGGCGTTACTGGAGATGTGGGTGATACTGGAATAATAGGCCCAACTGGTCAAGGAGATACCGGAGCAGTTGGAGATACTGGTTCTGGCGTAACAGGTGCAATTGGTGTCACAGGTTCTGTTGGAGATACAGGAAGTGGTGTAACTGGTAACACTGGTTCAATCGGAATAACAGGTTCAACTGGCGATCAAGGTGAAGCTGTAACTGGTGTAACTGGTCCTACAGGCTCAATTGGTGATACCGGAGCAGTTGGAAATACTGGACAAGGAACCACTGGCGACACGGGCGTAGTTGGAGATACTGGTACAATTGGTAATACGGGGGATATTGGAGTCACAGGAGCAGTAGGTGATACTGGGGTCATTGGTGTTACTGGTCAAGGCAATACGGGTGATACTGGGGTTATTGGAATTACTGGTTCAGTTGGTGATACAGGAGAAATCGGAGATACCGGTGTAACTGGACAGGGCAATACTGGCGATACCGGAATAATAGGCCCAACTGGCTCAGGCGTTACGGGTGATACCGGAGTAGTTGGAGATACTGGAAGTGGTGTTACAGGCGATACTGGAATTATAGGTGTCACTGGAGAAATCGGAGTAACTGGTATCATAGGGGTTACAGGATCAGTTGGCGATACTGGTTCTGGAGTAACTGGAGATACCGGTATAATTGGTGTTACTGGAATTATAGGTGTAACTGGGTCTGTTGGAGATACCGGAGTAGTTGGAGATACTGGAAGTGGTATAACTGGTGCTACTGGAATTATAGGAGTCACTGGTGATGTAGGTGATACTGGTATCATAGGTCCAACTGGACAAGGCAATACTGGCGACACAGGCGTAATTGGACTTACTGGAGCTGTAGGCGACACCGGAAGTGGTGTAACTGGAGCAGTTGGAGATACAGGATCCATTGGAGATACCGGAAGTGGTGTTACAGGTATAACAGGACCGTCTGTTGATGAACAACAAATTATATATGTCGGGAAACACGGAAGTGATACGAATAGTGGCTTAAATATAGGATTGGCAAAATTAACATTTGGTGCTGCAATTACAACAGCTGGGACTCCTGCATCTGAAGCACTTTCCGTTTCGGTTGTGTGTATAGGCGATGGAGAATATACAGAAAACATCACCTGTGTACAGTATGTAAATATATTTGCTGTTAATGCTTCTATTAAAGGTACTGTTACACTAGCGGCAAATATGAATTTCACAGTTCGAAGATTGACTAACAATGCGAATACTTCATGTGTAGTGTCTGCTGGCGATGACTGTCATCTGAATGCTGAGATTATTTATACAAATAACTCTCTGACAACAGCTCCAGTAATTATTCATACTAATGGTCATCTCTATCTTAATATTGACCTAATAGATTGCAACGATAGCTCGGTAGATGCGATATATTGCAACGTTGGAGCAAATGCCGGATATCTATTTGGATATATTGGAGAGATTAGGACATCAACAAGTGATGTTGTAGCCGCCCTCCATACTAATATGACTTCCAATAGAAAAATTACTCTTAATATTAATAAGACATATGGTAATACAGCATTTATCATTAATGGAAGTTCAGGAATAGTTGCAGTACAATCGTCTGAATCAAATGGCACTACTAATTTATGTGATGTAGATTCTGGTTGCAGACTAATTGTGAATGCTTCAAATGCTATTGGAAGTATTCTTGCTGCGGCAGGATCATTTATCAGAATTACGGCTGGGGATCAGACTGGATCTATAGCTGGGGTAGTTAATGGCGCTAACTTCCGTATGACTGTAGCTAAAAGAAATAATTGGGTATCTACTACAGTACCTACCACGAATGACGATTCCACAGACGGATATTCCGTAGGGTCAAATTGGCTCAATACCTCAACTCAGATATGGTATAAGTGCATAGACGATACATCGACTGCTGCTGTGTGGCATATTAATGGAGCAGCAGGAGCTACTGGCTCTACTGGCACAGTTGGCGATACTGGTTCTGGAGTGACAGGTAATACTGGAATAATTGGCCCAACGGGTATTATTGGAGTAACAGGATCTGGTATAACTGGTGATACTGGAGCAGTTGGAAATACAGGTGTAACAGGATCAGGCATAACTGGATCAACAGGAATAATAGGTGTCACTGGTATTATCGGAGTCACAGGTGATGTAGGTGACACTGGGTCTATTGGAGATACCGGAATAATAGGTCCAACAGGACAAGGTAATACGGGCGATACTGGTATAATTGGTGTTACTGGTATCATAGGGGTTACAGGTGGTCAAGGTGTTACTGGTATCATAGGGGTTACAGGATCTGTTGGAGATACCGGTTCAGGTGTTACAGGCGATACTGGATCGATTGGTGACACTGGAAGTGGAGACACTGGCTCAGGAATTACTGGATCTACTGGCATAATAGGTGTTACAGGTGACACTGGAAGTGGAGACACAGGATCAATTGGTAATACTGGAATAATTGGTCCAACTGGATCTGGAGTTACTGGAATAATTGGCTCAACTGGTGACACTGGAGCAGTTGGTGATACTGGTATTATCGGAGTCACAGGTGCGATTGAAAATATTTCTAAAACCCTTACTGTTGCCCCAGATGGTGCAGAATATACAACAATTGGTGCGGCTATTACTGCTGCAATTTTATTAAGTCCGACATCAGTTAATCCTGTAAGTATTTTAGTTTATGCAGGGGTTTATGTAGAAACT
>Ga0307928_10004289_pt1 | contig 10826 bp, 13 predicted proteins | sample AceLakmetagen232_FD_201815 | JGI IMG/M metagenome (GOLD analysis project Ga0307928, IMG submission 201815) | Saline water microbial communities from Ace Lake, Antarctica - #232 | ecosystem: Environmental > Aquatic > Non-marine Saline and Alkaline > Saline | place: Antarctica: Ace Lake...
CCCTTCTTTCACTCTATTAAAAAAAGAACTAACTTCATTAAACAATGAACGATATTCAATTTGGTTTAAGTTAAATTCTTTCTTAAAATACGTTTCATATTCTTTTTTATTTTCCTTGTTTATTAAAGGAAATTCTTTATATAATTTTCTGAAGGCAAATGTATACTTATTACATTTATCATCAACAAACACAGAATTTGATATGTTTTTTATATGTAGTTTTATTGTCAACATTTAGTTATTGTCTTTTTTTAATTCTTCTAATATAAGCTGTCTAATTTTGGAAGACATTCCAACTAAATTTTCATCACAATATTTTGCAAACTTTTCTTTTATTTTTTTTGGTAATAATAATTTTATACTTGATTCATTTTCATTTATTCTCATAATATTATAATTTTATTCTCATTTATAAATATATCAAAAAAAAGTAAAATCGCAATAATTAATAAGTTTTTTGTTTTTTTTCTTAAATTTCCTTAATTAGATTGTTTCATAGGTTGTTGCTTTTGTATAAAATTGTGGGTCTTCTGCAATTTTTTGTATAACTACTCCTGCTGTGTCAAAAATGCTTTCTATATGTTTTTGTCGTTTATTATCTTTTTTTTCCACTTCAAGTCCTAATTGAAATTCTTCCATAGGAAAATTATAAACATCTTTATTTTTTGAGAAATTTTTATATATTCCATTATCTGTTTGTTTCATTTTTTCAAGATTTAATTTGGAAAGATTTTCTGGAATATCTATGTCGCCATAAGGGAATCTTTGAACTCCTGAAGGATATCCATGAAATAAAGTAATATCATTATTAGAATCCCAGCCACCTTCATTTAAAAATTCTTTCACAAATATTTTTTTTATTGCTTTTTTTATATTACCTTTGTCTTGTGGTTTCATAATTTGTAAATCTTTACTTTAACATAAATATCATTATATTTTTGTTTTAACAAGTAAAATGTAACTTTATTAACTAAAATACGTTAAAATGATAAAAAACATATGAAAAAAAGTAAAGTACCAAAATTTTTCTTTAAAACAAATGAACAAATAAAATCGCAAAATGTAAGAATTGTAAACATTGGAATAGACTCAGGAATATATCCTATTTCAGAAGCATTAGAAAAAGCTAAAGAACTAGAATTAGATTTAATAGAGGTTTCTTCTAAAGCAGTTCCACCAATTTGTAAAATATTAGTTTATGAAAAGTTTTTATACGAACAAAAGAAGAAGAAAAAAGAATCAGAAAAAAAAAGAAGAGAATCTGTAATGGAAACTAAAGAAATTAGGTTTACCCCCTATACAGATGAACATGATTTTGAATTTAAATTAAAACATACACAAAACTTCCTTAAGAAAGGAAATAAAGTTAAGGTTGTTGTTTTTTTTAAAGGAAGGTCAATTAAATTTAAAGAGCAGGGAGAGAAGATTTTGTATAAATTAATAGAGAGAATAATGGATATAGGAAAAGCGGAGGCTTTACCTAAGTTAGAAGGAAAAAGAATGATAGTTAATATAGTTCCAAAAAAATAATAAAATGCTTAGCGAAGGAAAATATTCAAGAACATATCATTTTTCATTTTCACCTGGTACAACAAGTGATGATAGAATTAATCATGATTGGTGGGAGGATATAAAAAAAATTAAAACTATTATGTTAACGGAAAAAATGGATGGTGAAAATGATTGCATTAACCAGTTTGGCGTTTTCGCTCGTTCACATGGAGCAATAACACGAAATCCTTGGGCAAATTTCCTAAAAGAAAAACAAGCAATAATAAAAGGAGATTTAGGAGAACTGGAGTTGTTTGGAGAAAACGTATACGCAATACATTCGATAATATATCCAGAGATAGAAGAGCATTTTTACATTTTTGCAATAAGAGAAAATGGAGTATGGCTTTCTTGGGAAGATATTGAAATATATTCAAATGCTTTAAACATTCCAACTGTCCCTGTTTTAGGAATTTGGTCATATGATGATACGAAAGATGAAGAAATTCAAAAAAAAGAGCTTGAAGAATTGGTAACTAAATTAAGCCAAGAACCAAGTGTTTTTGGAAGTATTGATACTATAACAAATAAACCCTGCAGTAGAGAGGGTATTGTAGCAAGAAATATACTTTCTTATCCTGTTGATAAATTTAAAGAGAACGTTTATAAATTTGTGAGAAAAGGGCATGTAAAAACAAATTCTCACTGGACTAGAAATTGGAAAAGAGCACCTTTAAAACATGAAAGAGAAGCAAAAAATAAATAATGTTTGAATATAACGTACATACAAATGAAGTAAACTGGATTGCTTTAGAAAAGTATGACTGGGTTCAACCACTTAAAGGTTGTCCTCAAAATCCTGTTTATCATGGAGAAGGCGATGTTTGGAACCATACTAAAATGGTTATTGAATATTTAATTTCTATGTCTGAGTTTGCTGAGCTGAAACCTGAAGAAAAAGAAACTTTATATGCATCTGCATTGTTTCATGATATAGCTAAGCCAATTTGCGTTAAAGAAGAAGATGGTGTTATAATTTCAAAAAACCACAGTAAAATAGGAAGAAAAAAAGCAAGAGAAATACTATGCAATTTTAATATTGATTTTGATACAAGAGAACAAATTTGCAATTTAGTTGGATTTCATGGATTGCCAGTTTGGTTTATGGATAAAAAAGAATCTGCAAAAGAAGTTATTCGAGCAAGTTTGTTAATTGACACAAAGCTGTTATATTTGTTATCTAAGGCAGATGTTAACGGTAGAATTTGTGAAGATAGTGAAGATTTGAATTTAAAAGTTGACCTATTTAGAGAAAGTTGTAAAGAGCTTGGTTGTTATAGTAAGGAAAAACATTTCCACAATGACCATAGCAGATTTTATTACTTTAGTAAAGAAAATTCATTTATGAATTATGAAGCATATGATGATACTAAATTTAAAGTTATTTTAATGAGTGGGTTGCCTGGTTCAGGAAAAGATTATTGGATAGAAAAAAACAATAAAGAAAACTTACCCATTATATCTTTAGATGAAATAAGAAAAGAACTAAAAATAAAACCTCATAAAGAACAAGGAAAAGTTGTTCAAACTGCTAAAGAAAAAGCAAAGGAGTTTATGAGAAAAAAGCAGGACTTTATTTGGAACGCAACAAATACAACAAAGCTTATGCGTTCACAATTAATAAATTTATTTCGTGTCTATGGAGCAAAAATACGAATCGTATATATAGATATAACACCAGATAAATCTATTGAAAATATGAACAAAAGAAATAGAAAAGTAAGTTTGACTGTTGTTCAAAATTTATACAAAAAACTAGATATTCCAGATTTATCAGAGTGTCATGAGTTAACAATTGAAAAAATAATATAATATGGCAAAAAAAACAGATTTAGTGATTGTAGAATCACCAGGAAAGATTAAAAAAATTCAAGGTTTTTTAGGAAGCGGATATAAGGTTGTAGCAAGTTATGGTCACATAAGAGACCTTTCTAAAGGTGCTAAGGGTATAGATAAAAAGAATAACTTTACACCACATTATTCAGTATCTCCAGATAAAAAAGATGTTGTAAAAAACTTGAAGAAACTAGCAAAAGACTGCGATATTGTATATTTAGCACAAGACCAGGACCGTGAAGGAGAAGCTATTTCATTTCATGTTAAAGAAGTTTTGGGACTATCTGAAAAAAAGTATGAAAGAATAGTTTTTACAGAAATAACAAAAAAAGCAATTGAAGATGCAATAAAAAATCCAAGAAAAATTGATATGGATTTGGTAAATGCACAGCAAGCAAGACGAGTTCTTGATAGATTGGTTGGATTTGATTTATCTCCTCTTCTTTGGCAAAAGGTTCAAAAGGGTCTTTCCGCAGGTAGAGTTCAATCTGTTGCTCTTAAACTTATATCAGAAAAAGAAAAAGAAGTTAAGGGGTTTTCTACATCTTCTGATTTTAAAGCGAATGGAAATTTCAATTTTAAAAATAGTAAAATAAAATCTATATTAAATAAAAGATTTAAAGACAAAGATAAGTCGAGAGAGTTATTAGAAAAGTGTATTGGAAAAGAGTTTTCTGTTACGAAAGTAGAAAAGAAACCAGGTAAAAAAACTTCTCAAGCACCATTTACAACTTCAACATTACAACAAATAGCAAATAGAAATCTTGGGTTTTCAGTTGATAGAACAATGAAAGTTGCACAAAAACTTTATGAGAGTGGACACATTACTTATATGAGAACTGATAGTGTAATTTTATCAGAAGATTTCTTGAAAGAAACTAAAGATGAAATAGAAACAAAATATGGGAAAAAATATTTAAATTTAACAAGATATACTAATAAAAACAAGTCTGCTCAGGAAGCACATGAGGCCATTAGACCAACTCACATAGAAATTAACACAACAGGTATATCTGATGAAGAAACGCGTTTATATGAACTTATATGGAGACGCACAATAGCTTCACAAATGACAGACGCTCAAGTCGAGAGAACAATTGTTAATATTAATACTAAAGGAGTTCCTGAAACTTTTGTTGCAAAAGGTGAAGTTCTTACATTTGATGGGTTTTTAAAAGTTTATAAAGAAAAAGCAGAAAGCGACAAAGAAGATAATGAAGAAGATAATAATTCTTTACCTCCAATAGCAAAAGATGATATACTTGAAACTGATGAAATAAAAGTAACAGAGTCTTTCAAAAAACATCCACCAAGATTTTCAGAATCTTCATTGGTAAAAAAACTTGAAGAACTTGGAGTTGGTAGACCTTCTACATATGCTTCTATTATCTCAACTATTCAAAAAAGGAACTATGTTAAAATAGATAATGTAAAAGCAACTGAAAGAAAAATTTATACTTTTTTATTAAAGAATGATAATATTTCAGAAGAAACTAAAGTTGAAAAATTCGGGGCAGAAAAGAAAAAACTTATCCCTTCAGATATTGGAATGGTTGTAAATGATTTTTTATCCAAAGGTTTTAAAGATGTTATTAATTATAACTTTACTGCTAATGTTGAAAATGAATTTGATGAAATAGCAGCTGGAAAAAAAGATTGGAATAAAATGATAGTTGATTTTTATACACCTTTTCATGAAAAAGTAAAAGAATTTGCTGGTTCAAATGATAGAGCAGCTGATATAGAGTTGGGAGAAGACCCAGTAACTGGAAAAAGAATTATAGCTAGAATTGGAAGATTTGGACCAATGATTCAAATGGGAAAAGCTGACGATGAACAAAAACCAAAGTATGCGAAATTAAAAGAAGACCAAAGCATAAATACAATAACTTTAGCTGAGGCATTAGAATTATTAAAATGGCCAAGAATTCTTGGAGAACATAACAAAGAACAGATTGACGCTGCAAATGGAAAATTTGGGCCTTATGTGAAATATAAAAAGAAATTTTATTCTCTTACTGATTTAACTGCAGAAACAGTTACTTTAAAACAAGCAATAGAAGTAATTAAAGAAAAAGACGAAATACAAAAAAAGAGAGTTATAAAAGAATTCAAAAGTGAAGATATTTCTGTTTTGAATGGACAATATGGTCCATATATTTCTTGTAAAAAGAAAAACTATAAAATACCTGAATTTATTGATGCACAAAAGATAACACTTAAAGAGTGTGTTGATTTAATGAAAAAGAAAAAAACATACAAAAAGAAAAGTAATTAATTTTTTGTTTTCTTGTTGAATTTGTTTATCTTTGATAATTAAATTGTTATGAATAACAAAAAAATGAAAATTTTTTATAAAATAAGAGCTAAAATTATATGTCGAAGGAGAGGTCATCATTTTTTTATTTTCTCTCCAATGTCGATGGATAACATTTACGAGATTGATATATTGAAATGTGCATGTGGAGCAACACAAGAAAGAAGATGGACAAAACAATCAGAAGCAGCCATTAAGTTATGTGATGAAGCTGGAATTCCTTATGTTTCTAAAAGAGTTTTATTAATAGAAAAAATTTTTAAAAACAATATTGAAGATAGGTATTTATCAACAAGAAAAATATTTTATGAACTAAAGGAGGATTTAAGAGCAAATAACACTTCGCTTGATTGGTATTTTGATGGTATATTAAATGACTTTAAAAAAAAATTAGAAAATAAAAAGATTTAAAAAATAAAAATGGCAAAATTATTACTATTCGAAAAATATAAATTTTTTGATTTCCCTAAGTACAGAACAAATAAATTTGAATTTGTTCAGGGGAATAAAGCTATTGTTATAAAACAAGACAAACCGTATTACAATTCTTCTGAATATCATTGGTTTCAAGTTGGCTATTTAACAATAAAAAGAAGAGAAGTCTCTTCTAAACTAATCCAGGATAGTTATGATTATATGAACTTTAAAGAAAAGTTTTTTATAGAAGTTCAACTTATAGATAAAGAAGGAGAAGAAAAGAAAGTTGAATTTGGTTTACATTCAATTACGATAAAAAAAGACCATATTATTTTTGGTTTTAGATATAGAAATGTATATCATGTAGGAGAAGAATTTAAAGAAGAAAAAGCAATTCCTATAGAAAACATTTTATATATGATGAGAAAAATGGAAAAGAAAATTAAATTATACGGAGAAACTCAATGATTTTAACAGAAAAAATAAACCCAGGATTTTTAGGCTTGGAAAAATTAGAAAATGCAAAGATTGTTTTTGTCAATGGAAACAAGGCAGTTGTAAACGAAAAAAAACTTAATTTCAAACACGGTTGTTTTATTAAGAATAAAAGTAGTTTGCCAACTTGTTTTCCAAATCAAGAAATAGTGAATTGTATTCAACTGTTAAACGTTCCTGATTTATTAAATGTTAAAATTGAACCAGAAGTTATTCTTTTCACGATTCCCACATTAAAAAAAGAAATTGAAATAGAAGAGGTTATGAAAATCACAAAAGATGTTGAAAAACAACTTGACGTTTTTTTTACTTTAATTAAGAGTTGGGATAAAAAAACAAATTATGAAAAATTTTTAATTATACAAAAAGTAAGAGATGTTTCAACTTTACAAAACAAACATAATATGAATATGTTTTTGTTTAGAGCTTTTACTCTTTTTTCGAAAATGAATTTAATTAACGAAATAAGTAATGTATATAGTGAGGTGAAAAGGTTGAATGAAGGCATTTACGAAACTCAAAAAGTTGTTTCTGCACAGAGAATGGTTGTTTTATCTAAAGACAGTTTTAATACAGCTACAGATAGAAAATTAAACATTGAAGCATTAAAAAAAGAAACAAAATATTTAGAAAATGCATATAAAAAAGTATCCGAGAATAATAAAGTGTTAGATGATAGGTTTAAGTTTATTGTTGAAACCTGCAAACAATGAAAACTCTTTTAATAGAAAAATTTCCTCCTTATAATTTTTATCCACTTAATGGTGAGCTGGAGATTTTATGGAATGGTGTCGACCATTTTTATTTAACTGATGAACATAATAATGAACAGGGAATATTTTTTTTAATTGATATTGAAAGTGTAAGAAAAGATTTTAATGAAGAACAAATTAAATCATATAGTTTAGGAGTTATAAAATTAAAATACCCCAGTGTCAGTAGATTCGTTTCTTTTCGTCCGTTTTTTTTATGTAAAAATAATAAATATATTGTTGGTTTTTTCACTTGTTGTGCAGCAACTGGGATATCAGAAGAACATAAAAAAGAGATATATAAAGTAAAAAAAAACATTGATTATGTTCTTACAACAAATTTTATAAAATCTAATGAGGATAATACTTGGAGAAATAGACTTTAGATAGGTACAAACCTAATGACATCTTTGTTGAATTCAAACAATGTTTTATTTTCTGCACATTCCAAATTATCCAACAAAAAAATTCCCAAGGTACTTTTTTCTATTTTATCTTTTAATAATTCATATTTTTCTTTTGCTGTTTTTGCTGAAAAAGTCGCAACAGTAAATGCTTTGACTTCTGTTGTAATTATTTTTTCATCTGTTATTATTTGGGTTTCAAAAAAATTGTTAGAAATATCATTATCAGTCATAAACGCATAATTAATAACATCTTTTTTTAAACACTCAGTTAAAACACTTCTTTTGCTATAAAGATTGGAAGCAGAAGTAATGTATCTTGAATTTAATATTTTTGTTTTATTAGCTGTTAATATCACAAAACTTGGCACCGAAACAAAAAACAGTTTATTTAAATTAATGCCATTTTCGTCAAAGGTTTTTGCAACATCTCTTAGATATTCTCGATTTTTTATTCTATTGATTTCATCATAATTTTTTATTTCAAATTTAATTCCATCAATAGAAATTTCAAAAGTTTCATTGTTAAAATTATTAACCTCGCTTACATGGTTTGAAATTGAGGTTATTTCGTTTTTTAGCTTATTAAATTTGTTTTCAGTAAGTTTAAATGTTAATTTGCAACTCTCGCGAGAAAGCGATTTTGTCCGTGAGTTTATTTCATCTGAAAGGTCATAAAAATCTTTTAGTTTCATTAATATTTTTTTCTACAATTATTTTTGGCAACATTTCTGTTGAAATAACTTCTTGTTGTGAAATTATTTTTTTGGTGTTTAAATTTTGTGTGGACAATTTTAGTAGAAGCTTTCACGAAATTTCTTCTTTCCTTTCTTTCGTTTCTTTCTTCTTTATATTCTCTTGGAACTTCATTTTCCCAAAAACTTACTTCAACTGATGAGCAATCAAGTTCAATAAAACCAACTCCAGTGCATCCAGAAATATATTTTTCTACTGGTGTTCCATCTGAATATTCTTCTTTTATGATATCTCCATATTTATCTCGCCATACTAATATTCCACTTTTTCTTATTTCTGTTGGAGGAATATGTTTTTCTGTTAGAACTTTTCTTTTATATATTTCTTTTTCTCTTGTAGGAATAAAAAAATCTTCTGAAGTTGTATATCCTGTCATTGCTTATAATTATTTAACTTAATTGTTTAATTTTATTCATATAAGTTCACTTAACTGTTACTAACCCTTTAAATATATGCTTTATTACATCAATAGTCCAACCATCTCCTATTATATTCATTGCTTGATTTTCAGTTAAGCAATTAGTGTACCCTATTGGCATAGTTTGTAGTTTCTCAAAATGTGTTCTGTTAAGTAAAAAAACTTTTTTATCATCTCCAATTACTTTTATCTTCTTATTACTTGCTGTTAACGTTGGTGCTTTTCCATTTATTTTATAAACTCTATTACTCATATCAAAAACATTGTCTTTTTCTATAAATTCACAAATAGGTTTATCAAATCGTGTTTCAGTAATATTTAAACATTTTTTTAGTTCAAACCAAATGTTAGGTTCTGGAATAGAAAAACATTTATCATTTCTAAACCAATGTTCAACGGTTGTTTTTTTAACATTTAAAATATCAGATATTTGTTTTATAGTTTTGGTTTTACTTGTTTTAAGTAAGATTTTTAAACTTTCAATATCTACTTTATTTTTTCGTACTGTTACTTTTTCAATTACCTTAATTCTATCTATACCATCTTTCAAAGGTTCTTTTGTTTCAATTTCAACTATATCTTTTAAATAAATTTTACTGTCTACAATATTGCTATCAAAAGGTATATTTGTCCAATATAGTCTTGGTCTATTCTGTGCAGTAAACAATTTACTATTTATCAATTCAGGTTTAACACCTAAAGCGTTTGTTATAACTTGCTCCCATTCTTTTTTCATCTTTACATTTTCTAAAAAAAAGTATTTTGGCTTTAATTTTTCTTTTGCTTTTACGAACTCCCAAAACAATCCACTTTTTCCGTCAAAACCACTTCTATCTCCTGCGATACTAAAACTTTGGCAAGGGCTCCCACCTATAAGTACATCTATTTTAGGCAACACACTTAAATCTGCATTTATAACACTGCCCATTTGTTTTGTATTTGGATAATTGTACTGTGTTAATTTTATTGCGTGTGGTTTTATTTCATAAGCAAAATAATTATCTACTTTAATACATAATTCATTTAAAGCAATTTGCCCGCAACTACCACCATCAAAATAACTTACTATATTCATGTGCTAAATGTTAAAACAATTTTTATTAGATAAACAAATATACAATTTTAACATTTAAAATGCAAATAAAAAAGAAAGTAATGGGTATTTATTTTTTAAGGTTAGTCAAGAATTTTTTAAATTCATCTTGTATAACCTTTCGGTGCAGAGCAGAATTTGTAACAAGATTTTTATATTCTTCTTTTGTTAAATATTTTTTTTGTTCTTCGATATCTTTATCATATAATCCAGATACAAATTTATCAATTCCAGATAGTATTTTATTTTTAAAAATAAAAAAGTTTAACATCTCCATATTAGAATGAATTAATATATTATGACTATCAATATATTCATCAATAGAAAATGAACCTACTCCAAGGAATTGAAATTTAAATTCGCTTTTATCAAATCCTCCTGTAAACTCTTGAGCTTTCATGATGTTCCTTATAAACTGAAAATAATCAAGTTGTTTTGTGTTTACAAATGTTATTTCTATATTTTTTTCAGATTCTATTTTGTTTGTTTTTATTTCAATATTCTCATTATCATCAGTATATACAAAGTAAGCTTCACTAACATATGCAATTAAATCATCTTTCAAATCATGTTTTTCTAATTTTGTCGAATACATTAAGAATTCTTTATTATCAAGAATTTTTTTCTTATCTTTTTGTTTGAGCCCAGATAAGTTTTTTATCTTCTTTGTGAAAATTTCCATGGCAAGAATATCACCAGAGGGAGAGGTGTCGATTTTAAAAATATTTCTAATTGGGACTTCAAGTTCTAATCCCTTTCTAATGTTAATTGCTCTAAATACGTTTTT
>Ga0307928_10004290_pt1 | contig 10819 bp, 13 predicted proteins | sample AceLakmetagen232_FD_201815 | JGI IMG/M metagenome (GOLD analysis project Ga0307928, IMG submission 201815) | Saline water microbial communities from Ace Lake, Antarctica - #232 | ecosystem: Environmental > Aquatic > Non-marine Saline and Alkaline > Saline | place: Antarctica: Ace Lake...
GTACCGATGAATCTTACTCTTGTAGTGGTCGAGCCTGTGGGGGCGTCTATGTCGATAGTGCTGTCTGTTGTGATATCTCGGTTAATTAAGACATCTACATTGTTTGCATTGGTAGCAACGTCACGTCCGATTTCGTCTATACGATCCTGAAAATCGTCATTATCAACACCTGTGTTTAGGGATATATCACCAGCCCCACCAACAAACATAGTCATTGATTCATCGTTGATTAGAAAATTAGGTTCTAAACTAGTATCTAATACTTCTATCTCGCTAGTGCTATTTTTAACAGTAATCTCATAGTACCCCGTTGCATTTGAGCCCCCGCCGATAACTTCAAGGAATGCGTAGAAATCGGTTGTTACACTTGTAAATATTGCCCCTGCACCGTCAACTTTGTATTTGCCTCCACCAATAGACGTAAGACTAACAACAACTTCATCTACCAAAGGCAAGCCAGCAGGCATTATATCCGAGGCTTCAATAAAACCACCATTGACAATCCAAGTCGCTGACTTTATACAACCAGCAACACGTCCAGCTCCTGATTGATCGCCTGTACCGCCTAAGAACATAGTAACATCAGCCCCAAATACAGCCGAGGCCAGCATCAGGAACATAATAATATATTTAGTCATACATCACCTCATTTACATAGTCATAGATTATCTGTTTAGCCTCGGCCACCGTTTTGCCTTCTTTGCGCAAGTCAGCAACAATTGAAGTAAGCCCCGGCAACACAATAGTAGTCTTTAGGTTTTCAATGTTCTTTGCCTTAATCCGTGAAACAGCCATATTTTTAACGCCGCGTTTCCAGCGCTTCCATTCTTTTACTTCATCAACTGTGAGATTAGCATGATTGGCAACCTGCACATCGTTGGCGTCCACGACCTGCTGAATGGTATAGTTTCCAGCTTTCCATGCTAGATAAACTTTCTTGAAGATCGGACGGTTCCCCATTCCAAGGCACACACCGCAAAGCAAGCTAAATATAATTATAAATCGTTTCATTTTAAAGCTCCTTAATCAACATCACTATTAAACCAGCCGGTTATTGACATGTGAACATAATCCGGCGTGTCGGTTATATCAAAATCAATCGCTATTGAATGGTCGTGTTCGATGGCCGAATGGGCGCTTGCCGCATGGCCGGCGTCATAATAAACACCCGTTCCGTCTGTTTCTATAACAACAGTGTCGCATAAAGTTCTTGCTGTAAAATCTGTCATGTCTGTTAATTCTTCTACCTCAAGGTTTACGTCATCATCATCACTCCACGCTTTGACTTCTGTAATGGTAAAAGTCATCCCAGTCGTGTTATGCCATATCGGTATAAGGTCAGCGGCGTCAATAATATCAGGTGATATTAGAGTAAAGTTTAACGTCTTTAATTTCCTGGAATAAAGAAACTGTGCCGCTCCGTCATAACCTCTTAAGCTGGAATCGCCCGTTTCGTTTGCTCCGTCCGTGTCCCTGCCTATTTCTCCGGCAGCGTCAATATCAGGATCAGCGGAGGCGGCGGGCATATCGTCATCAGTTATAAAAGCTGTAACATCGTCCATTGCCGTCAATAGTTCACTGAGAGCATCAACCTCAACAGTCGTGTCGGCTTCTGTTATTCCGATCAAACCAGTATACGCACTCACATTAGCTTGCAACCCGCCCCATTCATGCTCGATGGTTCCAGCATCAAAAAAATCAGTAGCAGAATCGCCGGTCTCTGCGTCTGTATCATCTCCTGAATTTGACCCGGAAACAGATACCGCACCGCCGCCGATAGTCAAGACTGAATCATTACCGGCATCTGCTGTAAGCGTAAGCGTTCCCGTATTGACCGTCAGTGCTGTCGTGAGAGTTGCGTTTGTTACCGTTGCCGCATCAACCGCTGTAAGGCTCGCACCACCACCTGAAAACTCCGCTGCCGTCAATGTCCCCGTAGAAGGATTATATGTAAATCCACTATCAGACTCCAACCCATTATTGCCTGGAGCACTTGCGTCCTCCGCAAACGTTACTTCGTTTTCTTCATCTGTGGCTTCGTTATCGGTGATAGTTACATGAGTTGCTATGTCCGCCGTTCCTGTGCATGAGCTTGCAGTTAAGGTGTCGCTGATACGAGCATCAACAATCTCCCCATCGTCAAAGAAGTCGGTTGCAGAGTCACCAGTTGCCGCATCAATCGCAGTAAGGCTTGCTCCGCCTCCCGCAAACTCTGCCGCTGTTAGTTTTCCAGTAGAAGGATTGTAAGTAAATCCGCTATCAGATTCTAACCCATTATTGCCTGGAGCACTTGCGTCCTCCGCAAACGTCACTTCGTTTTCTTCATCTGTGGCTTCGTTGTCAGTAACGACAACATGAGTTGCTATTCCAGCCGTCAGGTTTGCCGCTGTACCCGATATATTTGTACCTACCAAAGCAGTAGGAGTACCAAGAGCAGGCGTTATCATTGTCCAACTTGTAACAGAGACACTGTCCGCTATAGTTGCTGCATTTCCTATACTGGTAACTTCTCCGGTCAGATTAGCGTTTGTGGTTACGGTTCCAGCAGTAAAGCCAGCACCGGTCCCGGTAATACTGGTTCCAACTAATGCCGATGGTGTACCAAGATTAGGCGTTACCAACGTAGGCGAAGTCGCGAAGACTAACGATCCTGTGCCGGTTGCATCGCCGACAATACCGAACAGCTTCAATGATGTATTGATAAGGTCGAATAGATTAGTGCCAGTAATGTATTTGCCTGTCCCACCATCGACGATATAAAAAATGTCCGTTCCGGCTATATCAGTTGTTTCAACAAGATCGGAAGCCTTTTTGTCTTCTGCTGCATAAACAAAAGCAGAAAACAGTAAGAATATTATAATTAGTTTTTTCATTTTAAATCTCCAGGATTATTTTGCTTCCGTCTTCATTTAACAGGAAACCGCCAGTTTCAAGTAGTAAGTAATTTTCTTCCAGTGTTGAACCGAGTTTGTTTTGTATAAAGTGAACGTGAACTTCAGCTAAGCGGGCGTCGCCAACGAATGTATCACCTGCATCGCTAACATCACGGTAAAGCCGCATCATCAGCAAATCTCCGGCCTCCATCAAATTAGCACCACCAATAATACCCTCACAACTCATCAGTACTGTGTCGTTATCTGGTGTTACGGGTGTAACAGGGCATACGTCCGTTATTGTACCTGTATCGGCTGCGAACGAGAATGGTTCACCGGCAGCTATGGGTTTCCATTCTATCCCCCAGCAAACACCAGCAGCGGCGGCGGGTGCGGTGTCAACAAAAAAGCTAAGGTGAAGTCCCATATCAGTAGAGAAGTCATACTTCCTCGGCACTTTAAACTTAAAGAAAACTTCCTCATCCTTAATATTACTAAAGTCAAGCGTAGGAAACCCATCCTCCACTCCGTCGTCAGGCGGGTCGCCGACTCCCTTTTTCATTTTGGATAGAGCAATATCCTTAATCACCCAAACCCTCGCGTCACCGTGTAGCAACTGATAGCCTGCACTTGTAAATCTGGTATAATCATCACTTCCATTACCGAGCGTTGTAGTTCCGTTTAAAGCATGACTCGAACTATCAATAGTGCCAACCGTAAGATTTCCGGTCGCAGTAATATCACCAGTACTGGTATAGTCACCTCCGCTTATTATAGCATCGCCGTCTGTGAGCGTCCCGCCTGTTACAGTGCCAGAAGATGTTAAATTCTTAGGATAAAGTGTATCAAGAATAAACGTCAAATATTCACTATCGCTAAGGAGTCCGCCTACGCCTGCGAAAATTACCCATGTTTCCGTAAGATCAGATACAGTCATATCATCTGTGGTTATCGAATCAAAATCAACATCACCAGCGTTAAGAATATCATAACTGTTCATATCAAGATCACCCTGCATAGGCAGAGAGCCTGATGTTTTCAGTTCTTTTTTCAGGTTACTTCTCAGGACATAATTAGTACCCGTCGTATCTGCTGAAGCAGAAGCAATAAAAAGTAATAATAATAAAAGTATTTTTTTCACTAATACTCCAAGCTGTCTATTACATTATTTGCACCATACGCCCAATCGTTATTAGATTCATCACGATACCAAAAACTATCACCGTTCTTTTCTCTTGCTGTCAGATAAGCGTCGTTAAATTCTATTTCGGCCTTTTGTTCTCGTTTCTGATTTTCTGTGACATTCGGGGCCAGGATATAAGCCAGCCTTGCAGATATGAGCCTGTGAAACCAGACCGGCATTTCGGTTACATCGCTGACCGTTGCACTTCCGGCTTCGCCTATCCACTTGTTATACCTCAGATATGCGTCGGTCTGGTTAGTAAAAATGACCTGCCCTTCTGGTGCGTATGGAAAGTTTACCCTGTCACATCCAAGGTCACTGTTCTTTAATAGATAGAGCAGGTCGGTAGGTCTTTTAAATCCATACATCCAGGAACCATGCTCTAAGGCGTCGGTATCGTCAGGATAGCCCGTTGCAGTGTCGACAGAGTTTGTACCGTCGCTTATTTCCTCTCCGTCAGTCCAGTCATCGGTAGGCTCGGTTACGAGATAGACCTTATCGGACAGGTGTTCGATAACAGTACAAGTGACCGCACTTGAAGCACCGGTAAGCGTAGCTCCTACAGCCCATGCTGCCGGGGACGGTGCGGTATCGACGGTCAGTTTGTAAACCTGCGTCAAGTCAGAAAAGCTTACCCTTTTCCTGCTAAAGAACCAGTCCTCAGCCAACAACTCCTTGACTATACCCTCGAAAATCGCGGCTACCTTTACGGCATTGGGCTTCAAGGAGGTCAGAGCCGTAATAGTTTTTTCACCTATACTCAACAATCCTATATTCGCTATTGCGGTTTTTTCGGTTGCGTTTGACATTTCAAAACCTCTTAAAATTTACGGCCAAAAACGGTTACATCGCCTGCCTCTGTGGTCTGTGCTGGCGTGGCGTCATAGATAACCCACTGAATCCACTCGATACCGGACAAATCAACAACAATAGCTGCAACCTCGCCTTCGCTTATGGTTCCCTCGGCATTGATTACTTCCAAAACACCTTTGTTACCCGATGAGGCAGCGGCGCCGTCTATTGTACTGGTCCATTTTGTAATTTCGTCCAGGGAGATCGTATCGGCCCAGAAAGCAGGATTCATCTGTATCCTGGCGGTAGTATTGGCAGAAGATGTTATGCCTGTAAAAACAATCGTATCGTCAGTCCTGCTTGTTACGGCATAGTACCCGGAGGTCAGCTTCGCTTCATCATCAGATGTTATATAAGCCATCATACCGGCAACAACACCTATCCCGACATCGGTCTCACCGAAAGTCTCGGAGGAGTGTGTATAATCTACAGCAGATTCGTCTACCAACGCACTGAAAGCGTTACCTGTATCAGGATAGACAATAACGCCCTGCGTACCAAGAACGCAGTCACCTTCCGCTATAACTTGCAGCATACCGTTATCCTTGGCCCATCCAATAAGAGTAAAACTAAAATCATTGTCGATGGTGTTGTCATCGTCGACATCGTAATTCTTTGCACAAAACGAGAACATCCACCTGTTACTCAGTCCTGCTCTGGGCGATATTTGGTAAGCGGATGACCCCTTATTGGCAAAATTGCCTTCCAAAGTCAAATCGTAAGCCGCTGCAAAGGTCGCAGCGTCCTCATCAGCAGTAGCTCGTACCTTAACCCATTCTGAATGAAAAGCATCGGCAGGATCAGCTTTTGCAGGCAACATTGGGATTGCCATATAGGTCATCACTGCCAGGAGTAACAACACTCCTACCGTTATTCTTCCGTACCTAATTACATGTTTCATTGTTTGTTCTCCTTAAAAATAGGGTGAGCCGAAACCCACCCCGTTAGATTTATTGTGCTGTTACAGTTGTGCCGTCTTCGTATGGAATCCATGTCATATACCACTTGATAGCCCCAGTAGTTGAAGCCCCTGCGGTTTGTATGATCATTCCCTCGCCACAATGTAGTTGCTGATTAAGCACTGTTGCTCCGGCGTCTGCGCCCTCAAGCGGAGTAAACACGCCCTCGTTGACATTACTTATAACATAACGAGTTCCAGCAGCATCGTTGTCAGTGTCTACCGCAGTACAAAAATCATAGTCAAGCCAACCTGAGTCAGCATCAAGACTTATCTCTATCGTATTGGTAACATTACCAATTTGTGTAGTAACTATTCCTGTGAGGCTGGTAATCAAAATACCCCCACCATCAACATCAAACAGGTCGTCGGTTGTTGATGTAGCAGTCATAACAGTAGCATAAGTCTTGCCTGCCACGGTAGCCGGTGCAGGATACACTACCGCACTTTGGTCAACAGCTATCGAAACATAATTCTCAAAGCACTTCATGCTTCCAGGATCAATAGATGTCGCCAGTGCATCGGCGTAAATCCTGTTAAACTCTATTACACCAGTTGCTGCAGCATTGAAGTAAAACGCTGCATCACCGGAGGATAGGTTTGTTATGGTGTTAAATCCATAATATCCCAACGTCTGAATCCTACCTGTCGAATCTACTACACCAGTTGAGTAGTCTCCATAAATCTCATTACCGTACATAGAGAGGTTATCAACTACGCCAGCTGACAAATCAAGCCAACTTATAGCGCCTGCAGTCGTTTCAGTGACCTTATTGTAACGGATAATAAGATCATCAGCAGCAGCAGTAACCTGAATAGCATCAACAAACTCATAAGCGTCAGTCGAGCCACTTAGAAACTCGCAAAACTCGATCACAGAACCATCAGCATCTGCTTCAATTTCGATAGCATGAACAACATTAGCTATTCCAGACTGAAAAACCAGATTACGAATTGTCACGTTCACGGCCGCAAGTACCAATTCTCCAGCAGTTGCAGTTGTATAAGTAAAAGTCGGACGATCCGTCCCAGTGCCAAGACCTATAACTGTAATACCAGCAATGTCAAGATCGGCAGAGTTAATCGCTGTCCAAGTCTCTGCGTGCCCCTGGGCGACATAAATAGTGTCCCCTCGGTTCGCAGTACAAAGAGCAACTCCCGCATCAAGCGTCGCCGCAGCGTTAGTCCAGCTTGAGCCTGAGCTATCACCTCCAGTCGCTACGCCGCTGTCAACATAGAATTTGCTACCTGTGCCAATAGAGCCACCTTCCATATCTTCGGCCCATGCCCTGAGCGTATTGCCGGGCAAGTTGGAGTAAGTTTCCTGACTCCACCACTTAATATCAAATGCAGACGCGCCAAAAACGCTCGCTGTCAGCATTATCATAATTAGAAAAACAATAAACTTCTTCATTATATATATCCTTACTTAAATTTAATAAAAGTGGTGAGCGACCGATTCGCCCACCACCGGGCAAAAAGAGAAACATTATCTTGCAGCAGGAACTTTCTGGATCGCGTCATTCTCTGTCAATGGTGCAATGCTAAAGTGTGCGTCAACCGTATTGCCAGTTGTTATCGTGGTGCTTGTAGCTTCATACCACAAACCGACGAACTTCTGCGTTAAACTCGCAAGAACCACGATATTTTTGACACAACCAGCAAGCAGTTCAGCTTCACTTGCATGAACTGTACCCAAAGTTACTGGAGTGCCAGTTGTCATATCAGCAGCGTCGTTGGACAAAAGGTTGATGTCAATCCCTTCATCGCCATCAACCTGGTCAGCGTTTGGCGGAAGAGTAATATTAACTACCCCGACAAGCTGATCGTTTGTCAATATGGTATCGCCGCCAGACGCGGATAGTTCCATATCAAATACGTTTTCACTCACTTCACCTGCGCTAGTTAAACCTCCAAGTGCTTGAGCATCACTAAATTCAAAATCGTGCATTTTTAAACTCCTTAAATAAACTTATTTATATTTCGATTACGAAACGACGTCCTGGCTATCAGTCAGGATGTTTGTGTCAATAACCCGAATAGGTATCTGGCTCTGGAAAGCTGTTACTTCTCTGCCGAATACTTCCATCGGAGACCACATAACATTTGCCTTATCCAAACCGTAAATCTCCATCTGTGTTTTGACGGTAGAATTAACGTAGATTCGCGTCCTGTTACGGTTGAATTTCCCATTGTTGAGCAACTTGATGAGATTTGCAGTACCACCGTCTTCAAACGACTTTGAACCACCGATTGTAGGATTGATGTTCGCAAGACGAGCGATCTTGAGGTTGTTTTCAACGCAAAGGCCGGCCCATGCTTTAAGCTGGGCTACATAAGCGTAGTATTTGGCCGTAACATTGTCATCTTCACCAACAACTTCTTTTCCCTTATCGCGGATCGACACACCGAATGGTGCGTTCCCGCCAAACCCAGATGTCGGGTAAACTCCATACGCTCCGCCGCTCTTGTTTACATTCCACTCAACTACCAGAACACTTGTACCGGTACTTGCGTAACCGTTGGATTGTACGTTGTTCAGGCCGGTAGGATTAAGAGCACTGAGTCTTTGCAACAGACCGTTCATGTTCTCGCTGCCATCGTCCTGATCGCCGTTGATGAACTCGTTGACTACATCTTCGCCGAGTTTGCGGGCGTGTCCTTCATCTTCCTGACGCAACTTGAATCCAGGATTTGCGAGGGTGTCAATCTCATCCTCATCTATTTCCCGACGCCGTTCCTGAAGCATAACGTCTTCGTAAACGACCTGTTTGTTACGCTTGGAAGATTTTACACCCGTGTAGAACGTTCTTTTTGTGCTTGAGACCATTCCGGTATCACGCAGGATCTTATGTTTGAGGCCCATGTTGGCCTCAACAAACGGAACATCCATAAAGAAATCGTCTACATCTTCATTCATTACACTAATGATGGGCAGAACGGTTTTGCCGTCCGAGGTCTCTTTGGCCCGATCAAGAAGTGTATACTTACTGTTAATATAATACGTTGACATGTTAATAACTCCCTAAAATAAACAATATTAGTTTTATTTTTCGGGAGTTATCCGCACGTTGCGGCTTCCCTGACACTTAACGGCGGTTTAGGCCGGTCTGCACTTTGCAGACTAAGCATCAGATCTCTTTCGAGGTTGTCTGAACTACTATTTAAACGACTGAGTTGCCCTTGCGGGTTCAGCCTATGGGTTTTCCTGAATCATCATACTCGTATGTTGGAAAACCGTCTGTTTCTTTTGGACTTGTCGATTCACCGAAAACAGTTCTGCCCTCATTTACCAACGGAGCAATTTCGGCTAACAAATTTCGCACCGCCGGGCTATTACCGATACCATAAGTATCGAGAAGGGTTTTAACTTCCGCACCGCCCTTGAACTTCGACAAGGCTTCGTCTGTACCCTTGATGAAGCTATCGTATTTCTCTTTGTGCAGTTCCTTCATCCCATCAACTTCAGACGCCATAAGAGCCAAACCCTTGTCTTCTACGGCTTTGAACTGGCCTTGCAAGGTTTCGACCACCTTGCCCCAGATAGTCGATACCACGCCGGCAGGCGCACCAGCGGCCAAAGCTGCTTCTTTAATAGCCGTAGCAACACCGGTGAAGCTTTCCTTGTCGTCACCGTCTGGAATGTCCATCGCGTAACCGTCCGTAGATTCAGGAACACCAGTAGCCTTGCGGTATGCCTTGATAACGTCTTCACTGGCATCTTCACCGGGAATATTGACCATGCCCTTAGTCCGCTCTGCAAAATCTGCCTCGCCCTTGCTGATTGTCCGCTGTGCACTGGCGTAGTTCTTTAGCAGAGTTGACCGGTCTTTCACGTTCTCAAACATCTTGGTCGGCTCTGACTTCGTTTCCGGGTCATTGTAAAAGTCATCGCCGAGATGTTCTTGAACAACTGCCATATCAATTCCGTCGTCTGTAAATAAATCACTCATCTTTTTTGCCCTTTAATAAAAGTTTCCTGATTAACATTTTCAATTTGCCGGGCCTTACGACAGGCCCATGAATACTATTCAATAGTTCCTTTGCGTAATTGTTCAAAGCCTGATTTTCAGGTGTTTCGCATTCACGCATGAAATACAGATCATACAGCATATCTTCGAGAACAGCTTTGCCATAAGCACTCCCGAATACGGCAAAATACATCTTATGTCGTTCCTGTTCGGTTGCTTCTACGTCTTCAATTGGATCAAGTGCATTAAGCATTATTTTTTTCTACCTCTACCTGTCGACTTAGTTGTTGTACAACCACCACGCCCACGGTTTGCCCTTCTTCCACGTCCTGATCCATCTTGCTTTGGTACACCTTTTTTTGCCATCTTAGTACTCCTTTATTGTCTAAATAATTATTTAGCCGCCTCATCAAATACGTTTCCGTGTACCTCTTTAATGTTATCAATCGAGGTTGTGTAATCCATCCCTTCACCTTCACATAACAAATCAACCGTAATTGAAGATCGGAAGTCCCGAACTATTCCTACGCCATCTGGTTCGCGAGGCTCGTTCGGTCGCTTGTACCGCTGGAACAAAACTTTATCACCTTTTACTACTTTCATTGCTTCTGCTCCAATGCAAAGATACGCTGTTCGTGATCGTTGATCGTGGCAACGCCTAGATTAACCTCTTTGGCCTGTGCCGGCTTTGCTTCAGCTATATTTGAATGGGCAAGGCGGCTTTCGTCAATGATCGGCAAGTCAGCAACTTCTTTGTTTTCCTCATCACCTGCCAACGCCTTGTCGAGCAAATGTTGTAGCTCCGCATTTGTCATATCGTCATCATAAGCAACATTCAATGATTCCAGCTCTCCGATAATTACTGCATTTGTTTTGTACGCCATCTTTCTGCCTTTCTAAATTAAATTATTATTTATATGGAACCCACACTGTAACATAGGTATCGTCCCTCAGGGCAAGCCCCATGTCTCTTTGTTCGTGG
>Ga0307928_10004291_pt1 | contig 10819 bp, 23 predicted proteins | sample AceLakmetagen232_FD_201815 | JGI IMG/M metagenome (GOLD analysis project Ga0307928, IMG submission 201815) | Saline water microbial communities from Ace Lake, Antarctica - #232 | ecosystem: Environmental > Aquatic > Non-marine Saline and Alkaline > Saline | place: Antarctica: Ace Lake...
AAAAAATCATTCACGACAGTCGCTACAATAAAAAGCCAATAAAAACTAATAAATTTAAAAACTATGAAAGTGATCAAACCGTATTTTATAATTGAAACTAAAATTGATGGCGATGAAATACTTAAAAGTATTGAAAAAACAGGTAGGACAGCTTATAAAAGTGAAGATAAAATTACAATAGATTCCGCCAAAAAATTTGTCAAGAAGATTATTGACCGTGGCCATTTTTCAGTTATAGAACATCAATAATTTTTGATAGATTAACTTATTAAAAAAATAAAACTATGGACAGTGGACACAAATTCGATATCGTAAAAAAATATATGAATCAGATCACAAATTCTGAAGAATCTATAGAAGAAGTAAATTCTCTTATGGAAAAATATACATATTATTCAAAATATGACAAACGTAGCTACATATCCGTTAACATAAAATTGACAGATATATATGTATATAATATTAAAAATATTATTCGTGATGATGAATATACTATATTCAAAGAAAAATTAAAAGATGACATATATCTCACAGAGACAGAATGGCTTAATGATATGTATAACGTATATATAGAGGATTGTCAAAATGAACTAGTTAATATGTTAATAGATATATATAAAATGTTAGATGAAGATAATATATATTATACAAGAAGAAGTAAAGACCATATAACATTATATAGATGTGATGTGTTAGTGAGTAAAATAGAAAGTATAGAAATTATCATAGACGAATTAAGAAAATTATACGATTATTCCATTGATTCATCAGATTATGATAAAATTAAAAAATTTACCGAAAGGATGTCAGATGAAACAATATGTTTAGATGAGACATATCTTAATCTTATAGCGGCTATAGAGTTTACAGTAGGTTATATCAAAAAGATGCCAACAACTTGGAAAGAATTTTTAAAAGAACGATTAATAGATATTGTATACGAAACATAAAATTATAAAAAAATTAAAATTATGGAAGAAGAAGACAAATATTGGACAGACCAAAGTGAATGGCGTAACAGAAAAAAAATAAACAGAGCTCACAGAAAGTCTGTAAAAAAGTTTGAGAGTCCAGAAAAGCAACAGCAACTATATAATCTTATATTTCATAACGAATATATAGCACAAAATATAACTAGTGATATGGCTTACGGTATGAAAAATAAAAGGATAGGATGGCCACAATTTAAAGGTGGTAGACATCTATGGAAAATAGTACCAGTAGAATAAATAATAAAAAAATGGCAACTACAGCAAGTATAATATTACTCATACTGATATGTTATGGTATGTATGTATATATCATATCAGACATAATATTCAGACAGTCTATGTTGGAAGGAGATAAATGTACAATCAAAGTAGATGGATCTTATGTTGATGGTGTCATAGATGTTTTATGTTTAGACAGTAAAGTTGCAATGATAGAAACTTCGACAGGTATATTTTATACGGTAAGATTTAAAGACATATACAAACCAAGATAAAAAAGTGACAAAAAAAACAAAATATGAAGCATTTAAGATAACAGAAGAAATTATGGAGTTATTTTCAAAGACAGATGATGATTGTCCAAATAATAAATCTATGATAATGATGTCACCGGTGACCTATAATGCTTTATATTCCGCCATACTAGGGATAATAAACAACAACTTAATAACAACAAAAAAAGATGATTACATACATACAAAGCACTAAATGCACTATATAAAAATATGACTAAATATGTAGACATATACATATCTAAAGATATAATGATGATAATTGACGTTAATAATGACAAACAAATAGCTTTTACTCATATATTAACAAAGCATTATTATAATTATAATGATAAAGATATCTTAAACATTCCAAAAATATGACATTAGAAGAATTAAAAAAAGTTAAGGTGAACGACATATTCGCAGAAGGCGAATTTACAGACGATGTCAATGGTTGTTTATTGCTCGACACTAAAAAAACATTAAAATGGATAGCTGTACGTGGTGAATATCCTTCTGATAAAGAAGTCTGCTGGAAGATAATATACCAACCATCAGAACTAAACATCATCAATCCTATAGCCACTATAAATCTGATAAAACTTGGAGACACTATGTTCATAGAAGAATATATAAAAAAATTAGTACCTTGTGATGACGAAATGTATAAACATTATCTTAAAGATAGAAAAATATAATAAAAAACACTAAAAGAAGAACTATTATGGATATAGCGATAGATTTTGATGGGACTTGTGTGACACACGAATTCCCTCTTATTGGAAAAGATATAGGAGCTGTTCCTGTACTTAAAAAACTTGTAAAACAAGGACATAATATTATACTTAACACTATGAGAAGTGACATAAATAGTATAAAATATACTAAATTGACAGCTAACGAAATTAACGACAATATAAAAGGCGCTGAAGGTAATTTTTTATCAGATGCTGTAAGATGGTTTAAAAATAATGATATTCCTCTATACGGTATAAACAAAAATCCTACTCAAAATAGATGGACTGACAGCACGAAAGTATACGCTCAATTATACATAGATGATTTAGGTTTGGGTGTACCACTTAAAAAAGACATACGAATATCTAAAAAACTTTTTGTAGATTGGAAAAAAGTAAATATACTTCTGGAAAATATGCTTGTGTTATATTTATAAAGACAAAATAAAAAAAATATATATATATTATGAGAAAAGATGAATTTATAAGAAAGGTTGTTGAAGAAGTAAACGACACAAACATAACATTTGCTTTTAAACTATTAAATAGAAGCAGAAAATTAGAGGTGAACTTTAATTATGAAAATAAAGAAGGATACACAATTATAACATATAAACATATATCTTACGATACCAACTTTGATAAAGAATTTAATATTATAAAAAAGATGATAAAAAAGATATAAACAAAATAAAAAATAAGATGCAGATATTTAATTGGATTATAAGAAAAGATACTTGCCTGTCTGCAAGTCTGCGACAGGCAGACGAAAACTGTATTTATAATGATAAACAACTCGCAAAAAAATTATTTCATAAAAATTGGTGTACCGTTTATGAATGTCCTATGCCAAAAATATATTTTTGCAGACATAAAACTAAAAAACATAAATTAAAAATATAAAACTATGAACAAAACAGAAAATATAGTAACATTAAGAAAAAAAGCGATAGCTTTAAATGAAATAAAATCAGATATAGCTAATTTATTTAAAGATTGTCCCGACATCAATACATCTGGCCCCGAACAAGAATTAAAAAAAGGTATTGATAAATTGACAAGTTTGATGAGTGTTGGTGTTATCAACTTTATGATAAAGGCGCTAGAGTATTTAAACGAAGAAATTAAAAATATTAATCAGTCGGGCATAAATATTATGTCACAAAAAATAAACAAATGAAGAATTATAAAATATCAAATTATGTTACAAAAAACAACAGAATATGCAACAGATAGACACTTAAAGGTTAACCATAAATACGGTGATAAAGATTACCCTTATCACCTAAATATGGTTTATAATGTCGCTGAACAATTTATCTATTTAGTTGAAGAAGAACAAAGAGAAAATGTTTATTGTGGTTGTTGGGTTCACGACATCATAGAAGATGCAAGAGAAACTTACAATGACGTTTTACAATCTACGAATTTAACCATTGCTGAACTTGCTTATGCTCTCACAAACGAAAAAGGCAAGAACAGAAATGAACGAGCAAATGATAAATATTACAAAGATATGCACGATGTACCAAATGCTGTATTCATAAAATTTTGTGACAGGATAGCGAACATTGTATACTCTAAAACCCAAGGTTCCAAAATGTTTGAAGTATATAAAAAAGAGAACAAAAATTTCATCAAAAAACTTTACAGACCTGAACTAGTTGATATGATAGAATATATTGACAAACTATTTAATACAGTCATAAACAAAAATTTCATCAAAAAATTTTACAGACCTGAACTAGTTGATATGGTAAAATATATTGACAAACTATTTAATACAGTCATAACTGATACTATATTTAAAGAAGAAAATGAAATAGACAGAATCAGATTTATTAAACACCAATTAGAACAATATTTAGTAGAATTTATTATAGATATTGACAGCGACAATTTAAAAGATAAATTTTTAGAGTATCAAATACAAAAAAATAAATGTAACGAAGAACTTAATGAAATACTTAAAATATTAACAAACAAAAAAGATGAAAAAAAAAATACTAAAAATAGCAGATGATCTGCGAGATGATAAGATAACTGCATATAAAGCAGAATATCTTTTATTGTGTTTATTTGGTGCCAATACAAAATCTTCTAAACCTGAACTAAAAAAAGGTTATATAAAAATAAAAGGATATGAGAGTGCATCATCATTTGAAAAAATATGTAAAGAATCTGAAATGTTAGAAGTTGGTAAAAAAATATTTAATGATCATCCTGGCGAAGACGGTTACTACACCTTTACTAAATTTTTGTGGGTCATATATCCTGACAATAGATATGATTGCAGATTAGATGATATAGTACCATACGATTGAATAATTAAAAAAACTTAAATAAACAAAAATTATGGAACATCCAACACCTTCGATCGAGATATTTGATGAAATAAAAAAAGCTGCCATAACTATATGGAAGACAAAAAGCAATGCATATGGTTATGCAGATGAAAAAATAGATAAAATAAACTCAATATCTAATTGTAAAGACAATGCTATGGTATTTTATAGAACATTTGATTGTATGAACCAAGAAAAAATGAATCATTTATTGTCAGATGAAGCATTAAACTATATCTACGACAATCTTTAATCATTATATAAAAAAGATGCAAAATAACAAGATCAATTTTTTTAACACCGACTGTATATCATTTATGAAGACAAAGATATACAAATTTTATAATTTAGCTATCGTAGATCCACCTTACGGTATTAAATCAGATAAACTTCAAGATAATAGAGCTGATTATAAAAAATGGGGTTATAAAAAATATAAAGAAAGTAATTGGGATACAAAAATACCAAGTAAAGAATATTGGGATGAATTATTCCGAGTAAGTATAAATCAAATTGTTTTTGGTGGTAACTATATGACTAAATTTTTACCGCCAAGTATGGGATGGATAGTTTGGAACAAAATGCAATCAGAAAAAAATTTTTTAGCAGATGGAGAGATGGCTTGGACTTCTTTTGATAAAGCAATGCGTATTTTTAATATGAATAGAGGTCAATCAGAATCTAATAATAAAAAATATGGAGGACGTTTTCATCCGACACAAAAACCAGTAAAACTATATAGATGGATATTGCAAAAATACGCTAAACAAAATGATAGAATACTTGATACACACGGAGGTAGTATGTCATCAGCGATTGCTTGCGATATAGAAAATTTTAATATAGATATTTGCGAAATAGACAAATATTATTTTGAAAAAGGGATAAAACGATATGATGACTACAAAAGTCAAATTAAACTATTCTAAAAACTAAAAAATAAAAAATTATGTCAGAATCAAAAAGTTTTATATTTCCCAGAGTCTTTATTACAGGCGAAATAGAAAAAAATAGTGACGAACATTCGTTATGTACAGATGCTTTATTAGGTTGGGCTTGCTGCTTATCAGGAGGTGAACCACCAAAAAACTTTGGATGTGGTATGGCCGCTATCAGTAAAAGGTTAGGTGTGCCAGCAACTACTGACAGTATAACAAAATTTGCAATATCTAAAAACTATTTAAAAAAATAAAGATGATGAAAAAAATAATAGAAGAATACAAAAAAGAAATTAAAGAACTTTATAGACTAGAACAACATTTAATAAAAATAATTGCAGATACTAATGACAGCATTTTACAAGAGAGTGGCAAGACCAAAGAAGTATATGTAACGAAGGATTTAATAAAATAATTAAATTATACAAAAAATTTAAAATAAAAAAAGATGAAAAAAAATGATGAATCAGGTGTACTAATAGAAAATATAATATATAACAACAATGGTATATTCAGAAAAAAAAATATATTATACATAGGATATTACCACGACACTGTATATAAAGATGGTAATTATTCTAAACTAGATGACATAAAACACGTGACTATGTTACCACCAACTTTTGATACAATCAAAATAATAAGTAATCAAAAAGCTATGGAATATATACAAAAAAATGACAATTATCCATCAATACAGATAAAAGGAAATGACAGGATATTACAAAATAAAGTAAAAGCTAAATATCTATCAGTAGAGTATATAAAGTTAAACAAAAAACTATCTTCGTTCATACAAGGTACGATGAAAAAAGGCAAGGTGTTAAAAACATTCTAAAAAAATTAAAAAATGAAAAAATATCACAAAATTCAAACGGTATATCTCAGAGACCCTAAAAACAACTACAAAACATTAATTGAAGGATCTTGGGCTAAACCAGAATTTAAACTTTTAAAGGATATTGATTGGATTTGTACCGAAAAGATTAATGGTACTAATATTAGGATAATGTGGGATGGTAAAAATGTACGATTTGGTGGAAAAACAGACAACGCACAAATACCAACTATATTAATTAAAGTGTTGCAAGATACTTTTAATTATCAAGTAATGAAAAATTGTTTTCCAGATACTCATTTAAGTACTTCATCCAATGTTTGTTTGTATGGTGAAGGTTATGGTAAGAAAATACAAAAGGGTGAAAATTATTTACCTAATAGAGCAGACTTTATTTTGTTCGATATAAAAATTGGCAATTGGTGGCTAACAAGAGAATCTAACAAAGATATTGCAACAAAACTGAATATTAAAATTGTCCCGAGTGTCGGAATATGTAATCTTGAAAGAGCTATTGAAGTTGTAAAGAATAGTTTCAAATCACTTATTGCCAATAACAAAGAATATATAGCAGAGGGTCTAGTTATGAAACCTAAAGAAGAATTATTTAACAGACGTGGAGATCGTATAATTACTAAAATTAAACATAAAGATTTTTTGATTCAATAAATATAAAATTATGGACTTAAAGATATTAGATAAAAGATTGAAAAATATAAAATTTGATAATATAAGAGGTTGGGATATAGTAACAATACTAGACGAAAAACCTAGCTTAGCTCCCGTATTTAAAAACATAAAAGATTTAACTGGATACCAATGGACACATCTATTGATAGAACGACCAACATTATCAAAATACTGCCAAAATTGGGATGTGTTGTCAGGATGGAACTGGTCTTGTCTGTTAAGAAAGAGACCTAAATTTGTAAAACACTGCAAACACTGGAACAAATTTAGTGACACAGACAGAGCGTACCTGTTAAACAAAAGACCAGAACTACTTAGTGTCATCAGTCGATCAACTAACTAATAAAAATATTATAAATGAATTACACGTATATATATGCGCCTATGATATACGCCTACTTCACAATGGTGGTGCTGTTTGTCGTATCGTATTATATGATAGATTATATCAATGAAAAAAGAATAGATAAAAATAACGAATAAATGCGTTCTTTAAATAGTATAGAAATGATAACTGTATGATATAAGACAATTGTTGTACTCCTCCTTACAACAATACGCCAACAAAAAAATATATAGTCAGATATAATTTTTGTGTTTATTTTTACATAAAAATAGACAGAGCTGAAATGAATTATATGCTGGATACTAGCTTCAGGTTACAGTGATTCTAGATTAATTTTTATACGAATCGAAGATCGCATTTTTTTTATATAAAAAAGATGAATAACATACTATCAGGACTAAACAAAGAACAGACAGATGCTGTTATACATATAAACAATCCATCTCTAGTTATAGCTGGAGCTGGATCTGGTAAAACAAAGGTGTTAACTCATAGAGTTGCATATCTAATAGACCAAGGTGTAGATATCAAAAATATGTTAGTGTTAACATTTACCAACAAAGCAGCCACTGATATGAAATTAAGGATAGAAAATATTATTGAAACAGAGCTAAAAAATTCATATATAGGTACATTTCATTCGGTATTTGCAAAGATATTAAGAATAGAATCTCTGAGAATAAATTATCCACACAATTTTAACATATACGATAGGCAGGATTCAGAAAGAATAATCAAAAGAATTATTAAAGAACAAGAATTAGATGATAAAAAATATGTATCTAAACAGGTGTTAAATATGATATCGACAGCTAAAAATAATATGATACTACCATCAGATTATCCAGAACCAGAGACACCTGAACAGTTAGATATAAAACTTATATATAAATTATACACAAAGATATGTAAAAAGACAGAAGGTATGGATTTTGATGATCTGTTACTCAACACATATATATTGATAAGAGATTTTCCAGATATATTATATAGATACCAAAATAAGTTTAAATATATACTTATAGACGAATATCAGGACACCAATCGTATACAATATCTAATAATAAAAAAAATATCATACAGATATGAAAATATATTCGTAGTAGGAGATGATGCTCAAAGTATATATTCCTTTAGAGGCGCTAACATCCAAAATATAGACAATTTTAAAAAAGACTACACAAACACCAAAACATTCAAACTTGAACAGAACTACAGATCTACAAAAATGATTATAGATGCCGCTAACAATGTGATAAACAACAACAAAAAACAGGTGTTTAAAAAAATATGGACAGAAAACGAAACTGGAGATAAAATAAAAGTAACAAAATATAAAAGTAACAACCAAGAATCAAAAATGATTGTTGATAATATCATCGAAAATAAAATAAAACGTAAACTAAAAAATCAAGACTTCACAATATTATACCGTGCTAACTACCAATCTAAAATAATAGAAGATAATCTTGTCAAAAGAAATATACCATACAGAGTGCACGGAGGTACACCTTTTTATAAACGTAAAGAAGTAAAAGATATAATAGCATATCTTCAACTTATATGCAACAACAACAACGAACAAGCCCTTATACGAATAATTAACTATCCTAAAAGAGGTATAGGTAAAAATTCATTAGAAAAGATATATACGTTTGCTAGTGACAACAAAAAAGATTTATGGCGTACAATAAAAGATATAAACACAATAAACATAGATCTCAGCAAAAACACCAGGAAGAAAATATATGACTTCGTCACGATGATTAAAAATTTTACAGACAGCATAAAGACACAAGATGCTTACCAGTTGGCGCAAGAATTAATTAACACTACAGATATTTTAAAAGAATTATACGAAGACAAAACACCTGAAGGTGTAGATAAATATCAAAATACTAATGAATTGTTAAACAGTATAAAGGAATTTTCAAATGATAACGACAATAAAATCAAAACATTAGATAGTTTCATAGAAGAAATATCAGTATTTACAGATGCTGATGATAAAAATATATATAATACAGACAAAGTATCTCTAATGACAGTCCATTCAGCTAAAGGACTTGAATTTCCATATATATATATAATAGGTATGGAAGAAGATATATTTCCATCAATAAAATCTTTAAATACAGACACAGGATTAGAAGAAGAACGCAGATTATTCTATGTAGCCATAACAAGAGCTAAAAAAGAAGTTAATATATCTTACTCACTGTTTCATTACAAGTGGGGTAAAATATACATATGCGAACCAAGCAGGTTCATATCCGAGATACCAGAAGAATATATAGAACTAAAAAATTATTAATTTAATTAAAATTATATCGATGGAAACAGTAGAAAAAATAATATGGATCACAACTTTATAGTGAAGACCTGTATTAAGAAAAATATTCTGCATCTTTTATTGCTTTTTGCTTGTTTTTTGTTTATCTTTTTTGTATATTACAATAATTATCAACACATAGACATAAATGGAAAAAAATTATAACTTGACAGACAACGAAATATATTTTATAAAAGAGGTATCTATTATATGTAAAGGCAACAGAAGATGTATGTCAAAAAAATTAGGTATGAATGAAAGGACTTTATACAGAAAAATTAAAAAATATAAGATAAATATCAAAAATATCATAAATACATACCAAACAATAATAACTTAATATATTAAATAATATAATTATGAGACCAGAAAACTTTACAGGTTACCCTTGGGGCAGTATTTTACAGAACAGCCAAAGCGAAACAATTGCCCAGAATATTATGAAGATATTAAAAAGAACTGGAAACAAATTCAGAACACTTAGTTTTGAAGAATATAAAAGTGAAAGAATTAAAGACGGTAGTTTTACCAACTCCGAAGAAACATATTTTAATGATGTGATAAAATACTGCAGTGATCCAAAAAGTGCATCACTATTTTGTAACAAATGGTCGAAAAATAGTTATTTAAGACCAAAGACAAAAGGTGAATTATTAGAAGCACTAAAAAAGAACATAAAATGTGAAGTTGACACAAAATGTAAAGAAACTACTTCTTGTATACTAATGGAAAATTTAGGTTTTGACAACTTCAAGACATATCCATCTAAAAATGAAGGATGGACAATTTACGAAAAAAATATAGTATAAAAACATACAAATTAAAATGGAAAAAGAATTAAAAATAACTGTAATAGCACCAATAGAATGCACAGACGAACATTTTCAAGAATGGTGCGAATATTGCTTGAATTACAGAGGTGATATAAGTATAGAAAATCCTTTGCACGAATATGATTTAAAAGCAACTTATGTAGAGTTTTAAAACTTTTAAAAAATAAAACGAAAAGTGGTAGAGATTGGGTTAATATATTAACAATAAATCCAGAAAGATCTAATAAACTTAGTAATTATGATTGGGAAAAATTAGGTAACTATGAATGGAGAT
>Ga0307928_10004292_pt1 | contig 10817 bp, 14 predicted proteins | sample AceLakmetagen232_FD_201815 | JGI IMG/M metagenome (GOLD analysis project Ga0307928, IMG submission 201815) | Saline water microbial communities from Ace Lake, Antarctica - #232 | ecosystem: Environmental > Aquatic > Non-marine Saline and Alkaline > Saline | place: Antarctica: Ace Lake...
TTATGATTTACCATTTTTAAAGATTAAGGAAAAGATAGGTAAGTTAACATCTACAAATAATACATATATAAATCAGTTTATCACTAAACGAATTAACGGAGTTCTACATCCCGATTATTCGATGCTCGTAGCAGTCTCGTACCGCTCTTCGTGTAGTAATCCGAATTTAATGAATATTCCAATTCGAGACGAAATGATGAAGAAAATAACAAGAAGAGGTATTTATGCAAGAAAAGGAAATATTGTAGGAGAATATGATTATAAAACAGCGGAGGTTAGGGTAGGTTATTGTTACCACAGAGACGGGAATATGCATAAATATTTATTGGATAAAACAACGGATATGCATAGAGATGTGGCAAAGGATTGTTACTTACTAACTACAGAACAGGTGCATGAAGATGTAAGGCAAGATTGTAAATTTGGATTTACTTTTTCGCAAATGTTTGGGTCATGGCATGATAAGTGTGCAAGAGTTTTATGGAAAGCAATTAAAGATGATAATTTATGTTTAAATGATGGAACACCTATGTATGACCATTTGGCAATAAAAGGTATTAAAAATTTAATACAATTTATCGACCATATAGAAAGTGTAGAGGATACTTTCTGGAATAAGAGATTTTTCGAGTACAGAGACTGGAAAGATGAAATATGGGCGAGGTACCAAAGAGAAGGTCAAATAGAATCGTTAACTGGTTTCGTTTATAAGGGAATTTTAAGTAAAAATCAGGTAACGAATTTACCTATTCAAGGAAGTGCGTTTCACGTATTATTTTGGGATTGTATTGAGATTAATAAAGAATTGAAAAAAAGGAAGCTGCAATCAAGAGTAATGGGACAGATTCATGATAGTGTTTTGACTGATATTGTTCCCGAGGAAAAAGCAGAAGTTGATAGTATAATTGTAGATACTATGGAAAATAAAGTACATGAAAGATTTGAATGGTTAGATATCCCTATGCGAGTGGATGGGGAGTTTACAGAGCCTAATCAATCGTGGTATTATAAAAAAGAAGATAAATAGAAAAGGACACATGAGATTATGACGAACGATAGTAAACAACAGATTAACTTTAATAGTAGAGATTATTTAAAAGGAAACATTAAACCTTTTAAGATAGGTGTATTTGGTTCAAGAACTTTAAAAGACGAAAGAATAAAAACTATTATATTAGAAAAAATTATAGAAAAAAATGCAACACTGATTTTGACTGCACAAGAACCACAAGGAGTTTGTGAGGTAGCCCAGCGTGTTTGTAAGGATTACGGGTATCCATTGCAATTACATTTTTTAAATATGATGTATTTACGGGGAGCTTTTGAGCAGAGAAGCAAAGAGGTCGTTGCAGAAGCAGATTATTTTATAATAATACATGATGGAATAAGTAAGGGAACATTGAATGAAAAAATATTGGTGGAACAATCAGGCAAGCCCTTTCAGTATGAAATGGTAGAACCAACAAAATATAATAGGTCGGTTGGATTTAATATTAAAAAGGATTGGGATTTGAGGGTAGATATGAGTGAGGAATTTGATGCATTTACTATGGATGATTTTGTTGAAGAATTCAACAAGGATATAAATAAAGGAAACTAAATGAAATTAACAGAAAAATACAGACCAGTAATGTTTGATGATATTATCGGAAATGAAGTTATGAAAGAAGCATTAAAAGCTCAGATGGAAAGAAAAGAAGGAATGTCGAGTACATATTTATTCACTGGAAATACTGGATGCGGTAAAACTACTTTTGCCGATTGTTTTGCAAATGAAATGGGAATAGATGCAAGTTCTTATACAGTGATAAATGGCACAAGTGATAACGGAGTGCCAACAGCAAGAAGAGTTATCGAGGACATGCAATACAGACCGTTGATAGGTGGCAATAAGATGTACCTCTTTGACGAGTGTCATTTCCTGTCTAAACAAGCGTGGGATGCACTGCTGAAAGTACTGGAGAACCCTCCAGAGTATGTGTATATCATCCTATGCACGACCGCCCCAGACAAGCTACCAGCAACAGTACTTAATCGTTGTACAAAGTATAGAGTAGAGCCTTTAACGGTAAAGGAGCAGAGGAAGCTAGTTGTTCGAGTTTTAAGAGGTGAGGATAAGAAATTATCAAATGAAGTTCTGGATAAAATTATAGAAATTTCAAATGGCTCTGGAAGAGAAATAGTCACTTTCATAGACACTGTAATGGACTTACGGGAAGATATACAATTAAGTGGATTATCAGTAGACAAGGAGCTTGCAGTTAAGGCGTATGATTTAGTTTGTATGTTACTAAGAAGAAGCACGAAGTGGTATGAGATTGCAAGCAAGTTAGAATTATTGAAAGGAGAGCAGGAAGAGAGTATTAGGAGATTAGCTCTAGCAGTATTCAATACGTCCTTACTAAAGAACGGTGATAGTGTTTCATATGCAGCAATAGCAGCGTTTGAAAATCCTTTTTTTAATGCCGGAAAAGCAGGACTTTCAAAAGCTTGCTTTAGGGTTTTTAAGGAGGCTCAAAAATAAAGTAAGAAATATTTTCACAATAACGTAACTCAAACGTTATTAACTATATAAACACTTTGTGCGGGATGTGGCATAGTCTCTCCTTTCGTGTTAATATAATATGTCGCTCTTGCACTTTAATTAAAAAAGGAAGTAGAATGAAAAAAGAAGAAATGACTAAAAAAATAAACGCTTTTCATAAAATCCCAGACTGGGCAGTCACGGAAGATGAAATTGCACAGGTGTTATTATCTGATATGAATAAATTAAGGTATGACTTATTACAAACTGTTTACGTAGGTAAGAAGTATAAAATAAATGACAAAGTTTTTCATATTGTTAATACCTTAGACAATAGCTTCAATTTAGTGGTCAGGACAGTAAACACTTGTACTAAAGAATGGTTCTATAGTCATGTATCTTATTACGAAATCGACGTAAAGGAACTGTACAAATGAATGGCAGACACCTTAAAAAATTGCACTTACAGAATTTCAAATCTCACAAAGATACTACACTTGAATTTCATTCAGGAGTGAATGCTATTATAGGACTTTCTGCACAAGGTAAATCTTCTATAATTAGAGCTTTAGATTTTGTAATTAATAACGAAACAAGAGGCAAGCTAAATTCACATTGGTCAACAGATACAGAAGTAACTTTAGATGATGTTAAACGAGTAAAAACTAAGAGCAAGAACGAGTATTATTACGGAGATGATGAAACTCCATTGACAGCATTCGGGACGACGCCCCCGCAGGTAATACAGAATTATTTCAACATGAGCAAAGAGATTAATTGGCAACACCAACAAGACCCTATTTTTATGCTTAAGCAATCGGGAGGAGAAATTGCAGATAGATTAAACGAATTAATCGATATGGACATTATAAAGGACAGCCAAAAGAAAGCCAATTCTGATATAGGAGTTTTAAAAGCAGATTTACAAATAGCTGTAGATGCTATTAAGGATTCAAAAGCAGATTACCACAGCGAATCCTGCCAAGCAGAAAAAGGATTAGAATTATTACAATCAGCTAGAAAGAAAATGGAAAAATTAGAACTTCTCAAAGCAAAGCGAGATAATTTAACTATCCATATTTCTAATATAACTATTTTAGAAGAAACTCAAAAAGATTTAGTCAAATTTACAGTATTTAACATAGACATAGAAAAGCTAAGAAATTATGAAACAGAGATAAGAAAGAAACGAGCTAAAGTAAAAAGCATTCGTGCATGTATTTCCAATATAGCGGAATATACAAAATCAATAACAAAGTTTAAGGGGATAATTGACATGGAAGAAAGAATAGGGAAAGCAATAGCAGACTGTAAGGTTTGCCTGAACTTGATGATAGAGAAGAATAATATCGAAACTGTATTGAATAACATAAATTCATTTGAATATGATAAGGATTTAATAGAAGCTAAATTAATTCAAATGAAAAAGAACTTTCCGGAGGTTTGTCCTGCTTGCGGAGGGGAATTGAAATGAATATAGTAAAAATACACGAAAAACAATGTGATGATTATGAGACGTACTTCAAAGCGTTTTCAATCGCAGTGGACGATAAGGCTTTACAAGACGCTTTAATTTTTTTAGAGGGGTGTGCCAGTGTGCAATACTTTTCATTGAATTTGGATAGTAAAGGGTATGAATTGCGATGTAGTAAGGCACTGAGTAAACTTGATAGTGATGAAAATATTATGAGTATTTTATTGAAGGATGGAGATTATACAGAAACGGTTAAAAGGAGAAAATAAAATGAACAACGTATCAGCTATTCTTTGCGGCGACATTCACGTAAGAGCAACAAATCCAACTGCCCGAACATCAGACTATTTAGAAGACTTGAAAGTCAAGCTAAAATTTATATCTGATTTACAGGCACGATATAATTGTCCTATACTAGACGCAGGAGATTTACTAAACGATTGGAAGATATCACCAGAATTAACTATGTGGACGATGGATAATTTACCGAAGCAATTTCATACAGTAATCGGCAACCACGATATGGCAGAAAGAAATTTCAAGTACTGGGAAAAAGGAAGCCTGAATTTACTCAAAAGATTTGGGACTGTAGATGTTCTGTTTGAAAAAGTTTTTATAGATAGTAATGAAAACGAGTTTACAGTTTATGGTGGACATTACGGAACAGATTGTCAATTTGATATTCCAGAAAATAATACAAATCCAAGAGTATTAGTTTTACATGAAATGATAACTAATTCAAAAGAATATAAACCATTTGAAACTGCAAATGCGTTAGACTTTCTTAAATCTCTTGACGGAGCTTTCGATTTGGTAGTTAGCGGACATAATCACCAGCACTTTACGGTAGAAGATAGTGGATGTAAATTAGTTAATGCAGGCTCTTTAATGAGAAGTACAGTCACGCAAAAAGATTATGAGCCACAAGTACATCTTTGGAATGCAGAAACAAACGAAATAGAATCAATCAAAGTACCGATTAAACTAAATGTTATTGACACTACTCACATAGAAAATAAAAAAGAAAAAGACGAAAGGGAGAAACGAATACATGAATTAGCAGACGGATTAAATAATACTACGAAAGTGAAAGCAATAGACTTCCCGAAAAAGGTGGATGAATACATAATAGAAACTAAACCTTTAGACGGAGTTAAGAAATGGCTAAACAAATGGATAGGAGAAACAAATAAATGAGTAAATTAAATTACGAACAAGACATAAAGGTCAATAAGAATAGACTGGATGAAGAGTGTGAAAATCAACCAAGTTTATACTTTGAGTATGCTAAGGAATTGCTACGAGTTACCGATAAAATGGATGATGCAGAAAACATGATGAAGCAAGAATATGCTTCATTAATCACCATGTTCACTGGAAATCCTCTAAAGTACGGGCTAAAGGAAAAACCCACTGCCCCACAAGTAGAGGCGCGAATAATAAATGCATCTACGTATATTGATCTACAGGACATACATAGAAAAGCTAAGTTCGAGCAAATGACTGTAAAAAACGCAGTAGAATCAATTAGAATGCGAACATTTGCGATTTCTGATTTGACTAAGCTTCATGGACAGGCTTACTTTTGTACGAATGTTCCTGTAACATCAGAGGCAAGAGAAAGTTTAAAAACAGAAAAGGATGAAAACGGAAGGGAAGTGTTAAGTAATTTAAGAACAGGTAAAGATGCTTAACACTTTATACACAATAGAACAAGAGATATTATTACATCTTCTTTTTCTATCAATTTGGTCTTTGATATTAATTATAATATGTACATTTCTAGCTACATTTATAATATCAAAAACAGCAATAAGGCAGTCAAAAAACAAACCGAAAGGAACTGAACATGCCAAGAAACATCAGAATACAAGCACTCGTAAATAGAGCGAGTAACGACAAAAAGAGGACTGGAAAGTCCTACATCAAATACCCAATGGGTATTGAAGAATATAAAGTAGTCGAAGGAACTACAGTGTTAATGGACATTATTCCATATTTGGTAACAGTAGATACTAACGAAAATGCAAAGAAAGGCGAAAGATGGTATCAGAAAAAGATACTTGTGCATAATCAAATCGGAGACGAAAAGCTTCAAGTTGTTTGTCCTAAAACAGAAGGCAAGGAACATCTATGCCCTATCTGTAAATATCTTGCAGAACAGTGGGATATCGTAGACAAGGACGATAAAGATACAAAAGCTTATTTAAGCAGTGTTAAAGCAAAACATCGTGAAGTCTACAATGTTTTAGATGGCGATGGTAAAGTAAAGTTAATGGAAATTTCTTATTACTGTTTTGGACAGCATTTAATTGAAGAATTATATATTGAAGACGTTAAAGCTATTCTAAAAGAATATGACCTAGACAAGGACTGGGATAAGATGACAGAGGAAGAACAGATTCTTATTTGCAACGCTGAATTTTTTAGCGAAGATAAACAAGGTTCCACACTTAAAGTCAGATTCAGAGCAGCTAAGATGGAAAATGGGAAAACATTCCCCGAAGTCGGTAGAATTGACTTTATTGAACGTGATGTTATTCCGAAAAGTGCTTTGAAAAAAGCGGTTGATTTGGATAATTGTTTTGATATCCTTTCATATCAAGAAATTGAGCTTTTATTCAAAGGTGCTGAAAGTTCCGATGTTACAGACATCGCAGAAGAGGACGCACCTATCGAAAGAGTGAAAAGAGGTGCAGTAAGAGCTTCTTCCGCTGAAAAGGCTGAACGCAAACCTAGAGCAAGACCACTGGAAAGGGAGGAAGCAGAGGAAGAAGATATTGCTGTAAAAAAAGATTCCACTATTACAGAAGCAACGAAAGCAGAAGTAATAGAAGCAGAAAATTTGCTCATAGCTAAAGAAAAGTTAAAAGCAGAAAGAAAAGCCAAAAAGTTAGAAAAGGAAATAGCTGATAAAGCCATTGAAGACCAAAAAAGGCTAGAGGCGGAGGAACTAGAGCTTGTAAATGAAGCTAAAGAACAGGAAGAGGAAGAAACTACTGTTGAAGTTGAAACAGTGACAGAAGTTGAAACAGAGCAGGAAATCGTGGAACAACCACAGGGTTGTCCGCACGGGCTTGTTTACGGTGATGACTGTTCGTCCGAAGATGTCTGTGATGATTGTGCATTATTCACAGAATGTTTCAAAAAGTATAACGCAGATAACTAGAGGTAACTCAAAGGGCGTAGGCAATCCCTATGCCCTCCTTACTATGACAGATTTAGCAGAACAATTTACAGATTACATCAAGAAGGATAAGACAATAATAATGAAAGAATCAAAATTTATTAGTACAGGCTCAACGCTACTTAATTTATTAATATCGGGCAAGTGGAATGGCGGATATAAGACGGGAAGTCTTGTAAATGAAATAGGGGACAGTTCCGCAGGGAAATCATTCAAGGCTCTAACGATGCTAGCTTGTGCATGTGCCAATCCAGAGTTTAAGGATTATGAATTAATTTACGACGATGCAGAGAATAGAAATAATTTTGATATGGAGGTTTTATTCGATGAAAAAGTAGCAAAGAGAATTAAATCGCCATACGGAATAGATAAGAACGGCAGGAAGAGAAATTCACATACGGCAGAAGATTTTTCGGACGCTGTCGCAAGCAGGCTGAATGCAAAGCAAAAAATGATTTATGTTTTAGATAGTTTCGATGGTTTATACAGCGAAGCAGATGAAGCACAAGATAAGAAAGAAAGAGCAGTAAGGGAAAAACGTCGAGAAGGAAAAAAGGTAAAAGACGTTGATGGTTCATACAGAATGGGAAAACCTGTAGTACTTACTAGATTACTAAGAGAAATAGATGACACTCTTTCCGAATCAGAAAGTCTTTTAATTGTTGTTTCACAAGCAAAAGATAATATAGGTTTTGGTTACAGCACAAAGTCAAGAGCAGGAGGAAGAGCTTTATTATTTCATTCTACTTATGAAATGTGGTTATCAGTATTGGAAACCATTAAAAGAAAAGAAGCCCCTGTAGGAACGAGAACGAAAGTTAATGTAACTAAAAGCAGTTTTAATGGCAGAAAAGGAATAATTGAGACCGTAATTTACAACGATTACGGATTGGATGACATTACTACCAATATTGAATATTTAGTTGACATGAATAGATGGGAGAAAAGCAAGCAAACAATTGACGCGAAAGAATTTAAAATAAAAGGTTCAATATCTACGGTAGTTGCTCACATAGAAAAAGAACAGTTAGAAGATAAGTTATCTCAAATAGTTGAAGAGGTCTGGACAGAGTTTTATGATTCAATAGCAACGAATAGGCAAAGGAGATATTAATGAAAATAATAGTTGATTGTAGTTATCTATGCCACAGAGCGAGGTATGCAAATACTAAAATTCATGGGGAGGACTTAAAAGAAATTATAGTTCACCAATTCATGAATACAATTTTAAGTATTGGAAAGAAATTTAAAACAAACGAATTTATATTCGCATGGGATTCTAAAAAGAGTAAAAGGAAAGTTATCTATCCTAATTACAAAAACAGACAGAAGTCTAATATGACGGAAGTCGAAAAAGTAGATTTGTATGCTACTTATAACGCAATGGATTATTGCAAAACTACGCTCGTTCCATTTATAGGTTTTAGAAATAGTTTTTCACAAGTTGGACATGAAGCGGATGACATTATTGCTATGCTTGTAGGTACTTTGAATTATGTAGAGGAACAACATATAATAGTAGCAACTGATCAGGACCTGTATCAATTATTAACTCCATATACTTCTATGTATAATCCAACAAGTAAAGAACTTTATTGCGATAGAGATTTATTTAACGAATATGGATGTTCGTGTGGTGGCTACGGCAAAGCTAAAGGTATTGCAGGATGCACAACTGATACGGTAGAGGGTATTAAGGGTGTAGGCATTAAAACAGCTTTAAAGTATCTTAACGGAGGTTTAAAGGAGAGTTCGGTAAAGTATCGGGCAATTGTAGATAATCCTGACGTGATAAAGCTAACACGACAATTAACTGTTTTGCCATTTAAAGGTACAAGGATTCCAGAAATAGTTGAAGATGAATCGGGCTATGCAGAATTTAATGATTTATGTGAAACGTTACAGTGGAATAATTACTTAACAAAAAGAGCAGATGAAGTTAGAGACTTCTTTGCAGGAAGGTTTTAAGATGCCATATAACATGATAAAAACAATAGGCAGATTAATTACAAAGCATACCTGGTATATAACTAAAAAAGGCACTGTAATTTATATTCAGTGGAATATATTTAGAATAATCAAGTTAAGTATGAGTTGGTTTGATATTACTTTCCATAAAGAAGCCGAGTTTGTACAATCAGTAAACTCAACAAAACGGGGTAAGATACACGTATATGACACGGGTGGAAAAGACCTTACCGAGATATATGGATTCTATAGTTGGAATGTCCATATAAATCAATGGAGTTATTTTAAATTAGTTGAGCCAAGAGAAATGCTAGAAGATGGGAGTGATCTCGTGCGATATACAGTAATAAATGACGGTTGGCAATTATACATCGGAAAGAAGAGGATAAGATGCTAGAAGAAAAACCAAAAAAGAAAAAGAACTTAGGCAAAATATTTGAACAGAATATTAAAAAGTCAGTGGATGAAAATTCTATGTATTACTATAGACTGCCTGACAGTCCGAGTAGTTTCAATCAAGATAGTCCTACAGTAAGATTCACTTTAAATACGCCTTATGATATGTACATCTTTTTCAATCGGTATCTATACACATTTGAACTTAAATCCACCAAAGCAAATAGCATTCCATTTGACAGAGAAAAGGGCGATAAAAAATCTATTAAATATAATCAGATTATAGGACTTCTAAAAGTAAGTGAATATACACACACAAGAGCGGGATTCCTTTTAGACTTTAGAACGTCTGAAATGACATATTATCTATCAATCGAAAAGTTTCTGGCATTTACGCAATCAAGCGATAAAAAGAGTATAAACGAAAAGGACATAATAAATCTAAGACCTGTAATTGTTCATAAGAAGAAATTACAAGTCCATTACAGATATGACATAACAAAGTTACTGAATAGACTAATCCAAAAGGAACAAAACAATGAGCAGTGAAATACAAGAGTTTGAAGAAATGCTACAAATAGTAAATGATAATAAGGAAAAGCTAGTTGTTATCAGTACAAAGCTGAAAATGGAAAAAGAAAAAATGCAAGAAAGCTTTGGAGTAGACGACAAGAAAAAAGGCATAGCTCTAATTGCAAATCTGAACGAAGAGATATCAGAATTAGAGATAGCTAAAGAAGCCGAATGTGATAAATTACGATTTGACTGGAGCAATTTAATCCATGCATGAAACAACAGCATTCTTAAATCAACTAGAACGCGCCTTAAATGCTAATATAGATAGAAGGAAGTATCTAGCTAGGGATATTCTGGCTAATCTGAAAAAAGCGCAAAATATTAGATGTGAACTGGTATCTGCAACAGAAGCTAGAACAATATTACAAGTTCTTGCTAAAGAAGCCCAGAATGAAGGTGTTTATTCTATTATTGATATTATTAACATGGCGTTATCAGCCGTATTTGAAGAAGAGATCAAATTCACTATTGAGTTTATAGAAAAGAGGAACAAGACAGAGGTTGAAATGTATCTCCAAGATAAAGATGGAAATAGAACAGCCCCACGATGGGATGAAGCGGGGGGCATATTAGATATTGTATTTCTTGCATTCAGAATAAGCTTGTGGGCGATGAGTAAACCGTCTCCTGTAATAATTCTGGACGAGCCAGTTAAAAATCTATCTAAACCACAGCAAATAAATGCATCTAAA
>Ga0307928_10004297_pt1 | contig 10814 bp, 24 predicted proteins | sample AceLakmetagen232_FD_201815 | JGI IMG/M metagenome (GOLD analysis project Ga0307928, IMG submission 201815) | Saline water microbial communities from Ace Lake, Antarctica - #232 | ecosystem: Environmental > Aquatic > Non-marine Saline and Alkaline > Saline | place: Antarctica: Ace Lake...
TATTATATCCTAATAAATGATATATTAAATGTAACAGATTCAGACTATGATGGCACGGAAAATATTGTTTTCAATGTAGATGGAACTTACAATATTACTGTAAGAGCTTATGATAGTTATGAGAACTCTACTATGTCTTCTGTTGTATACTTTGGTTTGGATACAACTCCACCAGCAATAAGCTTCAATGAACCAACAACTAATGAAACTCTGGCAGTTAATTTCACTTATATAAACATAACTGCAACAGATTCATTCTCTGACATCGGTGCTTGTTTATTGGAATGGAATGGAACAACCAACTATTCAATGTCATTGTCTGGAACTATCTGCACTTACAATATGACCAATCTTACAGAAGGCATTCACGAATTTAGAGTATTTGCCAATGATACATTAGGCAACATAAACAATTCTGAAAACAAGACTGTAACTATAGATTTGACAGCTCCAACAATAACAGATTTAGAGCCAGTTAACAATACTTTGTCATCAATAAATATAAACCATACAATAACAATCTCTGTAATAGATACAACTGGTATTGATACCTGTATAATCAATTGGTCTGGAACAGAAGAAACAATGAGTTATAATTCAACTATTGGTAACTGCACAATTAGTAAATCATTGGATAACAGCACCAATTACACTTATTATTTTATAATTAATGATACTGCAAACAATATCCTTGAATCAAGTATATATAATATAGGCAAGGTTTATAATTACACTGTAAATCAGACCTTTAATAACATAACAAGAAGCTATGACTTAAATACCACCTTTACAAGCGAGAATATTGGAAGGATTAGAAGATACACTTTCATCTCAAAATTGGTTTCTGATGACACTCTTGATTATGCTAATGTAATATATAGGATAAACAAGCCAATTCTATTAGATTTTGACAGTAGGGATACTGCTGTTGGATATGAAACATTTGACAGCACAATAGTAAATAAGACATCAGACTCAAACTTTGTATATATTGATATTCCTGAAACATTGAATATGAGTGAAGGGACTCACGAAGTAAAGATGGTTTACTATATAACTCTTTCAACAAGCTCATCAGATACAACTATTGGAACATCACCAAATTATGAAGGCACTCCTGTATTACCAGAATCCATTCCAAATGCTTCTATCACAATAGACACAGTTGATGAATGGCAAAGAGGAAAATCAGTTATAGTTTATGTTGAATTCAAGATTAATGATTCAAGAAAAGACCCTGACTTGTTGGCTATATCTGTGATAAACGGGGATACATTACTTGTCCATTATACTGATGAGCCGAAAAAGAAGAGTGAGGGATATTACTTTGCTTCTATAAAAATACCAGATAATACTCCTCTTGGAGTGTATTATGTTGGAGTTCAGGCTTTATATAACAATCAAGTATATGAAGACAACAAGGCAATAGAGATAATAATAAAGGAATATACCATTTGGGATAAGATAAGGAACTTTTTCCAGAACTTGTTTGATTACTTATTTAATCAAAGATTCGGCTGATATTTTTTATTATCATAATAAAAAATAGAAAACTTTATATACTTAATGTGTTATAAGTATTGATAGAGGATAAAATGGTAACAAAATATGTTATAAACACACCAACAAAAAACTGGAAAATAACTTCAAAAGATAAGGAGTTCATCACTTGGAAGAAAGGTAATCAAAGTATAGAACTTGAAAAACTAATAGGAACTCAAGAAAGTGGTTGGGCAGTTCATTACTCAAAAGATAGTCATAAATATTTCAAAACAAAATCCCAAGCAATCAAATTCGCTAATGCTTATATGAGGTCACATTAACAATGGCAATAAACTTTTTTAGATATAAAGGAAAAAGTTTAGTAGAGATTACCAATTTAGAAGGAACTATAATACTAACTTTATCTGAATATGTTAAGGGTAAGGAAAGGGCAAGGAAGCACTTAAAACAATCAAGAATAATGGGACAATAAAATGGCACTAAGAAACTGGAAGAAAGGACAACTTGGATGGAAAGATGATGTAAGATTCAACAAAGGAAAATCTTTTGAAGATATGCCAAAAGAACAACTTATGATTGAAGAATTATTGGGTGGCAAATGGAGAGTATCCAAAAGAACCTTTGCTATGAATGGATTTATTAAAACTTATAGAACATTAAAATCAGGATTCAAAACAAAAACAAAAGCACTAAACTTCGCTAAAGCTTATATGAGGACACACTAACAATGGCACTAAAAGACTGGAAGAAAGGTGTAACTTTAGATAATGGAAATTGGATTAATTGGGAAACAAAGAAAAGAAGTAAAGTTTATAGAGGTCAAGCTAAGTTTGATTTAGTATTAGAAAAACACCCAATGAATAGAAATTTATGGACAGTTCAATATGGACAAGCTCCAATTAATATGCCTAAATTCAAATACAAATCACAAGCACTCAAATTCGCTAAAGCTTATATGAGGACACACTAAAATGTTAAAAGACTGGAAGAAAGTTGGAACAAATGAATGGAGAAAAAAGGGTTTATTATTAAGAGTTTATGTAAGTAACAGTGATTTCCATTATTTAACTAAAGTTGGATGGATTGTGATAGTTAAACACGAAAGAAGTGATACTTATTTTGAAGATAATGTTTTCCCATCAAAAACCCAAGCATTAAACTATGCTAAAGCTTATATGAGGACACACTAAAATGTTAAAAGACTGGAAACAAGTATTGAAAAGAAAAGATTATATTGAATGGAAAAGTGGCAAAACACAAATAAGTTTAGGGAAAACTTTACTCGGATGGAATTTATCTATAAATAGAAAAGATTACTATTTCCCAGAATTTTCAAGAAAGAAATTTGTAAATGTTGATGAAAATTACACAACATCTACATTTCAAAACAAAATCAAAGCTCTAAATTATGCTAAAGCTTATATGAGGTCGCATTAAAATGATAAAAGACTGGAAAAAAGAAACAGTTGGAATTAATGGTAGATTAATCTGGACATCTAAGAATATGGGAATTGAAATATTTAAAAGTAATAAAGATTATGTGGTTAGTAGATGGAAAATAGAAGATAACTGTTTTGGGAAAGAACTTCCATTAATACATTTCAAAACAAAAGCACAAGCACTCAAATTCGCTAAAGCTTATATGAGGACACACTGATGAAAAGACTGTTAAAGAACAATATTGATGTTAATATTGACCGCCCTAATTATCTTGGTGATAAAGTTATGGAAATAAAAAACACAGACTTTGGACTTGCATATTGTTACGGAAATGTCATAGAAATAAATAAAGCTTTACTAAAGTATCCAAAACTATACAAAGCAGTTTTACAGCACGAAAAGGAGCATTTGAAAAACCCAGAAAGCAATATGGATTTCTTTGTTGATTTAAAAGATATGTTCAATTTCAAAAAACAACTCTCAAAGGAATGGTTAATCTTTAACTTAAAGCACCCCAAAATATCCCTGCAATCATTATGTCCTATTTGGTTTGACAAAGGATTTCACACAAATTTATTTCTAATAGTCATATATTCAATAATGTTGATTACTTCAATATTAGCGGGGGCAATGTTGTAAGATGGTAAAAATGCTTCAATGTCAAAAAAATAATTGTAGATTTAAATGGATTTCTATTAAATATCTAAAAACAGGTATATTACCTACTTATTGTCCTAAATGTAAATCTCCAACTTGGAACAAACCAAGTAAATGGAAAAAGAATAAAAAATGAGAAGAAAAATAACAAGAAAAAGAAAGAAAAAAGGAATGTCTCTAAATAAGATTTTTCTAATTTCTATGATAATCTTTTTTGCAATCAGTGGTATACTTGGTGCTTCATTCTTTTTATTTGGAGTCTTTGGAGCAATACAAGGTAAAATATTATTGACTACATCAGTATTAGGGATATTCAGCCTATTAGGTTTAGTCAGCTCTAAAAACTTAGAAGAAAAAGGTTACAAAAAAATTATAGGCATAGTCGCACTAATCACTAGCGTGTTAGCTTCAATCTTAGTATTAGGTTTTATCTGGGGTTTTATTAATATAAATGCAACAAATGGAAAATTAGCTTTGATTGTAGGCATTATAAGTTTTTCAGTAGCTCACGCAACACTACTGTTTGGTAAAGCAAGAAAAAAAATAACAAAGGTATCTATGTATTCAACTTTATCATTAATTGCTATTGTTACTTTTATGTTAATCTATCTTGTATTAAATAAGATGGATGGCATAGAAAATGTATTTTACAGATTTTTAGGTTTTATAATTGTTTTAGATGTTGCAGGAACAATAATAACACCACTAATGAGAAAATTAAATGAGTGAAAATGGGAAGAAAAAGAAAAAAATTATTTAAGTCATTGTGTAAATACCTATTGTTTGGAATAGCTTATGGAATATTTGCATATTTAGTAGTAATGATATTGGCAAGTGTAGTAGTCGCTCCAATGTCTGGCTTTGCATTTTCACTAAAAGATTTTTTAAAAAGGCTTATACAGTTTTGGTTGTTGGGTTTAATGCTAATTATAATCAGCACACTATATTACTTTATCATTGATAAATTCAAGAAGTTTCAAGTATATTAAGAAAATGGGAAGAAGAAAAAAATCACACAAGACAAGGAACATTGTTTTAGGAATAACCATACCTCTTGTAATCCTATTAATAACCCTTTCAACATTATTTATGGTAAGACAAACGATTTATGGCGGAGCTTCACTTATAGTATCTAAAGGTTCAGCATCTGTTGGGGACTCTAATAATTTATATAAAGATGTTTTCTTTGTTGATGCCACAATAAATGGAGCTGGTGACCATATAGCTATTGATTGGGATAAGGACTATCTTGATGAGCAATTAGAAGATAAAAGTTATATTGTTGATAATCCTGTTTTTGGAGACATCAATATTCTATCTCAACAAATGCTTTTTTCTCATTCATTTACTTCACCAATCTATACTGTTTCATACAAAAGATTTAAGACTTTATATATTTGTGATTCAGCTTATTGTAATAGGGCTGGTGTTGATAATGTCTTTTTAGCACAATCAGGATATTCACCAGATTCAATAACAGGAAAGTTTTGTTATTGTTTTACAAAAGAAGAATATGGTCAGGTCGCTGAATTCAAAGATGGAGAAAGAAATTTTGAAATTGAATTTTCTATAGATGGTTTACAACCAGCAGTTATAACTGAAAAAACAAGAGTTGTAAATATGAACAATAAAATTTATGTAACTTGGACAGGAAATACATTAGGACAATATCAGCTAACAAAACCAAGTTATGATTGGTTTGAACCAGCTTCTGAAAAACCAAGAATGGTTCAAGATGGAACATTAAGAACAATAGAGGATAAATTTGATTCTACTTTTACAGATGCAGGAAGCATAATAAAAGAAAGTTCAACACCAAGTGCCTTTGAAAATGCAGTAAGTGATTATAATAACAAAGTTGAAAGATTAACAAAAGATTTGACAAATAATTATAAAGATGTTAATTTGCAGACAATACAAAGCATAACTACTTCAGGAGACAAATTTATTATGGATATAAAGCCTATGGCAGTTTCATTCCCTACATTTAAGATGGAAATAGATGCTGAATGGGTGGGAATTCATTCTATATGCACAGAGCCAGAAATACTATGTGCAGAAACAAGATATGAAGTTGATAAGTATAATCCATTAAATATAAAATTATCAGTAGATAATAAAGGAGAATCAGGATATGTTGATATGAGTATTGATTGTGATGCGGGTATTGAAGGTTCTGTAACATCAAAATTAAAAATAGATAAAGACGATTCAAGCACAACAGATGTGACAATAACAGCTAATACTAATAAAGATATGATTGCAAATTGTGTTGTAAAGGCATCAACTTCAAATCCTAAATGCAGTTCTGAAGATACTTGTACAATAAATTTAGATATAACTGCTTATGTATGTACAACTGGACAGAGGGTTTGTGATGATGAAAATTTAAAGGTCTGTGAGAATGGAAAATGGACAATTACTGAATGCACTTATGGTTGTGGAACAGTTGACGGAAAGTCTGACTGCCAAAGACTACCTGATTGCAAGGAAAAAGGAGAAACTTGCGATGAGAACAAAGATTGTTGCTCTGGATTAATATGTGAAGAAGGAGAATGTATTACAGGTAATGGGGATGAATGCGGTTGTTGGATAAAAAATCCTTTAGGTGGTTGTATTATGCCAGACTTATGGTGTAGAACTAACCAATGGATGACAAGCAAGGTTATCTTAGCAGGAATGTTATTAGGTGTATTGACCTTCTTAATCGCTCTGTTTGTAATACCTTCACTGGCTGAAAAATATAATGTAAAGAATCAGAACAAGGCAATTCCATTTTTCATAGCTTTAATCATAGGAGCTATAACATTTGCATTAGTCTTATGGCTTTGGTGGGTTGCATTGATAGTTATATTCATATTAATATTAATTAAATTATTTTTCAAGAGATAAAGAGGATAAAATGCAAGTAATGGCTATCATAACAAAAAAAACAGAAGGTCAAAAGACCATAAGAAGAGTTTTCAAGGGAAAAGCATCAGAAGTCGAGAAAAAAGTTTATGATGTTGTTAGAGATTACCCTTTTTGGGATACAACAATCAAATGGCTATTCAATAAGAAGAGATAAAAATGAAAAAACTAAGAAAACCAAAAGGGATTGGATTTGTTGGAGCAGGAATATCAAAAAAACATATTCCTATGATATTAAAAGATTTAAGAAAACAAGGTTATAGAAAATTGAAACCAATTAAAACAGGAGATGGATATTATTCAATAATGTATGATAATAGAAAAAAGAAGGTGAAAAAATAAGATGGCAACAGGAGAAGAATGGATGGAACATTTCAAGAAAGTTTCAAGTTCAAAAAAAGCAGGTTTGAAGAAAGCAATGAAAGTTTTAGAATCAGACCCAATGATAAAGAAAGAATACAAATGGACTGGAATATTTAAGTTAGATATGTTTTTCAGATAAAGCTTATATGAGGTCACACTAATGATAAATTACACAGCAATATATCAACAGACATTACTAAATGAAACATCACCTTATTCAATAGGCGTTCAAGCGATGAAAGGACAATGGTTGTTCTTTGTATTGCTCATAGGCATTCCAATGCTTTTACAATTAATATTTTTGTTGACATTAATCAAATGGAGAAAGAAATGGGGTTCATTTGTCCTCATATTCGTGCTTCCATACATAATAATGTTTTTGATACTCGCATTGTATCCAATAATAGTTGCGTTGGTGTAAAGGTAAAAAGAGTGGTAAGAAAAAATGAAAAGAACAATAAATAAGAGTAATTGGTCAGGAGAGAAAGTTACATATAGTTATACTAAAAACACCATTAAGATGTCTGGTGGAGATACAATGATTTTAAAAAGAAAGAAAAAGTGGATTGATGTGTTGTTGAAAGATTATGACGGAAAGGGAAAACACGGAAAATTCATTACTATATATATTATGCCACAAGATAAATTTTGGAAGGCAAGAACACACAAATATGTAGCAGAGAAATATGGTGTAGAAAGAAGTGGTAGTAATCCATATGATGTTGCTGTTCAAATGTTTAGTAATTTAGTATGAGAACACACTGAAAATGGCACTAAAAGACTGGAAGAAAGTTGGAACAAATGAATGGAGAAAAAAGGGTTTATTATTAAGAGTTTATGTAAGTAACAGTGATTTCCATTATTTAACTAAAGTTGGATGGATTGTGATAGTTAAACACGAAAGAAGTGATACTTATTTTGAAGATAATGTTTTCCCATCAAAAACCCAAGCATTAAACTTCGCTAAAGCTTATATGAGGTCGCATTAAAATGATAAAAGACTGGAAAAAACTTGATGAAAGTAATCAAGGAATTACTTATGGAAATAAAAAAGAGAAAATAGTTTTGGATATATTAACTCCCTATAGATTTGAAAAAAATAGTTTTGTTATGGTTACAAAATCTGGAAAGGGAACTACAGCAATAATTAATAAAGTAAGTATGACCAAAGCTAAACAAGTAGCTAATGCTTATATGAGGACACACTAAAATGGCACTAAAAGACTGGAAGAAAGCAAGTAAAAGTATAAAAACAGAATATGAACAAGAAGGAGATACAGTCTATAATATATGGAATAAAAATGGAAATATTTTATTTATAATAAAATCACCTAATGGATATATTCTTGGTTCAAAAATGTTAAGTCAAATGGACTCTCCTAAAATTATAAAATCATTCAAAACAAAAGCTCAAGCTCTAAACTTCGCTAAAGCTTATATGAGGTCGCATTAAAATGATAAAAGACTGGAAATTACATTCAAAAAAAAGTGGTGGCAGATGGGAAAATGAAACTATTTTTATTAACAAAAATAATGGTAAAAAATTATATATAGATTATTCTGATGCTTTTGGTAGCAAGGGATGGGATGTTACAATAGGTGTTGGACATACTTGGTTTTATCAAGGAGCAAAAACAAAAGCTCAAGCTATGAAGTTCGCTAAAGATTATATGAGGACACATTAAAAATGGGATTAACAAAAGCACAAAAACATAATAGAATGATGGAAAAGATATTTGAAGAAGCAAAAGAAATACCATCATCATTAAATAAATTTTATTGGAGAAAAGGAAAAGTAGTAAAGAGGAAGAAATAAGATGGCAATAAAAGACTGGCATTATGAAAAGGATGCTTATGGAGATGATTCTTGGGATAGAGAAAAAGAAGGATTTTATTATGAATTAAGGATATATCCAAATGCTCATAATTGGAGTTTACTTTTATTAAAGTTTTCAAAGAATGATTTTATGGCAAAGTCAATATCAAAAAGAACATTAAAAAAAGCAGAAAACAGAGAAGAATTATCAAAATATGCTAAAGCTTATATGAGGACACACTAAAATGTCAAACAAAATAAATATTAACCAGATTCAGAAAAAACTTAAAGAAGCAATTAAATTAGGTTATGGAGACACTATTGAATTAAGAATAAATGGAGAACATTATGAAATAGTATTTCCAAAATCTATGGTGAAAAAATTAAAATGGCACTAAAATCAATCAAAAAGAAAATAATGTTTTTTAACATAATCTCTATAGTTTTATTTTTTATTGCAATCGCTTGGAATATAAAAACAGGTGGAAATTATAATCTCGAAATAGGTATTGGGGCATTAGTATTAGGTTTAATTAGAGTTTGGCAAGAGTTTTTAAAATAGAAAGATATTAAAATGAAACTAAAGAAATACTTCAAGAAGTCAATGTTTGTTTACATACTTACAGCTATATCTATACTTGGTTTTATAACAATCATACTAAAATATTCAACAGGCTATGACCTAAAGCCAATAGTGGAGACTTTAATGTTTATATTGATTGGTATGGGTCTTATTATTCAGAGCAGGATAAGAGTTGTCATAAAGAACGGAATCCAAAGGGATGAGATACTTAATGTTGTAGCTCTTGTTGTTGGAATCGCAATATTCATTACAGGTTTGCTATTTAATATAGACAATCCAATATTCGGTGCTTATAAAATACTTGCAAGTTCAATAGCAATCTTGATAATTGCTCTAAATACATTCATAACAAAGGATTAAAATGGGAAAACAAAAATCAAGCAAAAAAGTAATACTCTGGATAACCATACCTCTTGTAATCCTATTAATAACCCTCTCAACATTATTTATGGTAAGACAAACTATGTACACTTCAATTTTCTTGGGAGCAACAATGAAGGAATGTGATGATAATGTTGCAATAAAGGAATCAAACGGATACACTTGCGAAATAAAATCGACTTCAGATAGAATAGATGGGAAAAAAATGGTATGCAAAGCTGTCTGTAAGAAATCTGATGAGACAGAAGCTCCTAATGGATGGTATCGTTGTAAACCTGATGGGAAATTAGAGCAAATGCACAATGGAGAATGGACACCTTATAGATATTGTGATTATTATAATAATAAAGAAAATCAATGCAAATATGCAGACTCAAAATATTCTTCAATCCCATATACATTATGTGAGGAAGAAAAAATAGTAGAGACATATTTCTGCTATCACGGGGAATGCCTATCTTATGAGAAATATCAAGATATATGGATTTCAGATTATACAGTTCATTCAACAATGAGCAGTTGTAATTCTGAATGTGGGGAAGAAGAGCCATCTGAAACTTGTTCAAAGGAATACATAGGGGATTCATACTGCAAGACTGATGGAAATGTATACAGGAAACAAAAGCAGACTGATTGCTCTGTTAATGAGGTTTTAATAGATACCTGTTCTGATGATGAGTTTTGTAAGGATAGTGAATGTATTTTAATAGAAGACCAACTTCCAGAAGAAGAAGAACAACAAGAAGAATATATTACTCAATTTGTAAAAGTATGTCATCCTAAAACTGGAGAAGAAGGAGACATTTACTGGATGGACTCCGAAGGAAAAGCTGGTGATTTAGTTTCAGAATGTGAAGGGGAATGTCAGTATGATAATGATGGAGAGCCTGAATGTTTAGATAAGGAAGGGAAAATAGAAGGAACTTCTTGTTTAACTTTATCTCCAAGTGCTACAACACTTGCTGAAAGAAACGAATGTTGTAAAAAAGAATTAGGTTCTATTTATTATTGGAGTGATGAAAAAGGAAGTTGTATAAAATTAAGTCCTGAAGAACTTGAAGATGAGATAATAGAAGGCATAAAGGATGAAATCAAGGAGTTTGAGATTGATAAAGTGACATTAAGCATAATCATAGCTATATTTGTTGTTTTAATCATAGC
>Ga0307928_10004298_pt1 | contig 10814 bp, 15 predicted proteins | sample AceLakmetagen232_FD_201815 | JGI IMG/M metagenome (GOLD analysis project Ga0307928, IMG submission 201815) | Saline water microbial communities from Ace Lake, Antarctica - #232 | ecosystem: Environmental > Aquatic > Non-marine Saline and Alkaline > Saline | place: Antarctica: Ace Lake...
ATGATTGGGATTATTATTGTCCCTGTTGTTGTTGAAAGACTTCTTGAATCTGTGTGGTTATAACTGCTCAGGTTTATTGTGAAGTTCATTATTGGGTTGCTTGTGACTTTACTAAAAGCAGTTATGTTTAAATCAGATACAAAAATATAAATGTATTCTGTTTTATTATCTAATGCTGTGATTGTGAAATTATCAACTGCTCTGTCGCTGAAACTTGCAGTCTTGCTTTTTATTGTCAGGTTTGAATATGTTCCTGCACTAAAATATTTTATGACTGAGTCTCCTGTGCTTTCTGCAATCTTTGTTGCATCTTCGTATAGTTCCCAATTGCTGATTGTTGTGTTGCTGATTTCTTGTCTTAGTGAAACATTTATTTCACTTTGATACATTGACTTGTTTAAATCGTTTGAGTCTGTGAAAATATGAGTCAATGTTTGAGGGAAAAAGTTTGCTTTTCTTATTGTGATGCTTTTACTTTCATTCAAATTAATATATGCTGTTCCTGCAATGTCATCAGTTGTTGTTGTATCATAAGAAACATTGAATCCTGTCAAGGATTGTGTGTCATAAAGATTGTGAATAATTATTTCAGGGAATGCGTGAAATGTGACAGCTAAATCATTACTAATATTATAACTTGTTCTTGTTACATTAAAATAGTGTCCTTCATTACTTTCAACTATTATATTAAATTCTTCTTCGCTGTCTATTCCTGTGTTTATTGTTCCATTAGTTGTTGAGTATGATGTGCTGTTAAAATAAGCTGTCATATTATTTATTGAGTTTGTATTTGTTATGTCAAAATATGTGCTTCCTCCTGTAAAATCGTATTGTTGTGCCACTCCGGGAGAACCACTTGCAAAGAGGTATTCAATATTTCCACCACAAGTCGAACTTACACTACAAGAACCATCTGTTAAAACTGTATCAAAATATAAAAATTCATCTATAACACCTGAAATAGCACCTGTGTCATAATATCCACCAAATTCTAAAAAATCTTCAACAGTAGAACCATAATTAATAGTAGTTCCACTGCTTTGCCCTAATAAAACCCCGTCTACATATACAGAATAAGTGTTACCAACTGTTTTTGTTCCAACAATGTGATACCAAGTTCCCGAATCCAAATCTATTGTTGAAGCACCATAAGCTTTCCAAGTGCTATCAAAAACTAAAAACGATATAACGCCGGCATTATAATTTAAAGCAACAGATACTCCAATACCTGAAATAAAATCTTGACTAATAAACTTCTTATTGGTAGTTCCACTATTCATATTAATACTGGGTTTAATCCAAAAACTATAAGAAAAATCATTAAGTTGAAAATCAGTAGTAGAAACTCTAAAAATATCATTATCAGCAATAAGAAAACTATAACCATTATCAATAATACCAGTTGCACTTACAGGGCTACCCGATTGTTCAGTTAAACTATAACCATTACCACTACTATCAGTTAAATCTTCGAGTTCCCAAGAAGCAACAACATCAGCACTATCGGGTGCAGTTGCAGTTGCAGAAACAAAACTGACTAATAAAAGAAACATTACAATTATGAATAATATTTTGTTTATTCTCATCTTGAAAAGGTTGCCATTACAACTATGAATATTAGGAAGGCGAATCCAACTATTAAATTAAGGTTTGCGAATCCAAAAGCTTCAACTCCTGTGAGGTTTCCCATAATGATTGCTTGCTGACCCCAACGGCCAAGTTCTTTTCCTGCAAACATAATCCAAACAAAAAGGAAAACTATTGCCATAAAAATGACCGTGATTATTGTCTGACCCTTTTTGTTTTTTAAAATTTGATTCATTATTTACATTCTCCAAACACTTTCTTTTTTCGGTTCTTCTCTCTTTGGTTCTTCAAAAACAATCTTGATTGTTTTACCTGAACTTCTTGCTCTTTGTTTTGGAGCAGGTTTATTTCTTTTTTGTATTGTGTTCATAATACTTTTTGCTTGACCTGATAATCTTCTTATTGGAGCAGTTTTCATTCTGTTGTTTTGTTGTTTGACTTTTCTGAGTTTTTCTTTTTGAAGTCTATACATTTTTTCTTCTTCTTCTCTTTTGAGTTTGAGCTTGTTCTCTTGCATTGCTGATTGTAATTGCTGACTTCTTCTTGAATTGTGTTGTTCTTTTTGATTTCTGATAAATTGTCCTATATTCATTTTAGCCTCCAAACACTTTTTTTCTTGGGAATGTTTCTCCTTCCTTTAAATGATTGAGCTTGCAATCCTTTGAATGTGATTCCTGATAATTCTCCCTGTGTGTTTATTCTGAATTTGTTCTTTTCAATAAATGTGTCTCCTTTTTTATAAAAAGAGTTGGGAGTTGTGACTTTATTAAAACTCATTGGTTGAGCTTTAGATTTTGATTTCTTTGTTTGGAAGCTTGCTTGTGGTGTTGTTGATACAACAAACCTTCCAAAGCTTTCTGCATCTGCAATGTTTCTTATTGGTTGCTTGTTTTGCTGAGTCCAAACTCCTCTTGTTTTGACAAACACATCAAAGCCTCCTCCTTGTTTGCTTTTTCCTTTGCTTAACTTTCCAAAACCTGAACTTGCAGGAGTATTCTTGATTAACTCTGAGGGGATATATGGGGAGTCTCCAATTGAAGAACTTGGGGAGTAAGGAGGAGGCGATTGAATACTTATTGAAGGGTTACTCACTCCCAAAGAAGAAGCAGAAGAATAATCAATTGCTGAATCTGAATAATTTATTGAGTTGCTGTTTCCTATTGGAGAATTTATTCTTATTGAAGGGTTGCTGTTTCTTATTGGAGAACTTTGAAACTTTACTGCTTTGCTTGAATAATTATTTGACAACAAAATATTTTGAGACGGAACATGGCTTTCTTGAGAATAAACTTTGTCTTTCATTAATATTGGACTGTTTGTTTTTATTTCTCTAACTGCTGAAGAACTTGAAAATATATCTTCTTTTGCAATTATTGGTTTGACATTCTTTGTTGATAATATTCCCGATTCCTCATCTAATAATGTGTTGAATTTTATTGTTTCTTCATTTGTCAATGCTCCTTTTGTTGCTTTGATTTGTAGTTCTGCAAGTTCAGGGCTTGCTTGTTTAACTTTTGCTTTTATGATTGAAACTCTTTGATTATTAATCAAGGTCACACCTGCTTGGCCTTCTCCTGAAATAATTTCTTGAGGAGACAATGTCAATTCTGCTTCTCCTCCTCCATAACCAAAAGGTTTGAACTCTCCTGTTGGTTTCATTTGATATTCTTTATATTGTTTTAAGAAATCTGCTTCTGCTGTTTTATCTCCTGCTTTTGCTTTCGCAAAAATTCCTTTAAGATTGTCAGGAATGTCAGCAATCTTTGCATCAGGAAACAAAACTGCTTGAGGTTTTCCTTTTCCTATTTGAACATTTCCCGAAAGAACATCTTCAAAGCTTGCTCTACTATCTGAATAAAGTCCAAGTCTTGATGCTCTAAGTTGAGGATTGCCTGATGTTATATCAGGGGGACTTGCAAAAAATGATGCTTCTAAAGAATCGCTTCCGTCAAAGTTTGGTTTATTAACAAGAATGTCTTGTTTGTAATTGTTGAACATTTGATTTTTGAACAATCCTCTTTGTGCTGAAATAACATCTCCCGTTGTATCAATAAAGACTGCTTGCTCTGCAAAGCTCCAACCGAATGCTCCTCTCATTGATTGACTGTTCATTGTCAATTGGCCGTCACTTAATATTTTGATGTCCTCAAGAACTTTTGCTGTTCTTTTTCCTCTGCTTGCTTGTTGAACTTTTGCAATGAATCTTGAACGAATGTCAGTTATTGGAAGGCCGTCAATTTCTACTGTTCCATATTTGCTTGCAAGACCTTCTTCTGCAAATCTTATTGGGTCAATGTCTGCAATGTGAATCAAGCTTCCGTCACTTTGTCTCTGTGCAACTTTGTATATGTCAAAAGTTCCAAGTGGAGAATCAGTTATTGTTTGCTTTTTGATTGCAACCATATCTCCAAACTTTTCTTTTGTTTTCATTGCTATGAGCAAAGGGTCATCTGTAACAATATCAAGGTCTCCAAAAGGTCGGCTCTTTTTTAATAATGCTTTTTGAGCAAAGCTTCCTCCAACTGAAGAATCAGTTGCGAATTTAATCTCATCTTCTTTAAGTATGTCAAGAAAGTCTTGCTGAAACTTTGTTGTCTTTGGAATGTTTGGACTTTTACTGAAAGGAATTGCATCTCCGTATTCTTCAAGCAACATTTTTGGATTGACTTGTGCATTGAGTCCTCTCTTTCCTGCTGGAACAAGTTCAATGTCAATCTTTCTTGTGTCGTCTCCGACATCAACTCCTTTGATAACTTTTCGGCCAATTGCATCAACTTCAACTTTTGCATATTTAGGATTCAGTTTTGTGACTCCTGCTTCAATAATTTTTGGACCTCCAACTGCTATCATTGAAAGGCCTAAATCTCCTCCAACTGCAAGAAATTTTTCTTCTGCTGTTGGTCTTGACACCCAATCATAAGCATTCAATCCGACAAATGCTCCTGCTGTGATTGTTGGAGCAATAGAGTATGCTCCAACTCCTGCAACAACAAGACTTGTTGTTGTCACGGGGTATCTTGTAGCTTTTGAACCAAGCAATAATGCCATATCAACAACTCCAAGTCCAAGCTCTCCTGCAACATTTGCTCCAATGGTTGTGCTTTGAACTTGTCTTTCATTAAGAAGTGTGAGTCCTGCAACTTTCAAAGGTTTATATTCAGCAGTAAAACTTTCAACCATTTTGTTTGCTTGTGCTGTTCCAAGTTCAAGAGTCTTTTCTCTTTTCTTTTCAAGCACTTGATACAAAGGTTTGACTTCTCCTCCTTCAACTCCTAAAAGAAAATTGTTTGCAATTGTTGATTCTATTACAGGACCGATTGAAACTCCTTTCTCTTGAGTTGTATTAATTAAAGCAAAGTTTTTGTTTGCAAAATCTTTGACTGATTTATAATCGCTTTTGACTTGTGATTTCATTATGTTGAATCCTTTTGAAAAATCTTCTTTTTCTTCTGTGAGATTGATTCCAACTTTTCCAAGACTTGTGTCAATGAAACCTCCTGCATTATCAAGAAGTTTTCCTGCTGGGCTTCTTTCAGGAAGATTGTCTTGTTCTCTTTTCTCTGCAAGTCTCAATCCTGCTGTTGCTGTGAGTTCTGCTTTTCTGACATCTGATTCTTTAAAGAATGCTCCTGCTGGACTTGCTCTGCTTTGGCCAAATCCTTCAATGCCAACAATTTGATTTTTGTCATTATAAATTCTTTTCACTTGGAATTGTTTTGCAACTTCTAAGTTTGGATTATTATCAATAAAGTTTTGTTCAGGAGAATAAAATGTTTTGGGAGGTTTGATGTTCAGCAATTGTTTGTTTGTTTCTCCAACATTAATTGCTTGTCTGACATTGTCAAGGTTTGTTCCGTATTTAGTATTGATATTTAATAATCCAACATAGTCTTTGTTTGTTGCTGTTCCTGCATTAACTTTTGAAATAATGTTTCTTGCTTTCTTTTGGTCTCTGCCTTGTTCTCTGAGTGACTTATTATAATTTTTAATTAATTCATTTGAAGTTTTTATTTCTGAGGGTTTAATGGTTGTTCTGAGAACTGTTCCTTTTTTATTTACTATAACAACTTTGTTGTTTCTGATTGTCATAAACTCATCTTCACTTGGAGCTGGTGTTTTATAATCTAACCTGTCAGCTTTTGCTTTGTTTTTCCGTCTGAAATCTCTCTTTGAGACTTGGCCTGTTTTATAATCATAGTCTGTAATTTCGTCATTATAAACAGAATATTTTCTTCCTGTTTTTGTGTTGTGTCTGTATATGCCTTGAACTATTTCTTGTTTGATTGAGCCGTCAGAATTAAATTTATATGTTGTTTGATTATAAGTTGCATATCTCTTTTTTGTTTTTCCATTGAGCATCTTTCTTTTTGTTTTCAAATATTCTTTGTCGCTTGTTCTGATTTCTTTATAGTTTCCGTTGTCATAATATTCAACTTCATAGTCTTGAGGATTGCTTTTGACTTTGTCTGTAATTGCAACAGTATCGGGAACTCTCTCATCAGCAGAACTTCTTGAATAATTATAATCTTTATAAGAAAAAGAATCTTTATTGACATCAGATTCAAAAGCACTTGTTGCATTTCTCAGTCCTTTGGATTGCTCTTTCTGTGTAAGATATACAGGTCTGTTTTTACTGTTTGGGATTACTTTCATTTATATTTCCTTTTGAATCCTTTGAAGCTTTTGTCTAAATCTTCAATGTCTCCTTTAAATATTCCAATGGCTTTGCCATTATCAAAAAGTTTCATTTTGAGTTTTGAGTTCATTCTTGTGTCTCCTGCTTTTCTTTTTTTGTGTCAAACCAAAAGGTCATAAATCCGAATCCTCCGAGTAGCACAAGCAAAAATCCCAATATGTGAATTGAATCTATTCCTGCAATTAATGGTTCGCTTCCTTCTTGGACTGTCATATATGTTGTTGCTCTTGTTGTAGTTGAAGAATTAATAATAATGTCTGTTTGATTTTCGTTGTTCAATGTATAATTATAAGAATTATAAGAATAGTTTGTTGTTTCTGTTTCTCCTGTTGCAATTGTGACTCCATTGAATAAGAGTATTGCTCCAAGAATAAACATCAGAATCCATCCTGCTGGAACGCAAACATCTGACATTGTGATGTTGAATGTTCTGCCGATTATTATTAAGAGAATTGAAAGGATTAATATTATTGTCCATAAAATTATAATCATAAACACACACCCACCAACGAATGAAGGGTTTGAATCCCCCCCAAGAGTTCTCTTGAGGAATCTTTGTCAAGCAAGAATTTCTTCTAAGCTATTCCAAAGATATTAAATGCACCGAAAGCAATACCAATCAGAGACCCGAGAGTCACTAAACCAAAGACTGCTATTTCTGAAGCTGTCCAAGTTGATGTATTAGTATCTTTTACGGTTGGGATAACAACATTTGTTATTAAGATTACTCCTAAAACCAAAGAAATTATTCCTGAAACCATTCCGTTTGCCATTTTAAGTCAAAATCACCCGTTGATTATTATATTTTTTTGATTCTTTAAAAGTCATTAGGTATTTAAAAGAATCCTTGAAATATTATTTGCAGGAACTTTCAGGCTTTGCTTTAAGTTTTGCTTAAAAGTTTTAAGCAATGATTAATGATTATGTTTCTATCATAGAAAAGTTTATATAGAAGTTCGAACATAAATTATAATTAAGGTTAAAACATTTTAATCAAAGGAGGAAAACTAAAATGATTATTCAGATAAAAAATGCAAAACTCAAAATGAATGGCAATTCATATTGGATTCTTGTTCCAATGGATTTCATAAAAAATGGAATGATTGATGTTAATCAAGAATATGATGTTATAATCAAACCTATAAAGAAAAAAGAGGTTGATTTATCTGTTGAGACAATTAAAGACTTGGCTATTGATGCAGTTATGAAGGAAACAAAATCAAAAGTTTAAAATGGTTCTTGTTCAAAGTTTCAAAATAAAGAGGTTTAGCAAATGAAAAAAGAATACAAAGTTTCTGAATTAACAATTGCTTTTTGTGAAGGAAGAACTCAAGAAATGTTGTTTCCAAATTCAAACATTCCAACAACTTTAATCTTTAAAGAAAGTATTGAAAAGTATTGAAAATGAATAAACAAAAATATAGAAAGTCAGGGAAGGGTTTTTCTAAACTGACAAGAATCCAAGCTGAAACATTAAGATTCTTAACAGAAGAATTTCTTACAATAAACAAAGTTGCTATTAGGCGAGGAGTTAGCAATAAAGCAGTTTATCAAACTATCAAACAATTAAAACAAAAAGGCCTTCTTTCTAAATCATATAAAAGCATAGAAAATATTCAATCCACTATTCAAGGCAATGCTCGCTTTAGACTTCACGGGTTAGAATTTAATATTCAAATTTTGCATTTGTCTGAGTTGTATAAAAAGATTAGAAAGAAAGCAAATCATATTTTGATTGACGGCAATACTGTAAGATTATATAATAATAGTCTTGAAGTTTATTGTTCAAAATCTTTCTTCGGGGATTCTGTGCAGAAGGTCACAAAGGACTCTGCCGTTTATATTAATAGATTATTCTTGAGATTAGAAAATGAGTTTAAAATTATTATTGTTAAAGACAGAACTCAAAACATCAGGATTGTCAATGCTCATTATTCTGAGATTAATAATAGTTTGGCCAAAGAATGTAATATTAAGAAAGAAAGAATTAAAGTTTATTCTAATGACGGGAAGCTTTGGTTTTTGATTGATAACAGTTTCAATCTTAATGAAGCAGAGACGGTCAATCCTAAAACAAGCAAGGTTGATATGGAAGAGGTTGTTGCTCCTTTCTTTAATGATTTGAGAGAGAATGAAGCAGTCACTATGTCAGAGATTAAACATTTATTGTTTTTAGTTATTAAAGAAAATAAAGATACAGCAACAGGGTTGAATAGTGTTGTTCAAATATTGAAAGCACAAATGCAACCAATACAACAGGAGGAGGGCTTGCCAAAGAGCAAGCCTGATTATGTAGGATAAAATGAAAAGATGCAAAGCTTTGACAAAAAAAGGTTTTCAATGCAGTTTCAATGCAAGTATTGGGGATTATTGTCTTCAACATTTTAAGATGCTCCCTGATGCAGAAATTAAGAGGAAAATAAAATGAAATGGTTTAAAGAATCAATTGACTTGTTGCATTGGAGTTTGACTTATGGTCTTGCTTTGACAATGGTTTATGTTTTTATGAAGGCTTATCAGAACGGCTTTGAGGTTTTAGTTCAAATCAACAATTTTGGGGAGGCTTATGTTGAAGCAGGTTTTATTATTTTATGGATTGTGATGTGTATAATCAAATCAATATATTATTATAAGGAGGCAAAATGAATGAAGAAGAATCTTGGATTGATGAATTAATCAAGAAGAAAGACACAAGCAAGCAGAAGTCTTTGAATGATGAGTTTGAAGAAACTGAGCAAGACCATTGGTTGAAGGGGTTGAACAAATGAGTCAAGACATATTTGTTGATTATAGTGTCAAACCTTTTGAGTATGAAAAAGGAATAAGTGACATCAAGAATAATATTGTTGTTCTGAGAGACCAATCTAAGAATGCAGGAACTCTTTATGCTTTTATGCAGGGCTTGTTTAAGTCTGAACAAAAATTGTTTGTTATGATTTTTTGTTTAAAAGAAGAAGGAACTATGACAGGCAAACATTTCTTGAGGCAAGTCCGTGATGTTTTTATTTTTGAAGATTATTATATTATTACTTGGAGGCCTGAAAAATGAAACTAAAGAAAAGACTTGATGAATTGCAAGAAAAGCTTGATGTTAAAACTTGGCTTCCTGATTATAAGTTCAATAAATGGTTTTTTAGAGGAGCTTTAATTGTTCTTGTTTTGCTTGCTGTTGTCGCTTGGGCTTTGTTGGGTTTCGGGAATCCTGCAAAGAATTATGTTTATTTAAGTTGTCCTGATGACAGTTGGAGTTGTGAGAATCCTTTTTATAATTTATGCAATGTGAATGGTTCATTGTATTATGAGCAGAATAATATTTGCCAAGATATTAATTCAAGTTTTTATGAGAGAGAGTTTTTACTTGCAGGTCAAGAGCTTGGAGAGAAGCCTGATTCTCTTGCAGGATTCATTATAAATAATGCTTGGCTTGTTGTGTTGTTTGCTTTTTTGCTCAATCATTTCTTGTATAATAAAGGTTATTTTAAAAAGTTAAATTTGGAGGGAATTGAAAAATGATTAAAGGATTTAGAATCACTTCTTTGAGTGAAGTTGGAACAAAACAATTAAATAAGAATTTGGGTTATGACAAAAAGATTAAAATTATTGTTGAATCTCAAGCTCCTTTGGTTGTTGCATATTATTTTAATTACAAGGGAGTTTTGAAGGTGTTACAAAAAGCAACTGTCTCAATTGAAACAATCAAGCTTGGTGTGCAAAAGTTTATGATTGAATGTTTTGAAGGTCAAGACTATCTTGTGGAGGCAATTGAAAATGAATAATCCTCAAGACCCGTCAGAGCAGGCAGAGAAACAATTCTTAATTCAAAAGAGCAATGCTGTTCCTGAGAATGCTTTAGATTTTAATATGCAGATGCTTGATTCTCTTTGGGGAAAAGCAAGAAAGATTAATCCTGAGCTTGAGAATAAGTTAAAACAAAATAAGTCTTTCTTGAATTTAGAAACAAATAAAACCACAGTCACAACAGAGGATTTATGGTCTTTGCTTGGAACTTACACAAGAGACTTGAGACTTGGAAATCTTGACAAAGAAGAAATTATTCTTTGTGAATATTATTTGAATCTTGCTGAAGATTTATTGAAAGAAGGTTATATCAATTCTTTTATTATTGCTTTAAGCAGAGTTGCATCAAGAGTTGAATTGTCTCAATCCAAGTATGGATTTTTGAGAAGAAGGCCAAACACTTTGGAAACTAACAAAACAGAAACAACACTTGAACCAAAGAAAAAAGGTCTTTGGAATGGAGGGAAAAAATGAATAGTTTTGAAACTAAGTTAATTTTAGCACAACAATATTATATGGGAGCAATAATTCTTGCATTGAATTTGTCTCTTGCAGGAAACTTGTTTGTGACATTGGGTTCTGTCAATTATGGCATATTCCTTTGGCTTATGTCTGCAACAATGCTCATCATTGCTTTGTGGATTAAATCAAAGATGCACAAGTTGAGAACAATTATTAATACCAAAGAAAAGTTTGATTTATTCTTTTTAAGAAGCACGGTCAAATTATTCAG